>WNGB01001145.1_pt1 | contig 72170 bp, 58 predicted proteins | sample 5400681 | NCBI WGS metagenome assembly WNGB01 (sample SAMN13153367, study PRJNA577476) | soil metagenome | isolation source: 115 cm soil or saprolite under grassland replicate 2 | place: USA:California | collected 2016-06-15 | reverse complement strand
TTCCCGGGAGCTCTCCAGGGCGGAGAAGGACGACCTCCTCGCCCAGATCGAGCGCGCCGCCCGCCGGGTCCAGGAGAGCACGTCCGAGGTGGGCCGGCTGGACCAGCTCCTGACGGCCGGCAACCTCGAAGAGGCGGAGCGGCTCGTCGCCCAGATCGAGACCGTCAATCCGCGGACGGCGGGGCTCGACCGCGCCAAGGCGCGCCTGCTGGAGATGCAGGAGACGGCGGCGCTGCAGCGGCGCATCAACGAGACCGAGCAGGTGCTCAGCCAATATCTCCAGCGCAAGCAGCTGCCGCTGGCCCGCCTGGCTCTCGAGACCCTGACCGAGCTCGCCCCGTCCCACCCCAAACGGTCGGACTACCAGGGGTGGATCGAGATGCTCGGCAAGGAGGTGGAGCAGGACAAGCTCGCCGCGGCGGCCCTCGCCGCCGGCCGCACCGCCCTCGCCCGCCACGACTTCGCGGCGGCCCGCCGCGAGCTCGAGAACGCGGCCCGCAACGATCCATCCGGCAAGCGGTCGGGGGCCTTCGCCGACGAGATCGAGAAGGCCGAACGGGAGGCCAATCAGGAGGCCGAGGTGGGGCGCCGCATGCGCGACCTCGAGAAGGCGATGGCCCAGCAGCGCCTCGCGGATGCGGACCGCCTGCTCGACGAGCTCTCCCGTTTCGACGTGCCGCGGATCACGCTCGATTCCTACCGCGAGCGCGTCCAGGAGTCCCGCGACGCCGACCAGCTGCAGGAGAAGGTCAAGGGCATCGAGTGGCTCTACCGCAAGCACATTCAGGAGAAGGACTGGTTCCGCGCCCGCGAGGCCGCCGCCGACCTGGAGCGCGCCGCGCCATCGAACCCGCGGGCTTCCCAGATGTTCGCCGAGATCGAGCGTCTGGAGGCCGGGCACCGCCGCGAGCAGTCCGTCGAGCAGGGCGTGCGCCAGGTCGAAGCCTTCATCGAAAAGGGAGACGCCCCCAAGGCCGAGCTCGCGCTCAAGATCCTGGTCCAGATGGACCCCGACAACCGCCACCGCAAACGCCTGGAGAAGCAGGTCAAGGCATTGCCGCGATAAGCTCCTGTCCTCTATGACGATCTCCTCTCCCCAGGACATTTCCGTCGCGGCCATCGCTCCGGGCTCCCTGGAACGGCTCCGCCGCTACGCGTTCATGAAGCTCACGCGGGACTTCGATTCCCGCTTCGAGGCTCTGTTGCTGACCGGCCGCGTCTCCAAGTGGTACAGCGAGGTCGGCAACGAGGCCACCACCATCCCGGCCGGCCTGGCGCTCGAGGCCGGCGACGCCCTCTGTACCCTGCACCGCGACCTCGGAGCGATCCTTGCGGTCTATCTCGATCCGGCCCGCGCCTTTCCGGGCTTCGGCTTCGGCGCGCCGGACGGCCGCCGGCCCGAGCCCGAGGCGATCCTCCGCCGGCTGGCTTGCCAGCTGCTCGGCAAGGGGGAAGGGTTCTCCCAGGGGGTCGAGCGCTCGTTCCACTACGGCTACCTGGCGCCCGAGCACGGCATCCTGCACCTCGGAATGATCAGCCACCTCGGCACGATGATCCCGGTGGCCTCCGGCTGCGCCTTCGCCTTCCGCCAGTCCAAGACCGACCGCATCGCGATCAACTTCATCGGCGACGGAGCCACCTCGACCGGCGACTTCCACGAGGGGCTCAACATGGCCGCCGTCTGGAAGCTGCCGCTCATCCTGATCATCGAGAACAACCGCTACGCCTTCTCCACCCCGGCCCACCTGCAGTACGCCGCCGAGCGCCTCTCCGACCGCGCCATCGGCTACGGCATGGCCGGCGAGACGGTGGACGGCAACGATCCGGACGCCATGACCGAGGCCCTCGACCGCGCCGTCCGCCGCGCCCGCGCCGGCGAGGGGCCGACCCTGATCGAGGCCATGCTCGGCCGCATGCGCGGCCACAGCGAAGGGGACGATTCCCTCAAAGTCGTGCCGCCCGAGGAGCTGCAGACCTACCTGGCCGGCGATCCGGTGCCGGCCTACGCACGGCGGCTGGAGGCCGAAGGGATCCTCGACGCCGCGACCCGCGAGCGCCTCGAAGCGCGGATCGCCGAGCTCGTCGAGCGGGCGATCGGGGGGGCGCTGGATGCCGCTCCACCGGAGGCTTCGGTGGCGATGCGGCCGGTGTTTGCTCCGGTGGAGGAAAGGGACGTAAAGGACACAAAGGACGAAAAGGACGGCAGGGAGACGACGTATATCGATGCGATCAACCAGGCCTTGCGCGAGGAGATGGAGCGCGAGGCCTCGGTCGTGCTGATGGGCCAGGACATCGGCGCGTTCGAAGGGCCGTTCCGCACCACCAGGGGGCTCTACGGCCGCTGGCCGGAGCGCGTGCTCGACACGCCGATCGCCGAGAGCGGCACGATCGGCATCGCGATCGGCGCCGCTGTCCTCGGCTACCGGCCGGTGGTGGAGATGCAGTTCGGCGACTTCGTCTCGTGCGGCTTCAACCAGCTCGTCAACGTGGCCGCCAAGCTCTACTACCGCTGGCAGGTGCCCTGCCCCATCGTCATCCGCCTCCCCTCGGGCGGCGGCGTCGGAGCCGGCCCGTTCCATTCCCAGAACCCCGAAGGCTGGTTCGCCGGCACCGCGGGGCTCAAGGTGGTCTGCCCGGCCACGGCGCGGGACGCCCGCGCCCTGCTCAAGGCGGCGATCCGCGATCCCAACCCAGTGCTGTTCTTCGAGCACAAGTTCCTCTACCGCCGGATCAAGGAGGCCCTGCCGGAGGGGGACGACGCGGGCATCCTCGGGCAGGCGAGGATCGCGCGGCCGGGGGACCGGCTGACGCTGATCGGCTACGGCGCGTCGACCTGGACCTGCCTGGAAGCGGCGGCGGAGCTCGCCAAGGAGGGGATCGAGGCCGAGGTGATCGACCTGCGGACGCTGATCCCCTACGACGAGGCGACCGTGCTCGCCTCGGTCAAGAAGACCGGGCGCGCGCTCGTCGTCCACGAGGCGCCGCTGACCCTCGGCTTCGGCTCCGAGGTGGCGGCCCGCCTGGCGGACGTAGCCTTCCCGTGGCTCGACGCGCCGATCCGCCGCGTCACCTGGCCGGACCGTCCGGTCCCCTACGCCCGCGTGCTGGAGAATGCGCTCCTGCCGACCAGGGACAAGGTCCTCGCCGAGGCGCGGGCTCTGCTGAGGTTCTGATATGCCCCCGGTCCGCACCGCGGCCTTCGACAAGCGCCGCCGGCAGATGCTCAGCCCGTTCCTGATGCGGCTGTACTACCTGGCGAAGCTGCCGCTCGCCCTGATGGCGGGCCTGCGCCTGCGGGAGCTCGACGAGCGGCATGCGGTGGTCACCGTCCCCTACGGCTGGCGGACCACGAACCCGTTCCGCTCGACCTACTTCGCGGCCCTCTCGATGGCGGCCGAGCTCTCGACCGGCGCGCTCGCCATGCTGGCGACCGACCTGGCGCCGAGGCCCGTCGCCCTCCTCATCACCGGCCTGACCGCCAGCTTCGAGAAGAAGGCGACCGCCACGACCACCTTCACCTGCGCGGGCGGGGACCAGCTCGCCGCCGCCGTGGCCCGGACCGTCGAGACCGGCGAGCCGGCCACCGCCGAGGTGGAAAGCCTCGGCCGCGCGCCGGACGGCACGGTCGTGGCCCGCTTCACCTTCACCTGGTCGTTCAAGGCCCGGGCGTCCAAGACCTCGCGGGGCTGACCGTGCGCATCGCCCTCGCCCAGCTCGCCGCCGGCCTCGACCGCGTCGCCAATCTCGGCCGCGTCCTCGACGTGATGGGAGACGCGAAGCGTGCCGGCGCCGACCTGGTCGCCTTCCCCGAGATCATCCTCGACCGCTTCTTCCCGCAGGTGCCGGGCAACCGCGAGGCTCTGGAGCTGGCCGAGCCGATCCCGGGTCCGACCACCGGCCGGATCGCCGAGCGGGCGAGCGAGCTCGGCCTGGTGACCGTCTTCAACCTCTACGAGCTCGACCCGGCGTCCGGCCGCCGGTTCGACAGCTCGCCGGTCTTCGACGCCGACGGCCGCCTCCTCGGGGTCACCCGGATGCTCCACATCACCGACTTCGAAGGCTGCCACGAGCAGAGCTATTACCACCCCGCCGAGTCCGGCATGCCCGTCTACGACACCCGCATCGGAAAGATCGGGGTGGCCATCTGCTACGACCGCCACTACCCGGAGGTCATGCGCGCGCTCGGCGTGGCCGGAGCCGAGCTGGTGGTGATCCCGCAAGCCGGGACGGTCGGCGAATGGCCCGACGGTCTCTTCGAGGCCGAGGTCCGCACCGCCGCCTTCCAGAACGGCTATTTCGCGGCCCTCGCCAACCGGGTGGGCGTCGAAGGGAAGCTCCGCTTTTCCGGCGAGTCGTTCGTCGTGGACCCGGAGGGGAAGGTCATCGCCCGCAGCGAGAGCCCGGAGGAGGATCTCCTCCTCGCCGACCTCGACCTGGCCGCCTGCGCGACCTCGACGGCACGGCGGCTCTTCTGGCGCCACCGCCGGCCCGAGCTGTACGGCGGCTGGCTGGGGTGAGGGTCCTTATGGCAGGATGACGGTGTGGCGCTTCTTGGAAGCGGTGCTGACGAGCGTTACGAGATGAGCTGGACGTGACCTGTACGAGGTACTTTATTCCCGCGTCGGACCACGCTAGACTCATGGAGTGATCACGTTGACATCGACCATCACCCTGACACGGCACATCCCGACGATCTCCGACCTCGACGACCTTCCCGAGGATGTGGTCGGAGAGATCATCGACGGCGAGCTCATCGTCCATCCCCGGCCCGACCCGCCGCACGTCTGGGCGGCCTCCGAATTGGGCGCGTTGCTGATTCCCCCGTTCCGGCGAGGGACCGGAGGACCGGGCGGCTGGATCATCCTGGACGAGCCCCGCATTCAGTTCGATCCCCAGGTCCTGGTCCCTGATCTGGCCGGTTGGCGGCGAGAGCGGTATCAAGCCCCTCCCAGCGGCCCCTTCCAGGTGGTTCCGGATTGCGTCTGTGAGATCCTCTCCCCCTCCACCGAGCGGGACGACCGCGTCCGCAAGCTGCCGATCTTCGCGGGGAGCGGCGTCCGGCACGCCTGGCTCGTCGATCCCGTTCTGCGGACTCTGGAAATCCTGCGCCTCGAGGGAGCCTCCTGGGTCATCGTCGGCGCTCATCAGAACGACGACAAGGTCCGCGCCGAGCCCTTCGACGCCATCGAGATCGACCTGTCGCAGATCTGGGGAGAGACTCCCGTCGAGGCGCCGCCTCCCTGATCTAGAGCACCACTTCGAACCCTTCAAACACCGGATGCCCGGCCAGCGTCCCCTCGGGGGACCGGGCGTCGCCGTGGGCCTTGCGGAAGGCCTCCGACCTGGTCCAGGCCGTGAAGGCGTCGCGCGATTCCCAGGTCGAGTGGGAGACGAAGAGGGTGGTCCCCTCCTTGGTCTCGCCCCGCAGCAGTTGGAAGGAGCGGAAGCCAGACACCTCGTGGAGGTAGGAGTCTCGCTTCCGCCAGCCCTCCTCGAAGTCCTCCTCGTGCCCGGCATTCACGCGGAAACGATTCATCGCGATGTACATGGCGTCACACTCCGTCCCCGTCGATCAGGCCCTTCTCGGTCAGCCACTGCTTGTTGAGCTTGGAGAGGTAGCGCTCGCCCGAGTCGGGAAAGAGGGTCACGACCAGGCCGTCCGCTCCGAGGCCCTGCGCCACCTGCCGGGCGCCCGCGGCGGCCGCGCCTCCGGAAGAGCCGGTGAAGATCGACTCCTTGCGCGCCAGATCCAACGTCGCCTGGTAGGCCGTCTTGTCGTCGATCGTCACGATCCCGTCGATGTAGTCCCACCAGACGCAGCCCGGCATGAAGTCCTCGCCGATGCCGTCGATCAGGTACTGGTGGATCTGGTCCTCGGGCGGCAGCCCGCGGTGCTCGAAGTAGTACTTGTAGACGCTTCCGACCGTATCCACGCCGATCACCTGGACCTTCGGATTCTGCTCCTTCAGGTATTTGGCCGCGCCGCTGATCGTGCCGCCGGTGCCGACGCCGACCACATAGTGGGTCACCTTGCCGTCGGTCTGGCGCCAGATCTCCGGGCCGGTCGTGCGGTAGTGGGCCTCGGGGTTCGCCTGGTTGTAGTACTGGTTCGGCAGATAGGCGCCCCGCTCGTCGCGGATCCGCTCGGAGACTCTGTAGTAGGAGCGGGGATCCGCCGCCTCGACATTGGTCGGACAGGTGACGACCTCGGCTCCCATGGCCTCCAGGAGGGCGATCTTCTCCTTGGGGATCTTGTCAGGGGCGACGCAGACCAGCTTGTAGCCCATGAGATTGGCCGCCATCGCCAGGCCCACGCCGGTATTGCCCGAGGTCGGCTCCACGATCGTGCCACCCGGCTCGAGCTGCCCCGACCTTTCGCCCGCCTCGATCATGGCGATGCCGATGCGGTCCTTCACGCTCCCGCCGGGATTGAAGGATTCGACCTTGGCGGCCAGCGTGGCCGGGCCGGGAAAGAACCGGCCGAGCTTCACCAGGGGCGTGTTCCCCAAGGTCTCCAGAACGTTCTCGTAGATTTGCATAAAGGCTCCGAATAGACGGCAGGACGACACCGAAAAGGCCGCGGGATGGTACCACAGGGAGGCCCTCACCCCCGGCCCCTCTCCCGCGAGCGGGCGAGGGGAGTGGGTTAGCCCGCGCAAGCTCGGAAATGCCGTGGACTGACTAACCTGCACCCCTCTCCCGCTCGCGGGAGAGGGGCCGGGGGTGAGGGCCTATCCTTCCCAGTCCCAGAAGAAGTCCTTGTTGGTGAGCACCGTCTCCGCTTCCTCGCGGCGCTGCTCGTCCTCGGGGGTGAGGGCGCTCTCCTCCGCCTTCATCTCGCCGCGGATGACCGCGAGCTGGTCCACCAGGTCGTCGGTCTCCTGCTGCCAGTGATCGGCGGTGCCGAACTGCGGCCAGGCCGCGGGGAAGGCCGGATCGTGCCAGCGGCGGGCGATCCAGGTGGCGTAGTGGATCATGCGCAGGGCGCGCAACGGCTCGATGAGCCGCAGGGTGGACCGGTCGAACTCCCGGAACTGTTCGTACCCCTCCAGGAAGGCGTCGCGCTGCCGCTGGGCCCACGCATCGCGGCCCGGAAGCACCAGCCAGACGTCCTGCACCGCGGGGCCGATCATCATGTCGTCGAAGTCGAGGACGTTGAGCAGACCGTCGCGGAAGAGGAGATTCCCCAGGTGGAGGTCGCCGTGGATGCGGTGGACCGGTACGCCCTCCAGGAATTCGTCCACGATGCCGGCGACCGCCAAAGCGGCGTCGAAGTAGCGCTCGCGCGTGTGATGGGGGAGGGTCTCGTGCTGCGCCAGCCAGTCGACGTTGTCGCGGATGAACAGATCGGCCGAGAGGCGCAGCCGGTGTTGCGCCGGCCGGCCGGTGCCCACGGTGTGGAGGCGGCCGACGAGCATGCCGAGCCGCCGGGCCGTCGCGTCGTCGAGCTCATCGGGAGCACGTCCGCCGCGGCGGTCGGAGAGGGCATACCAGATGCCGTCGATCTGGCGCAGCGTGCCGCCCCCGGGAAATTCGCGGACGGTGCACACCGGGATCTCGGCAGCGGCGAGGTCGGCGAGGAACTCGTGCTCTTCGAGGATCTGCCCGGCCGTCCAGCGTCCCGGCCGGTAGAATTTGGCGACGACGCGGGTGCGGTCCTCCAGCTCGACCTCGTAGACGCGATTTTCGAAGGAATTGAGCGCATAGCAGACCGGGTTGCACCGCAGCCCGCCGGCCTCGACGGCGGCGAGCACTCTCTCGGGAGTCAAGGTCAGGAACAGGTCGGTCGCGGGCTCGCTCTGCGTCTTCATCGGGTCCCGGTGTTTCATGGGATCAATTTCCATGGGATCAATCTAGCACGGCGCTCCGGGTATGATGGACGCTCAGGACAGACGCACGATGATCGACCCAAGCAGTCCGAATCCGGACGGTTTATCTGATTTTAGCGAGCTCTCCCAGTTCGAGATCGACGAGCGGTCGGTCCGGCTGATCGACCACGACTACTGCCTGGAGAACCTGGTGGTGGTCCTGGGCAAGATCGATCCGGCGGGCCGGGAGCCGGTCCAGGTGGGCATGGTCCGGCCGTTCCGCCGGAGCCTCGTCCACGAGGTCGCCGCGAGGCTGCGGCGACCGGTCCAGCCGGTCCAGCTCAACGCCTGGGAGATCTGCCGGGCCCTCTCGATCGGCTGGGGAACCGAGGAGGAGGAGGAGCGGGACGGCTCGGTCCTCGACCTCCGTCCGGTCGCCGGCTTCTTCTCCTTCGCGCCCGAGACCCCGATCCCGCGGATCCTCGACGAGATCCTCGGCCATGCGGTCGAGCTCGGTGCGAGCGATGTGCACCTCGAGACCTTCGAGCACGACGTGGACGTCCGCTTCCGGATCGACGGCGTCATGCGGCAGATCGCCACACCGCTCTCCCACGACAACATCGACGCCACGATCTCCCGCATCAAGGTGATCTCGAAGCTCGACGTCGCCGAGCGCCGCAAGGCCCAGGATGGCCGCATCCGGGCGATCTACCAGGAGCCCGGGAAGGGAGGCGAGCGCGCCATCGACTTCCGGGTCTCGACCGTGCCCGGTCCCTTCGGCGAGGATGCCGTCCTGCGCCTCCTGGACAGCGACGCGCCGATTCTCGGCCTCGAGCATCTGGGCTTCCACGAGTCGGTCCTCCCCGTCTTCGAGCGCCTGATCGCCAATCCCGAGGGGCTCCTCCTGGTCACCGGCCCCACCGGAAGCGGCAAGACGACCACCCTCTATTCGGCCATCCACCACATCCGCCGGCCGGAGATCAAGATCCTGACCGCCGAGGACCCCATCGAGTACTACTTCGACAAGACGTGCCAGAAGCAGGTCTCGGCGCACATGGGGTTTGCCGACTACGCCCGGACCTTCATGCGCCAGAATCCGGACGTGATCCTGATCGGGGAGATCCGGGACGAGGAGACCGCCTCGGCGGCGATGCGCGCCGCCCAGACCGGCCACCTGGTGCTCTCGACCCTGCACACGTCGGATGCCGTGCGGACGGTCTCCCGCCTCGATACCCTGGGGGTGGACCTCCACCTGATTGCCGGCAGCCTTCTCGGAGCGATGTCGCAGCGCCTGGTCCGCCGCCTCTGTCCCCATTGCCGGCAGGAGGCGGCGCCCGATCCGCAGGAAACCCGCCGGCTCGTCCTGGGGCCGGACGAGCGCTTCTTCCGCTCCACCGGTTGCGAGGCCTGCCATGGGCAAGGCTACAAAGGGCGCCTGGGGATCTACGAGCTCTTCGTGCCCGACGCCGAGATCGCCGACCTGGTCGCCGAAGGGGCCCCGACCCACCGGCTGCGCGAGCTCGCCTTGCAAAAAGGAATGCGGACCCTGCGCGACGACGCGCTCGCCAAGGCCCGGGCCGGCCTCACCTCGCTCGCCGAGGTGCTGCGGACGGTGCCGTACCGGATTCTGGAGGGGTAGCTCACAGCAGCCGCATCTGCTCCGGCCGCCGCACGAGCTCCGGCTCTTTGCGCCGTTCCAGGAGCGCTTCCTCGACGTCGGCCAGGAACGGCGAGGGCCGCCGCCTGTGGAAGAGGAAGAGCCGCGCGCACGCCCGGGTGATTCCGACGAAGAAGAGCCGCCGCTCTTCCGCGAGATCGGCCTCCTCCGGCTCCGCTCCCGGCCAGGTCAGGGGGAGGAGGCCGTCCTCGCAGCCCACCAGGAAGACCACCCGGAACTCCAACCCCTTGGAGGCATGGAGGGTCAGCAGCGAGACCCGCTCGGCCCGCGGGTCCCAGGTGTCCACCTCGCCACCCAGGGCGACATCGGCGAGGAACCGTTCGAGGTCGTCTCCGGCCCGCGCCGCCAGCGGCCGCAGCAGCTCGGCAGCGGCCAGCAGCTCGGTCCCGGGGGAACCGCCCGGGCCGGAGGACAGCTCGACGACGGCCCGATCCAGCAGAGCATCGACGGCACCCGGCCTCCGTTCGCCGGCGATCTTCTGGAGGACCGGGAGCAGAGCGCGCACTCCGGCCTGGTCGGTCAACGGGCGGTGAGAGCGCTTCTGGAACGGGATGCCCGCGCGCCCCAGCGCCTCGATCAGCGGAGCCGCCTGGGCATCGGTTCGGTAGAGGATCGCCACGTCCTCGAACGACAGCTCGTCGTTGGCCCAGCTGGCGACCCGGCCGCTGTCGAACGAAAAAGAGGAGGTGCCTCCGATGAGCTTCTCCAGGGTGTGGACGACCAGCTCGGCTTCCGCCCGCTCGGTCGCCGCCGCCTGGACCACGACGCGCGGCGCGTTGCCGTGGCGCACGGCGACCAGCCGCCGGTCCGGCACCAGGCTGTCCGGCCGGATCGCCTGGCAGGCCGCCTCGACCAGGATGCGCGACGCGCGGTAATTGCGGGTCAGCTGGATCACCCGGGCACCGGGGTAATCCTCCTGGAAGCGCAGGAAGAAGCCCACGTCCGCTCCACGGAACCGATAGATCGACTGGTCCGGATCACCGATCGCACAGACGTTGCCGTCCGCCGGAGCAAGCAGGCGCACCAGCGCATATTGCAGCGGGTCGATGTCCTGGTACTCGTCGATCGAGATCCACCGGAAGCGCTCCCGGTAGAGGGCCGCGAGATCCGCCCGTCGCTCGAGCAGCGCCAGGGGCTTCAGCAGGAGGTCGTCGAAATCGAGGAGGTCCCGGACCTTCAAGGCCTCCTCATAGGCCGCAGCCCGCGCGGACAGCTCTGCCGGCAGATCCGAATCGACCCCGCGCAGACAGCGCACCCGGCTGATCTTCAGGAGGAGGCGCTCCGCCTTGTCCGCGGTGATCCCGAACAGCTCGCCGGTGATCGCCGTCCGCTCCTCCGGCAGGACAACCCGGAATTCCGGACCCAACCCCGCCTCCGCGGCCTGCTCGCGGAGCAGCGTAAGGCCCAGGCCGTGGAAGGTCGACACGAGAAGGCGTCCAGCCGCCTCGGGGATCAGGGCCGCGAGACGCTCCTCCATCTCGCTCGCCGCCCGGCGGCTGAACGTGACGGCCAGGCACCGCTCCGGAGCGATGCCGCGCTCGACGACGAGATGCGCCAGCCGGTGGGTGAGCGTCCGCGTCTTGCCCGTGCCTGGACCGGCGACGATGAGGAGCGGGCCGTCCACGGCCAGGGCGGCGGCGCGCTGCTCGGGGTCGAGGCCCTCACCCGCCAGGGGTTCAAACCCCTGGCTACCATGAAAAAATCGTCCCCGAGGGGACGACGCCCCCGCTCCGCCCCCTTCAGGGGTCGGTTTTTCTTTGCTAGCCAGGGGTTTGAACCCCTGGCCGGGGGTGAGGGCTCCCCCAAACAGCGGCGCCACCACCGCCCGCCCGCGGATCTCCTCGGGCGCGAAGAGGCGAATCACCCCGTACTCCCCGTCGTAGCCGGCGTCCCGACGGACCTGCCCGGCCCGCAGGCGCGCCAGGGCCTCGACGAGCAACGGGTCCGCCGCTCGTGCCACGTCTTCTAAAGGAAGGCGTTCGAGGATGTCCATCTCCGGCCCGAGACGCCCGACGAGCTGCGAGACGGCCTCTTCGACGCCGCGGGCTTTCGGATCGGTGCCGCGGATCTCCCCCACGATCTCCGGCAGCGGCACGAGACAGCGGAACGGATCGGTCCGTTCGCGCTTCGCCTCCTCCGGCCGGTCCGCCAGCTCCTCGACCCGGTGCATCACGCCGACGGTCAGCGGCTTGCCGCAGGCGGGGCAGAGGCCTTCCACCCGCCGCGTCTCCGCGGGCTCCAGGCGCACGCCGCAGGCGCGATGGCCATCCAGGTGGTACTTGCCCTCTTCGGGAAAGAACTCGACCGTGCCCCCGAAACCCTCCCCGGTCTCCAGGGCGCGGCGGATCGCGAAGTAGTCGAGATCGGTCGCGAAGGCGGAGGCCTCGCGGCCCAGTCTCGGTGGGGAATGGGCGTCCGAGTTGCTCACCAGGGTGAAGCGGTCGAGGCACGAGACCCGCCAGTTCATCGGCGGGTCCGAGGAGAGGCCGGTCTCCACTGCGAAGATGTGGGACGTCAGATCCCCATAGCACTCCTCGACCGAGTCGAAGCCGGACTTCGAGCCGAGGACGGCGAACCACGGCGTCCAGACGTGCGCCGGGATCAGATAGGCGTCCGGTCCGCTCTCCAGGGTGATCTCCAGGAGGTGCCGCGAGTCGAGCCCGAGGATCGGCCGGCCGTCGGCCGCCAGGTTGCCGATCGTCCCGAGCTTCTCGCGCAAGCGGGCCGCGGTCTCCAGGTTCGACGCGTAGATCAGGTGGTGGACCTTGCGGGTCCGCTCCCCCTTTTTGTAGATCGTGGAGATCTCCACCTCCAGGAGGAAGCGGACCGGTCCCTGGCAGGCGGGAGGCAGCCGGCGCTCGACCTCGCGCTCGATCTCGGGGCGCAGGCGGAACAGCCCCGGCTCGGCCGGCACGAGCTTGTCGCGGATCTCCTCGAACCAGACCGGATGGGTGAAGTCGCCCGTGCCCACGACCGTGATCCCCTTGCGCCGCGCCCAGAGCGCCAGGTGCTCGAGATCCGCATCGCGGCTCGTCGCCCGGGAGTATTTGGAGTGGACGTGGAGATCGGCGTAGAAGGTCATGACGTCGGTCAACGGAACCGTCGTGACGATACAGCGCCACCTCGGTCCTGTCCACCGACGCTTCTTTTACGTCCAGCGATCTTTCATGTCGTCACCGTCTGCTAGAGGGAACGAACCACCCTTCACCGGTGGCCGGCGGCCGGCGGGTCCTGGACTGGTAGAATGGTGTCGCGATGCTGGACTGGTCTCAATGCCCCGCTGTCGAACGCTCCCCGGACCGGGTGAGTGGTGCCTGGGTATTTCGTGGCACCCGCGTGCCCGTCGCGGCGCTCTTCGAGAATCTCGAGTCCGGTGCAAGGGTGGAAGAGTTCCTCGAGTGGTTTCCAGGCGTCTCCCGTGAACAAGCGGAAGCGGTCCTCGAACACGCAGTTCGTAGTCTCCTTGTGGCGTGAAGGTCCTCTTCGATCAGGGCACGCCAGTGCCCCTGCGCCGGTATCTCCGTACGCATGAAGTGACGACCGTCTATGAGCTGGACTGGAGCACTCTCCAGAACGGCTCCCTGATTTCCCAGGCTGAAGCTGCTGGTTTCGATGTCCTGATCACGACCGACAAGAACTGGAAGTACCAGCAGAACCTGAGCGAGCGAAGTTTGGCCGTCGTGGTCCTTCTCTCCACCAGTTGGCCCAAGATCCAGGCGAAGGTTTCCGAGGTGGTGGTCGCGGTCGATGGAGCGACCAAGGGCAGCTATACTGAGGTGCCTATCTGAGGTATTGGGAGAGCCTGCCCCGGCTCTCCCTGGTCCTCCTCGCCTGCGGTCGGACCCCTACGCCGTCACCGGGCCAGGGCCTCTCGGCCGGAAACCTATGTGGGAGGAACCGGCCGAAGGCGCGACCCGACACAGCTTACTCCTGCGCCATGGGCGATCTTGTTTTCTTTACCTTCGAAGCTCAAAACAGAGTCATTACCGATGAACAAGTTCCCGGTATAATTAAAGCTCCAACCATGCTCTTTCCTTCGGCTTATGCATATTTCGATTGTTGCATTTTCAAACGATGAAAGCGGGAGCGCTGCGACTCGATTCAAGACGATCTTCTTGTAGGATCTACTACCCCACTCCTCGCCCTTGTCTTCTTTCCAGGTGAACACAGCTCCTGAGGCAGTGTTGATCGCGATGGAAACGTTTGCGTCTTTGTCCTTGTCGTCCGCCATCGTATGCAGTATGACCGTTGCCCCGCTGATGACCGGCATGGGTGGCGCCTCCGTGGGTGCCAGCGGCGGCGCGGGTAGGGGGGCAGGGACCGGACGTGCCAACTCCTTGTTGATCCGTTCGAGCGAAGAAACCGCAGCTTTTGTTTCCTGGTCTCGACGGGTGAGGTCATCCTGCATCTGGGCGATCTTCGCATTTGCCTCCCTGTCTCCTCTCTTGAGGTTCTCGAGCGCTGAGCGCTCTCGTCCATGAGCTATATCGAGCTCTTGGAAGGTACGGTGAAGCTGAGCCTCCATTTCGTTCAATTTTTGCCTGCTCCCTTCGAGCACCTGTCTTCTCGCCGCGTAATTCTCGTTCATCTCGTCCAGCTTTTCCTTGGCCTTCGCGAGTTCTTCCTTGGCCTTCGCGTTTTGGATGCTGAGCAGCTCGCTCTTTGCATTCTGGTACGGGATCACTATTGCGCCGAGGTAGAACCAAATCAGCGGCAGCGCCAGGATGCCTGCAGCAGCGGCTTTGACGAACCCGGATCGTCTGAAGAACGGCAGAGCCATCTCCGTTTCGATTTGATCGGCCTCCAGCTTCAGCTTCCTGCTTTCCGCCTTGAATCGGTCGATCTCCGCACGCAACCGATCGTCGTCGGAAAAAACTCGGGGTTCGGCGCCCCCGTCCATGACATGGTTTGCCATTCATCACGACCTTTCTCAAGATATTTTTGCGACATCCTACCATTCCTCTTAGACGGCCGCGATTCTGGATTTCCGGGGGAGAGGTCATTGGCGAGCTTTCCCTCCCGCTCGGCGAAGCGCTCAGCCTCTGGGTGTAAAGCCCCTGAGGCTTATCGCTCTAAGTTGTTCTATTCGAGGGATTTAAGGATGGTGCCCAGGGACGGAATTGAACCGCCGACACCGTGATTTTCAGACACAAGTCGGTTGAACCGGCTGGTGCTCTGCCTCACCGCTCCCTTTCTGTCCTCTCCTCAGGTCGATCCCGCGTCCCAGCCAATCGCTAATCGAAGAAGGAAGGAGAGGGGCTGGTCGCGCCCAGGGACCGGCCCCTCCAAAGACATGACAGGGGCCGGCCGCGCCAAGGCGGGCCCCTCGAGACGGTGGGACAGGGCCGGGGGCGCAAAGCCGCGGGCCCTGTTTGCTTCACCGAGTTTTCAAAGAACACACACCGCCGCCGGATTCCAGCGGCCGTGAAGAGGAGGGGAGGAAGGTGGACCCTCCCTCCCCACTGGTTGTTGTCGATGCTTCTGTGCCGGCTCTACGACGTGGTGCTGCCGGGCTCAGCCGCCGGGGCCGGGGCGTGCTCCGGCTGGTTGCGGCGCTTGCGGGCCTGCTTGTCGCGTCCCCTCACCCGCTTCGGCTGGATGCCGAACTCGAGCAGCCTCTCGCTGTCGAATCCGTGCACCATCTTGAGCGCCGCGGCGATGCGGTTGCGCAGATCGTCTCCCCTCGTCCCGAGCTCGGCGCGCACCCGGTTGATCTCTTGCGACTCCGCCTTGAGCGCCGCCTGGCGGGCGTCCAGCTCGTCGGACTGGAGGGTGATCCCCTTCAGCTCCGTGTGCAGGGGCACCAGCAGCGGAATCTCTCCGAGCTGCGCCTCGACACCCGTGATCATCACCTTCCACCGCGCGACCCGTTCCGGCTTGCTACGTCCTTGCGTGGACATGGTCCTTCTCCTTTCTCGGATGGGGAGGGATATCCCGATCCCTGGTTCCCCCATACGGTTATTGGGCTCGGCCCGGGTCCGGACTGTCCGGTCCCGGGGCCGTCGGGACTGAATTCACATCCCAGTCTTCTCCCCGGTTCTCCTACGTTTCTCCTGGTTGAACGGCTCTGCAGCAAGGGGAAGATACTCTCGCCCTCGCTTCCTGTCAACACCCAATCCGAAAGATTGCCACTACCTGTTCCAAAAAGTCAGCTCGCCGCGCGAAAAGTCAGCTCACTCTCTGAGTGACTCTATTGCTGGGCGAAAAGGTCTGTTGGTCGTTTGAGTGACTCTACTGCCGGACGAGCTGATCTATTCCCGGACGAACAGACTTTTTCGGACGATCAACAGACCTTTCCGGAGACGAACAGCTCTTCCAGCCGATCACGGAGCTGTTGACTCGACGAACAGACCTGTTCAGGCCTCAAGTGACTCGCGCGACGGTCCAACAGAGTGGTGAGCCGCGAAAAGGTCAGCTCGTCCGGCAATTGAGTCACTTGCGAGAGGAACAGACCTGTTCAGCCGGTGAGAGGGTCGATCGCCCGATGCGTTGGCCTTTTGTCCAGTCCGTCGAGCTTTCGTCGCCCCTTCAGCTCAGTTCACTCGTCTGGCCTCTGTCTAAAGCCTCTTGACATCTGCGGACTGTATTCGTATGGTGAATGGCTGTCAAGACCTGGGCTCCAGCTCTTGACGCCGGCGGGCGGCCGGGCCTCCGGGCAGCGGCATCCGACGGTGCTCTTTGACAAATGAAGGACCGGGACGCGCTCCTCGTGGCGGGAGGAGCGGCCCGGCCTGTCTCGATCTCCAGGGGCCGGATGGGGCGGCCCGGCCCCTGGCTTGTCTTCGCCAGCCCGGCTTCCGCGGCCGGGACCTTGGAAACCCGCCCCGGCCTCGCTTCGTAGGGTCGACCGAAGCACTCGATCGCCGCGACTCCCCGCGGCTTCCTCCGGAGGACCTCATGCGGAAAGCTCCGCTTCTTTTCTTGTCCCTCGCGTCCCTGCTCCCCACCGATCTCGCGGCCCTGGAAGTCCGCTTCCACCCCGGCGAGGTCGTCTATTCCTATGAGGTCGACCCGGCGCGCGGCCTGTCGACCGTCGTGCTCCAGAACATCGCCGTCGTCGAGCGGGACGGCGGCCCGGTCACCCTCGACTCGCTGGAGATCCAGGCGCTCTCCGGCGGCCAGATCGTGCAGACGCAGACCGTGCCGGTCGCGGCGCTCGATCAGTCCGCTCAGAAGCTGAGCGCCCTGGACGCCGCGGGCCTGCTCAAGCTCTACGACTTCCAGCTCCAGACCAGCCGCTCTCTCGGCGAGGGGATCAAGGTATCTCCGAGCCGCACCCTGGCTCCAGGCACCGGGCTCCTGGTCATGGGACGCGCCCTGCTGCTCTCCGGACCCACCGACGAGATCGCCGTCCTCGCGCATGCCCGGGACGCGGACGGCAAGCCGGTCGAGGCCCGCGCCAGCCTGCGCGTCGCCGAGCACCAGTCAGCCAACGAGTACCGGTTCCCGCTCGCCGGCACGGTCTACGTCGGCGCGGCGCCCAGCCTGGACAGTCACCACCGCTGGGCCGTCCCCCAGGAGTTCGCCCTGGACCTGGTGGTGCTGGGAGGAGACGGCAAGACCCATAAAGGAAATGGGCAGCGGCTGGACGAGTACTACGACTACGGCCGGGACGTGCTCGCCGTGGCCGACGGCGTGGTCGTCGAGGCCGCGGGCGATGCCTCCGAGTCCAACGACCGCCTGCGCCAGCCCGGCGAGAGCGCCGAGGACTACCAGAAGCGGACCGCCGCCGAGCAGGGCAGGCTCATGGCCCAGGGGCTCAAGACGCTCCTCGGCAACTACGTGGTCATCCGCCATGGCGGCGGCGAATTTTCCGACTACGTCCACCTCAAGGCGGGGAGCGTGCGCGTCCACGCCGGCGACACGGTGAAGGCCGGCCAAGTGATCGGCCAGCTCGGCCAGAGCGGCAACTCGACCGAGCCACACCTGCACTTCCAGCTCACCGACGGGCCGGACCCGCTCTACTCGCGCGGCCTGCCGATCGTCTTCCAGAACGTGAGCGTCGAGGGGCTCGACATCGAGGGACCGCGCCCGCTGCAGACGGGCTGGATCGTGACGGCGAAGGAGTGAGCGCTATGATCCCCCCATGCGCGTCATCGACCAGGCCGCCATGAACCGCCTCTTCGAGGTCACCGACGAGATCCCGCTCGACCGCGAGGCGATCCAGGTCCCTTTGGTGATGGAAGGGGAGGGCAAGGTCGCCCGGCTCAAGAACGGCCGGATCGAGATCACCCTGCCGGATGCCGACGATCTCGGCCCCTTCCTCGCCTCCCTGCCGGACCGGCTGCGCGCGGTATAATCTCTTCTCTTCCAGAACTTCCGATCGAGGTATCTATCCATATGGCCGAGCAATACATCTACGTCATGAAGGACCTCCGCAAGATCTACCCGCCGAACCGGGAGGTCCTCAAAGGCATCTGGCTGTCGTTCTTCCCCGGCGCCAAGATCGGCGTCGTCGGCCTGAACGGCGCGGGGAAATCCACCCTGCTCAAGGTGATGGCCGGGGTGGTCACCGAGTTCGGCGGCGAGGCCTGGGCGGCCAAGGGGACCAAGGTCGGCTTCCTTTCCCAGGAGCCCCAGCTCGATCCGGCCAAGGACGTCCTCGGCAACGTCGAGGAGGGGGTCGCCGAGACCCGCGCGTTGCTCACCCGGTTCGACGAGATCAATGCCAGGTTCGGCGAGCCCATGACCGACGAGGAGATGGACAAGCTCATGGCCGAGCAGGGGCGCGTGCAGGACGCGATCGACGCGGCGAACGCCTGGGAGATCGATCGCACGCTGGAGATCGCGATGGACGCGCTCCGTCTCCCGCCGCCGGACGCCGACGTGGCCCGGCTCTCGGGCGGCGAGAAGCGCCGCGTGGCCCTCTGCCGCCTGCTCCTCCAGAAGCCCGACCTGCTCCTTCTCGACGAGCCCACGAACCATCTGGACGCGGAGTCGGTCGCCTGGCTGGAGCACCATCTCAAGGACTATCCGGGAACCGTGGTGGCGATCACCCACGACCGCTACTTCCTCGACAACGTCGCGGGGTGGATCCTGGAGCTCGACCGCGGCCAGGGGATCCCCTGGGAGGGGAACTACTCCTCCTGGCTGGAGCAGAAGCAGGCGCGTCTCGCCCAGGAGGAGAAGCAGGAGTCGTCGCGGAGGCGCACTCTGCAGAACGAGCTCGAGTGGATCCGCCTGAGCCCGCGCGCCCGCCAGGCCAAGGGCAAGGCCCGCTTGAACCAGTACGAGAAGCTCCTCGCCGAGGACAAGGACTACGAGAAGCGCGCCGACCCGAACGAGATCCACATCCCGGCCGGCCCCCGGCTGGGCGATCTGGTGGTGGAGGCCCAGGGGCTCACCAAGGGGTTCGGCGACAACCTGCTGATCGACAAGCTCTCGTTCGCGCTGCCGCCGGGCGGCATCGTCGGAGTCATCGGCCCGAACGGCGCCGGCAAGACCACGCTCTTCCGCATGATCGTCGGCCAGGAGACGCCGGACGCGGGGACGATCCGCACCGGCGAGACCGTCGAGATCGCCTACGTCGACCAGAGCCGCGAGTCGCTGGACGGCGACAAGGCGGTCTGGGAGACGATCTCGGACGGGCGGGACGTGGTCGCCCTCGGCAACCGCGAGGTCCCGGCCCGCTCCTATGCCGCCGCGTTCAATTTCAAGGGCTCGGACCAGCAGAAGAAGGTCAAGGACCTCTCGGGCGGCGAGCGCAACCGGGTCCATCTGGCGCGCACGCTCAAGGCCGGCGGCAACCTCCTCCTGCTCGACGAGCCGACGAACGACCTGGACGTCGACACCCTGCGGGCTCTCGAAGAGGCGCTCCTCCAGTTCGCCGGCTGCGCGGTGATCATCAGCCACGACCGCTGGTTCCTCGACCGCATCGCCACCCACATCCTGGCGTTCGAGGGGGAGTCCCAGGCGGTCTGGTTCGAGGGGAACTACGAAGCCTACGAGGCCGACCGCAAGCGCCGTTTTGGCGCGGAGGCCGACCAGCCGCACCGCATCCGCTACAAGAAGCTGACGGCGGCCTGATCGGCCGGCAGCCCCTCCGGGCTCCCCTCGGTGGCACCTCCGTTGCAGGATCTCTGCATGATGCAGGGGCCGAGGGGAAGGCCCCCCACAAGGCTCCTCCTCCAGAAATGCAACTGGCGTTTTCACCAGAGAGGAGTAAGGTCATGAACAACAAGCTGTTCGCAATCCTGGTGGCCCTGGTCCTCACGGCGGCTGGTGCCCTGTCGGCCCAGACCGGCACCACCGGGACGGCCACGATGAGCGGCACCAGCGGGACCGGAGCGACGACGGGCACCACCGGGACCGGTACGACGACGACCGGCACCACCGGAACGGCCACGACGCCCGCGCCCGGCTCGACACCCATCTCCACCGGCACGGCCACGACGCCCGCGCCCGGCTCGACGCCCATCTCTACTGGGACGGCCACGACACCCGCCCCCGGCTCGACGCCCATCTCCACCGGGACGGCCACGACGACCTCGCCCAGCACCACCGGAACGATCACGCCACCCGTCACCGCGATCCCGACCGGGCCGGTCACGACACCCTTCGTCAGCGGAGGACCCATCCTCGTCGGTCCGGTCACGGCGTTCAGCACCCCCATTGCCGCGACGACCGGCATCGATGGGACTCTCACCACGCTCAGCCCCGACGGGACTCGCACGACGATCAATACCAATGGGATTCGCCCGTCGATCACCATCACCGGCCCTGGCACGGCAGCCGGCGCGATTGCCGTCTCCACCGGAACGGCGGGCATCGCCGGCGGCCGCCGCCTCGGCACGACCCGTACCTCCACCACCCGCACGCCCATTGGCGCCACGGGCGGCACGGACACCACTGGCGATGCCAACGCCGTCGACCTGGATGAGCTGCCAGCGACCGCGAGCGGGCTCCCCATCGTGGCGCTCCTCGGCCTGCTCGCCGTGGCCGCGCTCCTCGCCGTGCGCTTCCTGCGTCGCATCCGCTCCAAGAAGCTGACCGCGGCGTGAGGATTTTCGGCTCTTGGCACCTTCATTGCCGAGCTACCTCCCCCGCAAGGGAGGTTCGGGACCTGTGGCGCTCCTCGGCCTGCTCGCCCTGGCCGCGGCGTTCACCGTGCGCTTCCTGCGCTCCTGAGGGATCCGTGACGTCTCCGCCCTCGGGCGTTCCGGCTCGGGGGCTTTCGTTTTCAGTGGCACCAGCCTTGCAGCTCTTTCGAGCTGTGCAGGAACGTGGGATGGAGGGCGAAAGTCGCAGGACGTGCCATCTCGAGAGACCTTTTGCCTCCCCCTCCTCCCCTGAGCTACAGAAGGAGCCCGTCGCGGGCTCCTGCTTGGACCAAGAGAAACTGACAGGATCGGAGAGGAGAACTCATGATGAAGCGTCTGGTATTTTCCATCCTGATGATTCTGGCGCTGACCGCCGGCGCCGCGTACGCACAGAGCACCCTCAACACCACCCCTCCGGGCCCCACGCAGCAGCAGGAGCCCGGCCTGACCAACAACGACCTGCCCAACCCGGGCACCCCGGTCGCCGCCCCCGCGGCCGAGCAGCCGGTCCAGGAACAGGGCACGGTCGAGGGCACGGCCACCGAGAGCCTCGACAACCAGCAGGGGACCAACACCACCGGTAACGTGACCGGCACCACAACCGGGACGATGGACACCACCGGCACCACGACCGGCACCACGACCGGGACCACGACCGGCACGTATACGACGGGAACCACGACCGGCACGACCACCACGGACGTGGATACGACGACGACCACCGGCACCAGCACCCTCAATGACACGGGTACGCTGCCGAGCACGGCCAGCCACCTGCCGCTGGTCGGCCTGATCGGCCTGCTGGCTCTCGCCGCCGCTTTCGTCGTCCGCCGCTTCTGAGCCGGACGAGGAAGGCCCTGACCGGGATGGCACGTCTGTCACCTGGCGCCGCGCGGCGCCAGGTGATCTTGTTTGAGGGAGGTTCCTGTGCGGCTGTCGGCTCCTCGTTGGATCGAGCGCCTGCTGTTTCTGACCGGCATCGTCTGCCTGGGTATCTGGGTGTACGCCTTCCTCGACGCCCGGCTCTACGAGATGCGGCAGGAGCGGCGTCTGGAGGAGGCGATCCGGCAGAGAGAGGCCGCCGCGGCCAGAACGGCCACGCCTGCTCCGGCCGCCGAGACCGATACGCTCGAAACGTTCCGCCGGCCGGCGACGACGGCGGACGAGCGCGAGACCAGGAAAGAGGACGAGGACCAGCTCCCGGAGCTCGCGTCCGGCGACCTCGGTGACCTCGGCGAGGGCGATCTGATCGGCCGCATCAAGATTCGGCGCATCGGCGTCTCCGCCCTCATCCTCCAGGGAGTCGGCAACCAGACCTTGCGGCGCGGTGTGGGGCACGTCCCCGGAACCCCCCTCCCGGAGCGTGGCGGCAACGTCGGACTGGCCGGCCACCGGGACAGTTTTTTCCGGGGCCTCAAAGACATTCGTAAAGATGACACCATCGAGCTCACCACGCTCGACGGGACCTTCGAGTACCAGGTCGACTGGACGGAGGTCGTCAGCCCCGAGGACACCGGTGTGCTGGCGGACGAGGGGGCTCCCGCGCTGACCCTGGTGACCTGCTATCCCTTCCACTACGTCGGATCGGCGCCGAAGCGCTTCATCGTGCGCGCCCACCGCACCGAAGGGACCTGAGCCCTCACAAGGCCAGCGGCAGCCGCACCACGAGCTCCGTCCCCTTCCCTTCCCCTTCGCTCCGGGCCTCCACCCGCCCGCCGTGCATCTCGACGAGACTGCGGACCAGGGTCAGACCGACCCCGAGACCGGCGCCGGAACGGTCGAGCCCCTGCTCTCCCTGGATGAACAGATCGAAGATCCGCGGCAGCAGCTCCGGGGAGATCCCGCTCCCGTTGTCGCGGACGAGCAGCACGGCCTCGCCGCCTTCCGGCCGGACCTCGACGTCGATCCGGCCGCCTGAAGGGGTGTACTTGGCGGCGTTGCGCAGCAGGTTCCCGATCACCTGCTCGAGACGGGTCCCATCGGCGTCGAGCGGCAGAGGCCCGGGCGGGAGCGACACCCGCAGCTCATGGTCCTTCGCCTCGATGACCGGCCGCAGGGTCTCGCAGGCGTGCCGCACGGCCTCGCACAGATCCAGCCGCCCCCACCGCAGCTCCACCTTGCCGCGGGTGATGCGGGAGACGTCCAGCAGGTCGTCGACCAGGCGGACGAGGTGCTGGATCTGGCGGTGGATCACATCGACCGAGCGGCGCACCGGCGGGTTGTCCGATCCGATCTGCTGCAGCACATGGGTGGCGTTGGCGATGGCGCCGAGCGGGTTGCGCAGCTCGTGGCCGAGCATGGCGAGGAACTCGTCCTTGCGGCGGTCGGACTCGGCCAGGGTCTCGGCGCGGGCGCGCAGCTCGGCGGCCAGCCGCTCGCTCTCGCGCGTCCGCTCGGCCAGCCGGTCGCGCATCTCGGAAAACGCGGCGGAGAGCCGCGCCACCTCGGTGATCTCGCTGGGCTCCAGCGCCACCGCGGGTCCGTGCGGCAGGCCCGGATGATCGGACATCTGGCCCACCGCCCGCGCCAGGACCCGCAGGGGACGGGCGATCCGCCGCGCCGTCACGATGCCGAAGACCACGGCGCAGGGGACCATGGCGAGGAGCAGGAGGAACGCGAAATCGCGCCCGCGTCGCACCCCGGCGAGGGCCGCGCGCCGCGTGCGCTCCACCGCCACGACCCAGCCGAGGTCGGGGACCGTGGCGAAGGCGGCCAGGCGCCCCTCCGTGGGGACCTCGCCGCGCAGGACCGCCCGGTCCCATCCCGCGGGCAGCTCGCCGAAGGCTGAGCGGTACGGCGACAGGTTCCGCCGCGCGATGGTCCGCCCGAAGCCGTCCGCCAGATGGACGTCCGACTCCTGCCGCTCGATGCGCCGCGCCAGGGCGTCGGGGGTCGCGAGGACGACCAGGGCGCCCGCGAGCCCGCCGTCCAGGCCGACCACCGGCGCGGTGAGCAGCATGCGCTCCTCCGCCTCCCCCGGCACCCGCAGGAGCTGCAGACCGATCTGCGGAGTCCGCCGCACGGCCGCCGCCACCGCCGGCCCGGCGATGGCGTCCAGAGGCGGGGTGCCGCTCGCGGCGAGCACGCGGCCGGAGAGATCGAACCAGACGAGCCCCGCGACGTCCGGATAGAGAGGGAGCGACCGCTCGAGAAAAGTGCGGTGGGCGGCGGGGTCGTCCGCCACGCGGCCGGCCATGGCGGCGATCGCCGCGGCGCGCGCGGAGGTCAGGTCCACATAATCCGCCACGTGGCGCGCGATGGACTGCGCCTCCGCCTGCCGCATCTCCAGCACCTGTTCCGTGGCCTGCCGCTCCTCCTGCGTCGTGGTCACCGCCACCGCCAGCACCAGGACGGCGGAGGTGGCCGTGGCCAGAGCCAGGGCGAGCCGGGTGCGCAGCGAGCTGGTATCGAGCCGGGCCAGATGGAGGGAGAGCCAGGGCAGGAGGATCAGGACGATGCCCCCGCCAAACGAGATGAACAGACCGGTCCAGGCGAGCCGCGGGAGCGCGACGTAGATTCCGGCAGCAATGAACGCCGCGCCGGCCACGACATGGGCCGTCCAGGTGAGGCCCGGCGGAACCTTCCCGGGTGGCCGCAGCTGCACCCAGAGGAGCAGCAGCCCTCCGGTCAGGTACAACGCCCCGAGCCAGGGGAGGTTCGCGCGCGCGATGTCGTAGTAGGCTCCGAGGCGGCTCGCGCCGATCAGATAGAAGACCCCGTTGAGCACCGCGATCACCGCCATGACGAGCGCGAGCAGATCGGGGCCGGGAACCCCGCGGGGGGCCGGCGGCAGGAACGCCGCGATCAGGGTCGCCAGTCCGAGGAGGCTGTAGGAGACCACGCCCGGCCAGAGCCTCTCCTGGCCGAAGCTCACGGCGAGGACGGCCATGACGATCGCCGCCACGGCATGGACGGCCAGGCGCACCCACAGCCGCGGCCGCATCACGCCAACCGCCAGGAGCGCCATGCCCGCCGCGAAAGCCGCGATCCCCCAGAGACCCCGGTACGGTGCGAGGGACTGGTAGGGCGGCGCCACGAACCGGTGCGGCGCCACCAGGACGAAGGCTCCCAGGATGGAGCAGAACAGGCCGATCCCCCAGCGCAGACTCTCCGGGCTCACCGCGAGGCGGCGGCCGGGCAGCGATGGGGCCGGAGTCGTCATCGGTGCCAACGATACCGGATTCGCAGGGCGATTCGGACGCTACAATGCGCCCATGCTCCGCACGCCCCGCACACTCCGTTCCATCCTGCCTCTCCTCCCGGTGTTCCTCCTGGGCAGCGCCGCGGTCCCCGCGGCCTCGCCATCTCCCTCTGCGCCGCAGCCCCTCCTCGGCTTTTCCGAGGAGCACGCCGCCGCAGAGCGCGACCTCGAAGCCCGCTTCGACGCCGCCCTGCATCCGGAGGACCTCCGGACCTGGATGCAGCGGCTCACCTCGCACCCCCATCACGTCGGCTCCCCCTGGGGCAAGGAGAACGCCGAATTCATGGCCGGTCTCTTCCGCTCCTGGGGCTACGACACCGCCATCGAGGAATTCCAGGTCCTCTTCCCCACGCCGAGGATCCGCCGCCTCGAGCTCCTGGCGCCCACGCGCTTCACCGCTACGCTCAGCGAGCCCTCCATCCCCGGGGACTCCACCTCGGCCCAGCTCTCCGAGGCGCTCCCCCCCTACAACGCCTACTCGATCGACGGCGACGTCACCGGCGACCTGGTCTTCGTCAACCAGGGGATCCCGGCCGACTACGATGAGCTGGCGCGCCGCGGCGTCGACGTCCGCGGCAAGATCGTCCTCGCCCGCTATGGCGGCTCCTGGCGCGGCATCAAGCCCAAGCTGGCCGCCGAGCACGGCGCCATCGGCTGCATCATCTACTCCGATCCGCGCGAGGACGGCTACGGCCAGGGCGACCCCTACCCGAAGGGCGGCTACCGGCCCGAGCGCGGCGCGCAGCGCGGCTCGGTGGCCGACATGCCGCTCTACCCGGGCGATCCGCTGACCCCGGGCGTCGGCGCCACCCGCGACGCCAAACGCCTGGACCGCTCCGAGGCCAGGACCCTGACGAAGATCCCGGTCCTCCCCATCTCCTGGTCTGACGCCCTTCCTCTGCTCCAGGCGCTCGGCGGCCCGATGGCTCCGGACCCCTGGCGCGGCGGTCTGCCCACCCCCTACCACCTCGGCCCCGGGCCGGCGAAGGTCCACCTGCAGCTCGCCTTCGACTGGAACCAGGTCACCGCCCGCGACGTCGTCGCCAAGCTCCCGGGCGCGCGCTTCCCCGACCAGTGGGTGATCCGCGGCAACCACCATGACGCCTGGGTCCACGGCGCGACCGATCCGGTCAGCGGTCTGGTCGGACTGCTGGAAGAGGCGCGGGCCGTCGGCGAGCTGGCGAAGAGCGGCTGGCGCCCAGAGCGGACCATCGTCTATGCCGCCTGGGACGGCGAGGAGCCCGGCCTCCTCGGCTCGACCGAATGGGCCGAGACCCACGCCGACGAGCTGCGCGACAAGGCGGTCGTCTACATCAACTCGGACACCAACTCCCGCGGCCTGCTCGACATCGGCGGCTCACACACCCTGGAGGTCCTCGTCAACGAGGTCGCCCGCGACGTGCCCGATCCGGAAAAGGGCGTGAGCGTCGGCGAGCGGCTCCGCGCCTCGGTGATCCTCGACGGCTCGCCCGAGCTGCGCAAGGAGATCCGCGAGAAGGGGATGTTCCGCATCTCCCCCCTCGGCTCCGGCTCCGACTACACCCCGTTCCTCCAGCACCTGGGCATCGCCGCGCTCAACATCGGCTACAGCGGCGAGGAGGAGTACGGCCAGTACCATTCCCTCTACGACTCGTTCGACCACTTCACCCGCTTCGGCGACCCCGATTTCGCCTACGGCGTGGCCCTCGCGAAGACGGGCGGCCGCTTCGTCCTGCGCCTCGCCGAGGCCGACGTCCTCCCCTTCGAGCTCGGCCATTTCTCGACGACGGTCGGCCGCTACGTCGACGAGGTCGTCAAGCTGGCGGACGACCTCCGGGACGAAGCGGAAGAGCGCAGCCGCCGTCTGGCCGACCGGACCTACGAGCTGGTGGACGATCCGAAGAGCACGTTCGTGCCGCCGAAGGCGCTCGATCCGGTCCCGTACCTCAACCTCGCGCCGCTGCGCAACGCGGCCGAGGCGCTCGACCGCAGCACCAAGGCCTACGAGAAGGCTCTGGCCGCGCGGACGGCGGACGGGCATCCGCTCCCGCCGGCCCAGGCCGAGCAGCTCAACGCCATTCTGTTCAAGCTCGAGCGCTCCCTGACGCGCAAGGAGGGGCTCCCCCGCCGCCCCTGGTTCGTGCACCAGGTCTACGCCCCCGGCTTCTACACCGGCTACGGCGTCAAGACCCTGGCCCCGGTGCGCGAGGCCCTGGAGCAGAGGAACTGGAAGGAGGCCGAGGAGCAGGCGGCGATCGTCGCGGGAGTCCTCGAAAGCTACGCCAGGGAGGTCGATCGGGCGCGGGCGGTGGTGGACTGAAAGAACACAGAACAGGAGCGAATCAAAGGAGTGCTCATGCCCCCCACGTCAGCAAATGGAAAAATCTGCTACCTCGAGATCCCGACGGTGGACGTGCGCCGCTCAGCGGCGTTCTATCAAGCCGTCCTTGGATGGCAGATCCGCGAGCGCGGCGATGGACGCATCGCCTTCGATGATGGCGTCGGACAGGTGAGCGGCACGTGGGTAACCGGCCGCCCGCCAGCCTCGGAACCGGGCTTGCTGGTCTACATCATGGTAGATAGCGCCGCAACCACCCTCGACCTGGTCATCGCGAATGGCGGTGAGATCGTGCAACCCATCGGCATGGATGCACCGGAGATCACCGCACGCTTCCGAGATCCTGCCGGTAACGTCCTGGGCCTCTATCAACAACGGTGACCGACAATGACGGGTGCCCGCTAAAAGGATAGAGATCGCGCGAGAACTTCCGCATCGAACACCCCCGTCTCCACCTTCCCCCCCGTCCTGACCTGCACCCACAGACGGTAGCGGCCGGGACGGGGGAACTCGTAGGGGAAAGAGACGGAGGAGACCGGGGCGCTGTGCATGCCGTGGGCGGCATGGTCCATTCCGGCCATGCCCAGGTCTCTCGTGAAGACCTCCTGCGAGGCCATGGAGAAGCTCCCGACCGGATGGAGGTGCACGAAGACCGTTCCGTCGTCCCGGCGGATGGCCGCGTGGCTCAACATCCCCATGTAGGGCGCGAGCGGCGCCGGCTTCCCGGCGGCGTCGCGCACCGCGAAGCGCAGATCGACGTCCCGGCCGGCGACCAGCGGCTGGGCTCCATGCTCCCAGGTCATCGTTCCTCCGTCCTCCAGCGGGCTCTCGACCGCCGCTCCCGCGGCCGGACGCGCCAGCGGCGCCGCCAGGCGGAAGGAGTCGTCCGGATCGCCGGCCGGACCCGCGGCGCCGGCCGGGACCTCGACCGTCTGCACCAGGGTCTGGGCGAAGCCGCTCTCCTGGACGATGTCCGCGTAGATCCGGTAGCGGCCGGCCGGGAGCGGCGGCAGCGGCGCGTCGAAGCGGAGGGGGTCCACCCGCACCGGATGGAGGTGGGCGAAGGCGTCCAGTCCCGGCTCGCGCATCAGGAACAGGTGCATCAGCTTGCCGTGGTCGGGCATCAGGGGCGTCCAGTCGCGGTCGTTCCCCCAGCGGGGATCGGCGATGGCCAGACGGAGCACCCGGCCCGCGTCTCCGGCACGCACGGCGGCATCGATCCGGTAGGGGCGGTAAAGCCTGTCCCGGTAGTCCGCGTCGACACGGCTCCACCAGCGCCAGCCGCCGGCCAGGAGGAGCACCAGCAGGCCGCCGGCGAGCACGGACACGGTCCGGGCGGCCCAGGTGCGGCGGGAATCCGGCTTCTCCGCCGGCGGCAGCACGCTCTCCCGCACCGCGGCCCCGACGATCGACAGGGCGCCGAAGAAGAGGATGAGCCCCGCCACGGAGAGCGCGACGCCGAGCGGCCGCTGCATATCGAGCGTCCGTGAGCGCACGGTGGCGACCGGCACCACCGCCAGCCCCTCCCCTGCCGGACCGGCGATCCGCACCTCGATGCTGTAGGAGCTCGCGGTCATGATCCAGAGCCGCGCGGTCCACAGCCCGGCCGCGCCGGCCACCGGCTTCGCCTCGTCCGGGGGCGGCGCCCCCTTGGTCCCCGCCTTCCACTGCACCGGCTGCACGGTCACCCGCTCCGGGGTCCCTTTTCCCACGTGCCCCCAGGAGACGAGCGCGACCAGCGCGATGAGGACGAGCCGGCGGCAGCTCCGCCATGCGGTCATCGCTTCACCCGCGCCATCCAGGAGCCCCAGCCGAGCCCCACCAGCGACGAGACCGAGGCGAGCAGCCAGGCCTTCCCCAGCTTGCCAGGGGTCACCGGGTTCTCCTTCGCCTCCCAGAGCTCGTGGCGCCAGGAGCCCGGCGTCTTGCTGTAGCTCCATTGCATGTCCCCGGCGAACAGGCGGTTGCGCGAGGCCGGCGAGAGCTGGAACGACGAGAAGCTCCACTGGGTGACGAAAAAGACGGCCACGAACGCCGCCGCGAGGACCGGCGCCAGCCACCAGCGGCTCCGCTTGGCCGGCCGTGACGCGACGAGGAACACCAGGTCGAGGGCCAGCGCCGGAACGACCAGGAGCATCGGGAAGAGCGGCGGCACCATGTGATCGATCGGGTTGTTGATCGGCGCCAGCCTGGGCTGCGCCGGAAAGAGCGGCAGCACCCAGACCAGGACGAGAGCGACGGCCATGTAGAAGCCGGAGGTGATCGTGGCCGCCCAACGCAGGCGCGAGGCCCGCGCCACGGCCACCAGGAGCACCGGGAAGACCGCCGCCGTGACCTTATAGAAGGTGGCCGCGTGCTGGTTGTTCGGGTAGACGTACTCCGAGAGCATCGTGGCGACCATCAGGAGGATCACTCCGGCGCAGTAGAGGAACGCGAGCTCCAGCGGCCGCGCCCGCTCCTCCGGCGCCCGGTTCTGCCAGGCGAGCGCCAGGAGCATCGCGCCGACCTGGATGGCGATCATCCCGGCGGCGAGCACCGAGTGCGGCGGCGAGATGATCTTGACGTCCAGCCCGTAGGAGCTGTGCCACCAGTCGTCGAACGGCGCCGAGGTGAGCATGGCGAGCGCCCCCCAGATCGCCACCCAGGCGCCGAGCGGTCCGCGGAAGCCCCAGAACCGGACCGCCACCGCCCGCTCTTCCGGCGTGCCCCGGAACGTGGTGCGCAGAACCATCCAGCCTCCGGAAAGCCCCGCCAGCACCCCTCCCAGATAGATGGCCATGTGCGCCGGCGTCCAGAACGTGTCCCGGCCGATCGACATGTGCCACGAGATGTCCCAGAGCAGGCCGACGACGATGCTCGTCGAGCCGAGCAGCAGGGCCCGCAGCGGCCACGGGAGCACAGCAGCCCGCGCGGCGCGCGGCGCGACAGCGATTCCGGCGATCGATTCCATCGAGACCCCTCCTCTCAGGGGATGATCCGCGCGTCCAGCAGCTCCAGCACCTGGGCATCGCGCTCCGGGTCGAACTTCCGCGCGAAGTGATAGGTGCCGCCGGTGATGACCGGGACGTCCTCGGCCGTCAGGGTGCGCGGCCGACCGTCCCGGCTGCCTGTGAAGTCCGCGTACCGCAGATCGTCGTTGCACAAGTTGAAGCGGCCGCTGTTGACGAGCAGGGTCTGGACGACCGATTCGCAGGGGCAGATGGTCCGGCCGAACCACTCCATGAGCTCGCGGTCCGAGCGCACGCGCTCGAGGACGTACTCGGCGGCGGCCCTGCTGAGCGTGGACCACTGGTACCCCGCGTAGCAGGAGAGACCGCGATCGAAGGGAGACGGCCTCCGGCGCAGACCGACGCGGGGTCCATACGTCAGGTGGATATGCGCCAGCGACTGGACGCGGTTGGTCCAGCGGACGAGCCGCAGGGCCGGCGCCGTCCACGCGGGGGCGTCGTAATATTGGTAGTGGTACCGGATCAGCCCCTGGCGACGCCTCCTCCAGGGATTCACCGGAGCGGCGGCGTTCCAGAAGCGCAGGAACCCGTCATAGCCGCTGGTGGCGAGCAGGGTCTCCAGGCTCTGGAGCGGCCGCGTCGGATAGTCCTGGGCCGACAGATAGACGATCCAGTCGTAGTCGATCCCCCGGTCCGCCAGCCATTGGAGCCCGTCGAAATACGGATAGAGGAGCGAAAGATAGCCGCGCCGCGCCGGCTCCCGGGCCTCCAGGACGTCCACGTCGAGAGCCCGCTGCAGCTCCGCCGCCGAGCCGTGGCCGGCGAACGGATCGTGCGCGACGAGCACGAAGCACTCCGGCTGGAACCGCCGGAGCGTCCGGATCAGCCGGGACGCCTGGGCCGGCCCCAGGTGGTTCTGGATGAAGTAGCAGATGCGCATCTTCATCCCCCCACGATCTGCCGCACCAGCGCGATGTTGTCGCGGTGGCCGGTCAGGCGGGCGGTGATCTTGCCGCGGATGGGATAGCCGACCAGGTAGAGGTCGCCGATGACGTCCAGGATCTTGTGGCGGACGAACTCGTCCGGGAAGCGGAGCTCGGTGTTGATGACCTCGTCCTCGCCGATCAGGATGAAGTTGTCGAGCCGGCCTCCGGAGCCCAGGCCGAGCTCGTTGAGCATCTTGAGGTCCTTCATGAAGCCGAAGGTGCGCGCCGGGGCGATCTCCCGCTTGTAGGCCTCGGGCGAGGTGAGGGTGAACTCGGCAGACTGCTCTCCCACCGGCGCCGGGTAGCGCAACAGGTAGGAGACCGAGAACTCGTCCGCCGGCTCGATGGTCAGCTTCTTCTCGCCCGATCCGTTCACCTCGTAGCGGCGGTCGATGACCACCTCGCGCTGCGGCTCGTCCTGCTCGGCCACCCCCACCTCCTCGAGGACCTTGCAGAATTCCAGGGCCGAGCCGTCCAAGACCGGGATCTCGCCGTGGACCTTGATCAGGAGGTTGCTCACGCCGTAGGCGTGGAGCGCCGAGAGGAGGTGCTCGACGGTCTTGATGCTCTCCCCCTCGCCCGAGAGCGTAGTCGCGTAGTCGGTCTCCGCCACCGCGCGGACGTGGGCCGGGATCTCGATGCCGGTCGGCAGGGTGACGAAGTGGATGCCGCTGTTCTCCGGCAGGGGCTGGAGGACCATGCCGGTGCGCTGGCCGGAGTGGAGGCCGAGGCCGTAGACCACGGTCGAGTGCTGGATCGTCCGCTGCCGCAGGCCGGTCTCGGCGAGGAGCGGCAGGTCCGGCGCGGCGGTGAAGCGGCGCTCGGCGTCGGCGCGGTCTTCGATCGGCAGCCCGGGGATCGCTCCCGGACCCGCTTCCAGGAGGGAGCGCCGGTAGGAGAGGGCACCGGCGGCGGCCTCCACGGCCCGGCGGTAGGAGAGGGGCTTCTCCAGGTAGTCGAAGGCTCCCATCTTGATCGCCTTCACCGCGGTCGCCGTGGTGCCGTGCCCCGACATCATGACGACCGCCGCCGCGGGGTCCTCGTCGCGCAACGCGCGCAGGGCCTCCAGGCCGTCCCGGTCGGCCAGCCAGATGTCCAGGAAGACGACCGCGGGCTGCTTTTCCCGGTAGAGGGTCAGGGCCTCCTCCCCGCTGGTCGTCGCCAGGGTCGCGTATCCTTCATCCGACAGGATCCCCTCCAGCGTGGTGAGGATCCCCGGTTCGTCGTCGACAATCAGAATCAGCTCGCTCATGGGTCCACTTTCCTTGTGCCCGGGGAGTATTTCACGATCCGCACCTTCTCCATGGTGACGAGGCCTTCCAGCACCATCTCGTCGAGCATCTCGAGGAGGCGCTCGATCCGGTCGCTCGACTCGACGATCTCGATGACGACCGGGAGGTCTTCCGAGAGGCGCAGGATCTGGGACGTGTGGAGCACCGAGCGGGCGCCGAATCCGGCCGTGCCGCGGAAGACCGTGCCCCCGAGTAGCCTTCCTTGCGCAGCCGCTCGACGATCGAGAGGGCGAGCGGCCGGTGATGCCAGAGGTCGCTCTCGCCGATGAACACGCGGACCAGGGTTCCTTCCCCGTCGAGGACTCGCATGGCATGGAGCTCCTTCAAGCGGTCAACAGCCGGCCGCTCGCGAGGCCCAGCAGGCCGGCGAGAAGGCAGGCGGCGACCGTGATCCCCAGATTGGCGAAGCCGAGCAGCCAGGCATCTTCCTGAAAGAAGGTGAGCGTCTCGTAGTTGAAGGTGGAATAGGTCGTGAAGCCGCCCATCACCCCCGTGGTCAGCGCCAGGCGGAGGGTGGGAGGGATGATCTCGGTGGTCAGCGACACCTGCATGATGAGCCCGAGGAGGAAGGAGCCGAGGACGTTGACCGCCAGGGTCCCGACCGGGAACCCCGGCCCGGCGAGGCGGAGCAGCCAGCCCGACAGCAGATAGCGGGCTCCCGTCCCGATCGCTCCCCCGAGGCAGATCCACAGCAAGCGCGGCATGGGGGAAGGATACCAGCAGACCCTCACCCCCGGCCCCTCTCCCGCGAGCGGGAGAGGGGTGTAGGTTAGAAGGGAATTACGATTACGCCTGTCGAGAAGGACCAACCCTCTCCCCTCGCCCGCTTGCGGGAGAGGGGCCGGGGGTGAGGGTCTCCCGCGCCAGCTCCACGATCGACAGCGGCGCGCAGCCCTCGGCGTTGTTGTTGACCGTGCAGAGGAACGGCCGGCCGGCGGCGTGGGCTTCGCGGGCCAGCTCGGCGAGGGCGCGGCGGGCGGCGGGGTCTTCCTTCTGGATGCGGTCGAAGGGGGCGTAGCTCCGGCTCGCCTCCTCGTAGGTCAGGCCCGGGCCGAGCAGCCAGCGGATGATCGTCGCCGGAGCTCCCGGCCGGTCGTTCCCCGCCAGGCGCGCCTGCGTCCGTACCTCCGGCATGCGCGGGTGGACGTTCAGGCAGTGGACCGCGCCGGTCGCGGCGAGCGCGTCCGCATAGGCCCGCGTCAGGGCCTCGCGGTTGCGCAGCTCCACGGCGTAGACCGGTCCCCGCGGCAGGGCCGAGAGGAAAGCGTAGAGCTCGTCGGCAAACTTCTCCGGTACGCCGAGGTCCTGCGGCGCGAGCTGGAAGAGGAGGGCGCCGCCCTTCTCGCCCAGACCTTCCAGATAGGGCGCCACCACCTTCTCCGCGGCATAGGCCGCATCGAGGAAGAGCGGATTGGCCTCCCCCCGGTGGGCGCCGTAGCGCGGACGGTCCGGCCAGCGCGAGACGGTCAGCACCTCCTGCGCCTTGACCAAGAAGCGGAAGCCCGCCGGCACGGCCGCCGCGTAGTCGGCGAATTCCCGCGCCGGGAGCGGCTGGTAGTAGGTGCGGTCGAGCCCGACGCCCCGCAGCAAGGGATGCCGGGCGTAGGCCGCCAGTCCCTCGTGCGCCAATCGCGATTCGGTGTACTTGCCGCCCCAGACCAGCCCCATCCAGCCGGGGAAGGACCAGGTGGAGCCGCCGAGGCGGATGCCGGGAGGCAGATCGAGGCCGAGCTGGCGGACGTCTTCGGGTACCTCCGCCGGCTCCACCCCCTTCCGGCGCTCCTTCTCCGATACCAGACCCGGAAACAAGGAGAGCTGATCCGATCCGCCCTTGGCGCTCATGCGTCACATCTTACCGGAACTCGCGACCCGGCGGGGAGCTCGCCCGTCCGCACCTGCCCGGAGAATGAAGGGGGTCGGTGGTCCTCGTCCGCCAGGCAGGACGGAAGCGACCCGTCCCGAGGACGGCTCAGGTTTTTACGCCCCGTAAAAATTCGGTATTCACCGTGGCACACAGCTTGCCTCGCTGGCATTCGTTCGATCCGTCGTCGATGAAAGGAGGTGCCAGCGGGACCGAGAGTGTCCGCGCAGAGGAGGTCGTCCTCCGATTTCACATTGATTTGCTAGGGGAGAAAACGATGAGATACAAAATTGGCCGATCGATCGTCTGGATCGCCGCCCTGCTGATCGCATCCTCCGGTGCGGCCATGGCGCAGCTCCAGACCGGAAGCCTCTTCGGGATCGTGCTCGATCCGCAGCACAATCCGCTGCCGGGAGCAACGGTGACGCTCTCCGGCATCGGAGCGCCGCAGACTCTCCTCTCGGACGCGCAGGGCCGTTTCCATTACGTGGGGCTGGCCCCCGGCACGTACCGTCTGGAGGCGCATCACAACGGGTTCTCGCCGCTCGAGATGGACGATCTGACCGTCCATGTGGGACGCAACACCGACGTGGAGGTCACCCTTCCGCCGGGGATCACCGAGACGATGACGGTCACCGGCGAGGCGCCTCTCCTCGACGAGCGGCGCTTCTCCAAGGGGAACACCTTCACGCTCAACGAGCTCGAGCGGATCCCCACGGCGCGGGATCCCTGGTCGGTGATCTCCAGCACCCCGGGCGTTCTGATGGACCGGATCAACGTCGGCGGCAGCGAGACCGGAAGCCAGGCGCGCATCGTCGGTCCGGGCTCGACCGGCGACCAGGTCGTCTGGGCGCTCGACGGAATGATCATCACGGACATGGCGGCTCTCGGCTCGGCACCGGGATTTTTCGATTTCGATTCGTTCGAGGAGATCGAGGTGACCACCGGCGGCTCCGACGCCTCGATCGCCAGCGGCGGCGTCGTGCTCAACATGGTGACCAAGCGCGGCACCAACCAGTGGCGCGGCTCCGGCCGTTTCTATTACGCCAACGACAACCTCCGCTCGAAGCTCGACATCGATCAGAGCGAGCTCGGCCAGGCGGGCGCCTGGAACCGGTTCAACGCGCAGAAGGATTTCAAGCAGGGCAACCGCATCGACTTCCTGCGCGACTGGGGGGTGGAAGGGGGCGGCCCGGTGCTCACCGACCGGCTGTGGCTGTGGGGCTCGTACGCCCGTCCGGTGATCCGCAAGCTGACCAACGAGGATTACGCCGACGAGGAGCTGACCACCGCCTGGAACTTCAAGCTGAACGGCGCGCCGCGGGAAGGCAACAGCTTCACCGCCTTCGCATGGGACGACGACAAGATCAAGCACGGCATGAACGCCAGCTCCCTGCATCCCCCGGAGACGACCTGGGACCGGAGCGATTACGGCGCCGAGCCCACCGCCTGGAAGCTCGAAGACACCCAGATCTTCAACCCGTCGTTCTATGCCACCACTCTCTACTCGCGGGTCAACGGCGGCTTCGTGCTGAATCCGGCAGGCGGCGAGAAGCTCACCTTCGAGGACGAGGACGGCGTCTGGCACAACAGCTATGCGGCGTACGTGACCGACCGTCCGCAGAAGCAGGTGCAGGCCGACGCCTCGAATTATTTCAACACCGGCCGCTGGAGCCACGAGCTGAAATACGGAGCCGGCTACCGCATCGTGGAGGTGCGCTCGATGTCCCGCTTCCCCGGCGGCGGCCTGGAGTTCGGACCGGGGTTGCTCTTCCTGAGCCGCGAAGGCGTCGCCAACATCGACGCCAAATACACCTCGGGCTTCGTGCAGGACACGCTGGCCTCCGGGCGGCTGACCGTGAACCTCGGCCTGCGCTGGGACCGGCAGACCGGCAGCAATCTCCCGACCACCGTGAGCGCCAATCCCGTCGCGCCCGACCTCCTGCCCGCCGCGCACTACGACGGCGGAGACGCGGGTTTCGCCTGGGAGAACCTGGTACCCCGGCTCGGTGCGACCTGGGCGCTGGGGGAGAAGAGAAACACCTTGCTGCGCGCCAGCTACTCGCGATATGCCGACCAGCTCGGTACCCAGTACGTCGCCTGGACCAACCCGGTCGCCTACATGCAATACCGCTATTTCTACACCGACAACGGCGGCGATCCCGACCTCGAACGAAACGAGATCCTCGATGAGTTCGCGCCGCCGACCGCCAACGTGAATCCGGTCACCTTCGGCGCGTTGAGCTCGAACGCCGTGGCCGGCGACTTCGAGGCCCCGATGACCGAAGAGACCCTCCTCGGCGTCGAGCACTCCTTCGGGCCCGACTTCGTGGTCGGGCTCCAGGCCAGCTATCGCCACTTCACCGGCCTCGTCGAACGCGAGGCCCTGGTGTTCGACGGCGACGCCTTCTCCGAGGAAAACCTGGGCAAGCTCGGCCGGCCGCACCGGCGGGACGACTACGTCTACCACCAGGTCCAGATCACCGGACCGGACGGGCAACCCTATACGATCCGCATCGGCGAGCTACGGCCGGGCGTCTCGACGAGAAACGGCCTCCTCCTCAGAAACGGTGACCGCGAACAGGTTTACAAAGGGTTGTTCCTCACGCTGAACAAACGCCTGACCAACGGCTGGATGGCGCGCGGCCACATCTCACTCCAGGACTGGCGCTGGCGCATCCCGAACGACGCCAACGAGGACCAGACCGACGACGTCGCGGGCGGCATCAAAGACGGCAGCGAGGTGCTGAGCGGCGGCCAGTCGCTCAACAGCCCCAAGGGCAACGTGTTCATTTCGAACGGCTGGTCGTACTCCTTCACCGGCCTCTATCAGATCGCGCGGTCCCGCCCGTGGGGATTCAACGTGGCCGCCGGCCTGAACGGCCGTGAAGGCTATCCGATCCGCTACACCCAGCGCGTCTTCCGCTCGACCGTGAACACCGGCCGGCCGACCTACATCCCGGTCACAGCCGACACCGGACGTTTCAAGTATCCGGACGTCCACGTCCTCGACCTGCGGGTCGAAAAGGACTTCGCGCTCCAGGACCTCGGCTTCACCGTCGGGTTCGACGTCTTCAACGCGCTCAACGAGTCGTATGTGCTGCAGCGGGCGTTGATTCTCGGACGGCCCAACTCCGACCACGTGATCGAGGTCCTCTCGCCGCGGATCTTCCGTCTCGGCGTCCGCTTCCGTCTGCGCTGAAAACCTATCTCCCGCCCGAGATCTCCTGAGGGCCGCCGGGGAAAGCTCCCCGGCGGCCTTTTCAGTTTTGGAATTTGGATTTTGGATTCACTTTTCCGAACCGCCACCGGTCTCACAGGATTTCTCCCCTCTTGCGCCACATGGCACGCCGCTTGCCCTTGTGATCGGCTGTCGGTGCAGTCTCACGAAAGGAGGTGAGGGACGGGAACAACCGATCTCGACCCTGGAGGGGAGATTCTATCTTTTGTGAATCCGGAGGGCGACGAACAACGACGGTGAAAGGAGATCCGCAGATGAGAGAGACAAAGCGGTTCGCAATCCTCGCGCTCGCCGTCCTGTTGGCCGCCCTGGCCGCTCCCGCGGCCGCGCAGCTTCAAACAGGCAACCTTTTTGGCATCGTGAAAGACGCTGGCGGCACTCCGCTGCCTGGCGTGACCGTCACGCTTTCGGGCGGCGGTGCGCCCGCGGTCCAGAGGACCGATGAAAAAGGCCAGTTCCGCTTTCCCGGGCTGCCTCCCGGGGAGTACGACGTTCTCGCCGAAATCGATGGGTTCATTCCGACCGCGGACAAGGGCGTGGTCATCAGTGTCGGGCGCAACACGTCGATCGAGCTGAGCCTCCCGCCCGCCGACCAGAAGTTCGGAGAAACCGTAACGGTCACCGGCTCGCCTCTGCTCGACTTGCGCAAGATCACGCAGGGCCCCACGGTGCCGCTGGTCGAGCTGCAGAGCATCCCCACGGCCCGTGATCCATGGTCCGTCCTGCAGACGGTGCCCGGCGTGCTGACCGACCGCATCAACGTCGCCGGCAGCGAGAGCGGGCAGCAGTCGCAATACGTCGGACCCGGCTCCGGCGGCGACCAGGCGGTCTGGTCGCTCGACGGCATGGTGATGACCGACATGTCGGCCACCGGCTCGTCCCCCGGTTATTACGATTTCGAGGCCTTCGAGGAGATGCAGGTGACGACCGGCGGCAGCGACGTCGCGAACGCCACCGGCGGTGTGGTGCTCAACATGGTCACCCGGCACGGCACCAACCAGTGGCGCGGCTCCGGCCGTTACCTGGTCGCCGACGACTCGCTGCAATCCGATCTCGATCTGAAGGACAGCGAGCTCGGCCAAGCCGGCGACTGGAACAACGGCCATGCCCAGCCGGCGTTCAATCAAGGAAACCGCATTTCCGAGGTGATCGACTGGGGGCTCGAAGGGGGCGGACCGATCCTCCAGAACAAGCTCTGGCTGTGGGGCTCGTACGCCAAGCCGAAGATCCATCTGCTCACGATCAACGATTACAGCGACGACACGACGCTCGAGTCCGCGAACCTCAAGCTGACCGCTCAGCCGACGGCCGGTAACTCCGTCACCGCGTTCGCCTGGGACAGCGACAAGGTGAAGCTCGGCCGCGGCGCGAGCCCGCTGCGGCCGCAGGAAACCACCTGGGACCAGTCCGCTTTCGGCGACAAGCCGACCGCCTGGAAGGTCGAGGACACCCAGATGTTCGGGCAGAGCTTCTATCTGACCGGTCTGTACTCGCAGGGCAACGGCGGCTTCCAGTTCGTCCCCGAGGGGGGCGACAAGGTGCCGTACCTCGACGCGGACAACCAGTGGCACAACAGCTTCTTCATCATCCAGACTGAGCGGCCACAGGAGCAGCTCAAGGCCGACGGATCGAGCTTCTTCTCCACCGGCAAGCTGAGCCACGAGCTGAAGTTCGGCGCCGGTTACCGTGTCGCCGAGGTGACTTCGCTCTCGCGCACACCGGGCGGCGGCTGGGAGTGCTGCGACGGCATCCTCCTCCTCGCCCGCGACGGCTTCGGCAACGTCGAGGCCGACTACACCAGCCTGTACGTGCAGGACACGGTGGCGGCCGGAGCGCTGACCGCGAATCTCGGCCTGCGCTATGACCGGCAGGGGGGCGACATCCGCGACACCACGGTGCGCGCCAACCCGGTCTTCCCCGAGCTCCTGCCCGCGGCCCATTTCGTGGGCCAGGACAGCGGCTTCGAATGGGAGACGGTCGTGCCGCGCCTCGGCCTCACCTGGGCTCTCGGCAAAAAGGGCAACACCCTGCTGCGCGCCAGCTACTCGCGCTATGCCGACCAGCTCGGCACCGCCGTCGTCGGTTTCCTCAACCCGCTCGGTGCGCAGCAGTACCGGTACTTCTACACCTCCAACAACGGCGGCCCGAGCCTCACGCCGGGCGAGATCGGCGACGAGATCGGCGCGAGCGGCAACGTCGATCCGCTCACGTTCCTGCCGCTCCAGTCGCGGGCCGTCGATCCGGAGCTCGCGGCACCGATCACCAGCGAAGCGCTCGCCGGTGTCGAGCACGCCCTCCGGCCCGAGCTGGTCGTGGGACTCCAGGCGACCTGGAGGCGCCACACCGGCAACCTGGAGACCGAGCGCCTGGTCTTCGACGGCGACGCGTTCGCCCCGGAGAACCTCGGCAACGTCGGCCGCGTCCACCGGCGGGATGATTACGTGGAGCGGACGGGCAGCGGCATCCTGCCGGATGGCCGGCCGTACACCTTCTCGTGGTGGGAGCTCCGCGATGGCGTGACCACCCGCGACGGTTTCCGCCTGGAGAACGGCGACCGCGTCCAGGAGTTCCGCGGCGCCTCGCTCTACCTCACCAAGCGGCTGGCGAACCGCTGGATGATGCGCGGCAACGTCTCGTGGCAGGACTGGACCTGGAACATCCCCGACAGCGAGAACGAGGACCCGACCGACACCATCGCCGGCGGCATCGTGGACGGGACCGCGGTCCTGCAGGGCTCGGGCGTCGTCTCGGGCGCCAAGGGAAACGTGTTCATCAACAGCGCATGGTCGTACAGCCTGAACGGCCTTTACCAGGTCGCACCCGACCGGCCCTGGGCCTTCAGCCTGGCGGCCAATCTGACGGGCCGGCAGGGCTATCCGCTCCGCTATGCCCGGCGGATCGTGCGCGACACGATCGTCGACGCGGCCGGCCTCGGCATCGACGTGCCGGTGGTCACCGATCCGGACGCCTACCGCTATCCGGACATCCACATCCTGGACCTGCGGGTCGAAAAGGAATTCAGGCTGAGCGACCTCGGTCTGACGCTCGGGGCGGACGTCTTCAACGCCCTGAACGAGTCCTACGTCCTGCAGCGCCAGGGTCTGCTGACGAAGAACAACGCGGACCACGTGCTGGAGATCGTGAGCCCGCGGGTTTTCCGTCTCGGTGCCCGCCTCTCCTTCCGGTGAGACGCTTCCTCCATCGGCCGGGGGCTCCCCCCCGGCCTCTTTTTTCCCTCTCTTATTCCAGACGCTCGACGCGGACGTCCGGATCGCCGTCGCGGTCGCGGGTGATCGTCACCTGCCAGGGGTTGCAGCAGATCTCGCAGTCCTGGACGAGCGTGCCCCACACGTCAGGCTCGACGGAGATCTCGACGCGTTCGCAGCACCAGGGGCACTGGACCTCGATCGTGTCGTTCCAGTAGCCGTCGCCGCTCATTTTTTCGCCTTCTTCGCAGGACCCTTCTTCCGGCCGAGGGCGACGACGATCTTGAACTCCTGGGGAGTGACCGGCTGGACCGACAGCCGCGAGCCCTTCTGGGTGACCACCATCTTTTCGAGCCCCGGCGTGGCCTTGAGAGCGGCGAGCGGGATGATGGCGGGAAACTTCTCGACGAACCGGACGTCCACCATGTACCAGGTGGGATTGGCGGGATCGCTGTCCGGATCGTAATAGTGATGCCCCTTCTCGAAGGCGTAGGGATCGGGATACGCCGCGCGGGAGATCTCGGCGATCCCGGCCACGCCGGAAGGCTCGGCGTTCGAGGCATAGAAGAGAACGCCGTCGCCGACCTTCATGTCGTCGCGCATGGAGTTGCGCGCCTGGTAGTTGCGCACCCCTTCCCACGTCGTCGAGCCGTCGCGCTCGAGATCATCGATCGAATAGGCCTCGGGCTCGCACTTCATGAGCCAGTATCGTTTCGCGCGTGGCATCTCACTCCTCCCGGGCGCTCTCCATGAGCAGGTACAGACGCGTCAAACGATCGCAGAACGTGTACTCGCCGCGCTCCTCGCCCGGGGCCAGAACGCCAAGCCTCTTCATTCTCTGGAGAAAATTGTCGAGCTTCTTTCGCTCCTCCTGACTCAGACCCTGGGCGATGTCGAATTTCCGGAAGGTGAGGTCGAAATCGGCCCGCGCAAGCTTCTTGAGAATGCGCCGGTAGTCCTGGCTGCGCAGCGCGCGGTAGACCTGGAGATCCACGAATTTTCGCCCCACGTCTTCCGCCGCGGCCCAGGTGGCCTGGACCGCCACATCCGCGTCGACCGTGGCCCCGGGCGCAATCCAGTAGGCGGCATCGCCCAGAAGGTGCATGAGCTTGGGCAGGCCCCCGGAGTACCGGCAGAGGATGTCCATCGCGTCCTCTGTCACTTCCATCTGGACACTGCCGAACGCGCGAGCAAAGAATTCGCGGGATTCCGCCTCGCTCAGCGGGTCGATGTGGGCCACCTCGAAAATCCTTTCGATCGGCCGATGGCGCTCGATCAACTGGCGGCGCCGCTCTTCGGTGCCGCAGAGGATCAGCAGGAGGGGAAGCGGTTTTTCGCTCAGCGCGTTGGAGTCGACCAGATCCTTCAGAAAGAAAGCGAAGCTCTCCTCGGCCGAAAGGCCGTTGATCTCATCCAGAACGAGGATCAACCCCCGGTAGGACGCGCGGCTCTTCTCGTACAGGCTGCGAAGAAACGGGAGATATCCTCGCGAAAGATCCGGCGCATCCTTCTTCAGCTTGTCGAGACGGAGGGTGACGCCGAAGAGGGTCTGCTCGCCAATGTACTCGGCCAGAAAATTGCGCAGTGACTCGGCCACCTTCGGTCGGACAGACGCCGCTTCAAGGACCGTTCGGACTGTCGCTTGGGCGACCTCCTCGAGAGTGTGACTGGTGCCCAGCAGCACATGGAACCCGAGGAGACCCGGCTCCCGCTCCGCGGTGAACCGGACGTACCGGGCGAGCGAGCTCTTTCCGATCCCGTACTCCCCGGAGATGAAGATCGCCTGGGGCTTGCCGGCTGCCACCTGCCGCGCAGCCCGGCGAATGCGCTCGACCTCGCCGGCCCGACCGACGAAGAGCTCGACCGGGACCGGTTGGCCGGGATAGAACGGGCTCTGTCCCTTTTCTGTCATACGCCAGAGTCTACCGCGCCTCACTCCGCCCGGATTGCCACCAGCGGATCGAGCCGGCTGGCGCGGTGGGCGGGGATCCAGGAGGCGAGGGTGGCGACGGCGGTCAGGGTGAGGACCACAGCGCCGAGAGTCAGGGGATCGAGGGCGCCGATGCCGTAGAGCAGGCTCGCCAGCACCCGCGCGAGCGCCACGGCTCCGCACAGGCCCAGCACCAGGCCGATCCCGGTGAGCGCAAGGCCGTGGCGCAGGACCAGCCGGACCACGTCGCTCCGCAACGCCCCCAGAGCCATGCGGATGCCGATCTCGCGGGTGCGCCGGCCGGCACCGTAGGAGACGACGCCGTAGATCCCGATCATCGCCAGCGCCAGACCGAGACCGCCGAAGAGGAGCAGCAGGACCGTGTTGAAGTGCGAGCGGGCATAGAAGACGCTCCCGGCCAGGCGATGCTCCAGGGTCTGCAGCTCGCCGGCAGGCAGATCGCCGTCCAGCGCCCGGAGCTCGCGGCGCACCGCGGCGGCGAGAGCGAGGGGGTCCTTCCCGGTGCGCACCGCGATTCCCATGGAGCGGAGATAGTCCGCCGGCACAGGGAGTTGCGCGGCGGCGAACCAGAAGACCGGCTCCCCCTCCGCCGAGGCCCCGGGCCGCCGCTGCTCTTTCGCCACGCCTACGATCTCGTGCCACTGGCCGTTGAAGCGGACCCGCCGGCCGAGCGGATCGACTCCCGGGAAGAAGCGGCGCGCCGCGGCCTCGTCGATCACCGCCACGAGCGGCGTATCCGGCCGGTCGCGCGCGTCGAAGGGACGGCCGTGCAGGATCGGCGTGCCCAGAGCCGCGAAGGCGTCCGGGGTGGCGAGATCCCAGGCTGCCGAAGCCTCCTCGGACGGCTTCTCCTGTCCTTCGAGGACCGGCTGGAAGCTCCACGAGCTGTCCGGCGGCAGCTGGCGGACGGCGCCGGCCGCCACCACGCCCGGCAAGTGGCTGATCCGCTCGAGGAGCTGCGCGTAAAAGGCCGCGATCCGCTCCGGCTCCGCATACCGCGCCGCCGGCAGCTCGATCTCCAGGGTCAAGACGTTCTCGGCCGCGAAGCCCGGGTCCACTCCCAGGAGGCGGACGAACGAGTGGACCATCAAGCCGGCGCCGACCAGGAGGAGGAGCGCCAGGGCGATCTCGGACACGGCGAAGGCATCGAGCCAGCGGGTGCGGCCGCCGTCGTCCCGGGTCCCTGCCCGCAGTGCCGCCCGCAGGTCGGGCCGCGCCGCCCGGAAGGCGGGCACCAGGCCGGAGACCAGGCCGGTCAGGAGCGAAAGCCCGAGAGAAAAGCCGAGCACGCGCGGATCGATTGCGATCTCCACGTCCGTCGGGAGATAGACGCCCCGCGCGTCCGGCAGGAGCCTCAGGGCAAGGCCGGCCAGCGCCACGCCGGCGATCCCGCCCGGCACGGCCAGCGCCAAGCTCTCGGCCAGGAGCTGCCGCACGAGCCGGCGGCGATCGGCGCCGAGCGCGGCACGCAGCACGATCTCCGGCTCGCGCGCGGCGGCCCGCACCAGCTGGAGGCTGGCCACATTGGCACAGGCGATGAGCAGGACGAAGAGCACCGCACCGAAGAGGACCAGCAGCGCCGGCCGCACCGGACCTGCGAAGGCCTCCCGGAGCGGCACGACGCTGGCGCGGACGCCCCGCTCGGCCTCCGGCAGGTCCGTCTCCAGCCGGGCGCGGATCGCATCCAGCTCGCGGCCGGCCCGTTCGGGAGTGATGCCGGGCTTCAGGCGTCCGATCGCTCCGAGATAGGCCGATTCGCGATCCGTTCCGGCCTCGGGTCCGAAGACCAGCGGGATGAGAAGGTCCGGCGCGCCACCGCGGATCCGGAAATCCGCCGGGAGCACTCCGGCCACCTGGTAGGCCTCGCCGCCGAGGGTTATCGAACGGCCGGCCACCGACGGAGAGCCGCCGAAGCGCTCGCGCCAGAGGCGGTGGCTCAGCAGGACGACCCGGTCGCGGCCGGGGCGGTACTCCTCGGGAGCGAACAGCCGGCCGGCGGCGGGCCGGACGCCGAGAGCTTCGAGCAACCCCACGGACACGAGATGGCGGGACAGGCGCAGCGGCTCCTCGCCGCCGGTCCAGTCGAGCGTGCCGAAGGAGACATAGGCGCCGAGGTGCTCGAACGAGGAGCTCTGAGCGCGCCACGCGAGAAAATCCGCGGGCGTGATCGCGACCCGCTCCTCCCCGCGAGCCGGCCGGACCGCCAGGACGTCGGCCAGCCGCTCGGGAGCCGGGAAGGGCAACGGCCGGAGCAGCACGGCGTCGACCACGCTGAAGATGGCCGTCGTGGCGCCGATCCCCAGGGCCAGGGTGAGGATGGCGGCGGCCGCGTGACCGGGATGGCGGAGCAGATCGCGCATGGGCTCTCCTCAAGTCAACTGGATGAAGGCCCGCCAGTCACCGGACGGGATGGGGAGCAGGCCGGCCGTCGGGCGGGCATAGAGGTAGACCCAGGCGGTGAGCGGGCCGGCGCCGTCGAGCGTCACGGTGCGGGAGACGCGGACGCAGACGGGTCTCTCGTATTCGTCGAGCTCCTGGAAGACCTCCGGATCGAGAATCCGCCAGAGCGCAACCTCGAGCAGCGGTGACATACTCGGCGCGTGCATCATTCACCTCTGTCCATTCTAATTCATCCGAGCTCACCCCAGGGGCGTCGACAAAATCCCGAGACATTGTCGCCCGATCGCCGGAATTCCTGACATCTGTGGCGTCAGCATGACAGGCTGACGGGGTCCCTTCCCGGCAGGAGATGGGCTACCATATCTCCTCCCAATCACGTCCGGCTTTCGACAGGTCTTCCAGCATGCACGCACCAAGTCCCTCGACCCTCTTCATCCTGATCCTGCTGCCGCTGCTCGCCTGGCGGGTGTACATGCGGTTCCGCAGGATGGTCGGGCGCCAGCGCCTCTCCAAGGCGCGCCCGTGGATCACCCTCGGCATCTTCTCGACGGTGATCGTCGTCCTGATGGTCTTCGCCGCTCAGGGCCACACTCAGAGCCTGTGGGGGATCGCGGCCGGCCTGCCGGTGGGCGCCGGCCTGGCCCTCTACGGCTTGCGCATCACGCGCTTCGAGCCTACGCCCCAAGGCCTGTTCTACACGCCGAACGCCTACCTGGGGATCGCCATGTCGCTGCTCTTCTTCGGCCGCATCCTCTACCGCCTCGTCGAGGTCTACCAGATCACGGCGGCGCACGCCAGGCCGGACTTCATGAAGAGCCCTCTCACCCTGTCCGTCTTCGGGCTGATCGCGGGGTACTACACGGTCTACGCGATCGGGCTGCTGCTCTGGCGGAACCGGGTGGAGGCCTCCAGCCGCTCGCTGGAGACCTCGATGGGTGAGCCCATCTAGTGGAAGAGCTTCAGGAAGACGATATAGAGGACGAACCCGCTGTCCGGCCCGGCGACCGGCGCACCCACGTCGAGGTTGACCACCGTCTGCCACGGGCCGATGAAGGTGCCGGCGACTCCGACGCCGCCCAGGAGCTCGTTGTCGAGGCCGGTCGCCTCGTCGGTCGCCCAGGCCGCGTCGGCCACGGCGTCGAGGCGCAGGAGCTCGCCGATCTCGAAGCCGTAGGTCATGTGGGCCGCCCAGGCCTCCTCGGCGCGAACGCGGTTCGTCTGGTAGCCGTGGACACGCGTTCCCCCGAAGAAGCCGAACTGGTATTTGCTGAAGCGGTCGAGGTCTGAGCCGCCGGCGTAGTCGATCTCGGCGCCGACCTTCTGGAAGCGCGGCAGGTACCAGTTCTTGCTCGCCCGCGCCTGCCAGCGTAGGAAGTCCTTCTTGTCCGGCGTCCAGTCGGGGTTGTCCGGGAGGCCCCAGAAGTCCCACTGCGAGCGCCGGCTGTAGCTCCCGCGGGCGGAGAGGCCGTAGCCCGCGCGCGAGTAGCTCATCCCAAGCTCGACCGAGCTGGTGAGGTTGTCGCTGGGGAGCACGAAGTCGTCGGCGGTGTCCTCGGTGTCGCTGTAATTCTGGGCGAGCACGTCGTATTCGAGGCTCAGGCGGGTGAAGTTGCCGAGCGGGCGGCCGAGCTTCAAGCCCAGGCTCGCCGGCCGGTTCTTCACCGCCTGGTCCTTGAGCTCCCGGTCCTGGGAGAACACGGTGTCGGTGAAGGGGAAGGCGATGGCGAAGAGGTCGCCGCCGAAGTCGAACCGGCTGCCAAAGAGGCGCGGCTGGGCCGCGTTGACGGTCAGGAGGGCGCCGGCGAAGAAGGCGTTCAACTGGTTGCCCGTCCCCTTGAAGTCGAAGGAGAAGTAGTTGACGCCGCCGAGCGGGAGCGGGAAGTCGAGGGCGTCGTCATAGAAGACGCCGCCGGCCAGGAAGAGCTTGTTCTGGTCGAACCCCTCCTTGACCACCCGCTCGCCGGAGTCGTCCTTGACCAGGTAGCGCAGGCCGCGGTCGGTGTCGCGCACCATGGTGACGTCGGACTGCGCCACCTCGGCGCGCCGCTCCTCGAAGTCGGGGGCGTTGATCCTGACGTCGGAGAGGAGCGTCTCGCGCTCGACGACGGTGGTGGCGTTGACGACCGAGAGGATCTGCTGGGCGACCAGCCGCAGGGGCATGACGTAGCTGTCGGCCGACCAGGGGACGGGCCGGCCCTGGGCGTCGACGGGCGAGTACTCCATGGTCTCTTCGTTGGAGATCACCTCGCCTTCGAGCCCGGTCTGCACGGCGCGGGTGCGCAGGCGGGCATAGAGCTGGCGGTCGACCCAGACCGTCCCTTGATAGAGCTTGCCGGTCTCGCCCGGTCCGGCCGGCGCGAAGTCGACCACCCAGGCGTCGCGGTCGCCGATGCGTTCGGTGCCGCGCAGGCGGTAGCGGTACTGCTTGGTGAAGTGGATCTGCAGGGGGACGGCCGCCGCCTTCTCCGGCTGGATGAGCGGGATCTCGGGGAGCTTCTTGCCGCGCCACTTGACGCCGTTGACGAAGAGGGTCTCCCAGGCCCAGTCGGTGCCGGTGTCGCTGAAGAAGAACGGGCCCTGGAGGGTGGCCTCGAAGGTCTGCGAGCCGGCGGCCGGCTGGAAGCGCAGGTGGGTCGTGTTGGTGGCGCTGTAATGGTCGAGCTTGCGGTCCTGGGCGTCCTCGAACGCCTGGAGGCGGCGGAGGATCTCCTCGACCGGCATCTCGCGCTGCTCTGCGACGGTGACCTTCTGGGAGATCCCCTCGCGCTCCTCGGCGGTGGCGCGCTCCAACCCGAGGACGGTGACCCGGCCGGGGCCTTCGATGTGCAGGTCGAGGCCGGTCGCGGTCACCTGCCCGCTCGGCGGCACGACCCGGCCCGGCTCGAACGGGAAGCGGGCCGGCCGGCGCAGCCCGGGATCGTTGAAGTGGAGGTCGAGCGCGTTCGCTCCTTCGGGGGCGCGGACGATGAGGCGCAGCGCCAGGTCCTTGCCGCGGACGAAGGCCCAGGACTCGGGCGCCCCCTGGGGCGAGGATTCCGGGTCCCAGGAGAGGTCGCCGGCGAGCTCCAGGGCGAGGAGAGCCAGAGGCCGGGCGGCGTCCGGCGGCAGGGCCGGGGAGCGGAACAGGGTCATGTCGAAGCCGCGGGTGGCGGAGCGGGCCGCCTCGGCGAGCACGTCGGCGGGAGGCGTTGGGAAGGGGAGGGCGTCGAGCACCACGGCGCGGCCGGGATCGAGCCGCTGCTCTACGGCGTCGAGGGCGGCCTCGAGGGCTTCCGCCGGACCGGGGCGGAGGACGAGGGCCTCCAGATAGGCGGCGATCTCCTCGTTGTAGAGGGCTTCGAGAGCCGTCACGTCCGGGGCGAGCGGCTGGGTGGCCACCTGGGCGTCGTCGTGGGCGCCGGTCAGGGTCACCGCGGCGCGCTTCAAGAGGAATGCGTACTCCGTGGCCGCGGGCTCGGCGGTCTCGGCCCCCTCCGGCCGCCAGACCACCTGGAACCAGGTGCCCTTGGGAGCCCGGCCGGCGATCTCCGCAGCCGCCCGCAGCTCGCCCTGCAGCCGGGCGGAATTCTGCGCCAGGGGGGATGGAGTCCGGAACACCAGGGAGAGCCACGGCGTGGCCCCCGCCTGGCGCAGCGTCTGGAGCTCCTCGGCCGAGGGCGAAGCCGTACCGTCCAGGGGAACGTCCCACGCCACATACAGGGGGCTCCCCGGCTCCAGCCGGGAGACCTTGGGCAGGAGAGCCGCGATCTCGGAGGGCGTCGTTGCCGTCCCTGAAGTCGTTGTCGTCGTTGGTGTTGCCGTGTTTTCCGGAGCCGTTGCAGCCGGAGATTCCTGAGAGGCCGGGGCAGCTACATCGAGCCGCACGCCCGCGCACGGTTTGCACGGGAATGTGGCGGCCCGCAGGGTGGTCGGGATCAGCAGAAGGACGGAGAGTGCAAAGAGCCGGAAACGGTCCATGGGGCATGAGCATACCTCACCCCCTGACCCCCTCTCCCATCGCCCCCCCCGCCGACCGGGAGAGGGGGAACTCTTATCAAGGACGTTCCCCTCACCGCCACTCGCCCTGAAGCGTGAATCCCGCCCAATAGTAGGGAGAATGCCAGCGCGCCTGGCGCCGGATCGCGTCCTGGGCGGCCCGCAGCGCAGCGGCCGGCGAGAGGCCCTCCGCGAGGATTCCGCGGTAGAGGCGCTGCATCAGCTCGGCGGTCACCTGATCGTTGACGTTCCACAGGCTGACCAGAACGCGCTCGGCGCCGGCATAGAAGAAGCCTCGGGTCATCCCCATGATCCCCTCGCCCCGCACCTCGCGCCCGAGGCCGGACTGGCAGGCGCTCAGCACCACCAGGTCAGCCCGCAGGCCCAATTGATAGATGTCGGCGAGGTGAAGGAAGCCGTTCGCTTCCGGCCGGCCTCGCGGACCGATCTGGGCGAGGACCAGCTGGCCGCCTCCCGGATCGTCGGCGGCGAACGAGCCGTGGGTGGCGAAGTGCACGAAACGGTAGTCCCGCAGGGCTCCGTCGAGGACCGCATCGCGGGTCGCCTCCCGGCCTTTCACCTCGAAGCGCTGGGAGGCGGGCGCGAGCGCCAGGATCGCCGTGGCCTCCTGCCGGGCGAAGGGAAGCTGCTCGGAGAGGCGGCCGAAATCCGGATCGGCCAGCACCCACAAGGTCTTCGGAGCGCGCGGCCGGCCGGCGATCTCCCGGCGGAGCTCGCCCAGCACCGAGACGGAGGGCAACGAGACGATCTCGTGCCGGGCCACCAGCGGCTCGGCGGACCCCGGCTCCGGGAGCACCGCGAACGGCAGGTTCTGGAGGATCCCGTCTCCCACCACCAGCAGGCGCTTGCCGGGGAGGAGCGGCGCCACCGGATCGAGGAGCAGGCGGCTCAGCCTGGCGAGCTTGGAACGGGCCGAGATCTCCGCCTCGCTGCTGTTGCTGTGGGAAAGGAGGTCGAAGGCCTCGCCCGCCAGGTCTTCGATCTCGGCACGTCCGGGGAGCACAAAGCCCTCCAGAGCCTCGGGTGTGACGGCCCAGAGGACGCTTCGCTCTTCGCCGAGCCGGTACTCCAGCAGCAGGGTGTCGCGGTCGAGCAGCCCGTTCTGGACCTCGGCGGCGCTCAAAGGCTGCGGCTGGGTCAGGGCGGCGTAGCGGGGATCGCGGGTCCGCAGCTCGGCCCGCACCCGGTCGAGGTCGTCCCAGCGGCGCCCGAGCTCCGCATCGAGCGGCTGCAGTTGCTCCGGCGGAGTCCCGTCCTGGATCAGGTGGGTCTGGCGGGAGACCAGCCGATCGATCTCGGTCTCGAGCTCCCGCTCCTGGGCATGGAGATCCGGAGCGGCCCGGCCGAGGTGGAGGTCGGCGTCCGCGACGGCCAGCCCGTCGAGCAGAGACCGCGCCAGCGACCGTTCGTTGACCTCCAGGGCCGTGGCAGCGTATCCGGCCCGCGGCGCCTTCCGGTGCATGTCCATCAAAAGATCGATCAAAAAGTCATAGGCGTCCTGCTGGGTGGAGAAAAACTCCGCCCGCGTGGTGTAGCTCGCTTGGCGGAGGCGGTGCCGTTCGACCTCCGCGAGAGCGTCCTCCATGAGCCCGCGGGCCGCTTCGAGGTCGCCGCGGCGGCGCAGCACCTGCGCTTTCCCCTCCAGGGTCCAGGCCATCTGAGGAGGATCGTCGAGCGTCCGGTACAGCGCGAGCGCGCGATTGAAATCGTCGAGCGCAGCCGCATCGTGGCTGGCGGTGGTCTCCAGCCGCCCCAGATTGGCGAGGCAGCGGGCCAGCTCGCGGGAATCGTTGAGACTGCGATAGATCGGCAAGGCCTCGGCATACGCCTGGCGCGCCTCGTCCAGACGGCCGAGCTGGCGGTAGGACACGCCGAGCGTGGTCAGCGTGACAGCCTGCCCTCGGCTCCCCGGCTCGCGCAGCGTCAGAGCCTTCCGGAGCGGTTTCAGGGCTGCGCCGGGCTGTCCGGCATCCTGGGCGAGAACCCCCAGAGCATTCAGGGCGGCGGCCTCATTGTTGCGGTCGTTCGTCTGGTGGAACAGACCGCTCGCTTCCCGGAACCGCTCGCAGGCGGGCCCCGCTTCTCCCAGATCCCGGTGGAGCAGGCCGCGGTTGAGCAGGATCTTGGCCAGCTTTTCCGCACCGTCGCTCGGCCGCCAGAGATCGAGCGCGCGGTCGAAGAGAGTCGCCGCTTCGTCGTAACGCCCGCGCATGTGGAGCGCGAGGCCCAGGCTGTCGGAGGTCACGGCCTCGTTGGCGCGGTCGCCGAGCTGCCGCTCCAACTCCAGACTCCGCTGGTACTCAGCGATCGCGCCGTCGAGATCTCCGAAGCCGGAGAGCAGATCCCCAAGGTGCTGCCGGACCCGGGCTTCAAAGGCGGGATCGGCGGCGAACAGGGGCTCGGCCCGCGTGAACGTCCGGAGCGCTTCTTCCTTCTCTCCGAGATCTTCCTCCTGGACCTGCCCGATGCCGAGCAGGGCCTCGGCCTCGCGCCGCGGCAGGCCGAGCTCCGCGAACCGGCGCTCTGCGCTTTCGTAGAAGGGAATGCCGGTGCGGCACAGCTCCGGCTTGTGGGTCCGGCGCAGCGCGTGGGCACGGGCCAGCTCGGCCTCCGCCAGCGCCCGCCGGCGGTCTGCCGCGGTGGCCCGCCGCCGCGCCGCCAGCCGGAGATCGCAGGGTTCTCGCGGTCTGGAAGAGCGTGTCAGCATGACCTGGAGCTCGCCCGGAGCGCCCGCCACCCAATGGACCTCCTCGGCCGGCAGGTGAGGGGCGCTCGCGGCGGTGAGGCTGTCGACCTGGAGGAGCTGCCGGCCGCGAGAATCGAAAAGGGTCAGCACGATGTCTCGCGACTTCTGGTCGGCCACGACATGGAGATACTCGCCCGGTTGGGCGGCGATCCGCAGGATCGGCGTCCCGTAGCAGGCGGGCGCAGGAACGGCGGGCGCGGCCGTCTCCTTGCCACGGCAGCCGAGGCCGCAGAGCAGGAGCAGGCCGAGGGCTTCGAGTCTCCTCACTCTCCGGTCACGCGCAGCAGATGCGTCTCGAGAACCCTTCCCGCCCGTCCGCCCGAGCCGTCCGCGAGCTCCATCCGGTAGCGGCCCGGCCGCAGCTCGGGGAGGTAGAGGGTCAAAGCGAAATTCTTGTCGAGCCGCAGCTCGTCGGACGACTGCTCGCTGCCGGTCGCGGCATCGCGGATCACCAGCCGGTAGACCGGGAGCTCCTCGGCGGGATGCAGCACGAACATCCGCGGTCCGGTCGACACGGTCAGCTCTCGCCCGGCGGCGGCGCGCTCGCCGGCGGAGAGATCGACGATGGGCGCATTGGGCTGCGGGCGCCGCAGCGCTTCCAGGTCGCTCCGCTGGCGCAGGTTCCAGGCGGTCATGGCCACCAGCGCCACGAAGAACGACGCCGCCAGGGAGTAGGGAGGAAGATGTCTCTTCCGAGCCGGCCGCGGCGGCGCGGCGGCGGAGATCTCGCGGACGTTGTCGGGGAAGGGACCGAGCTGCGGGCGGAGCAGGCGCCAGAGCGCGGCCGTCTCGACCTCCTGGCCCACGCCCGGCTGCTCGTCCGGCTGGGCGAACGCCGCCGCCGCCTCGGCCAGGTCGAAGCAGTCGCGGCAACGCGCCAGGTGCTCCTGGAGATGCGCCTCCTCGCCGGCGGGAAGCTCGCCGCGGTGGTAGGCGATCCAGCGGTCGGGAGAGGGATGAACCACCGGCTCCGGGGACATGTCGATCAGCTCCAGGAGGGAGTCGCGAAAGGCGGATTTGCTCTCGGCCATGCGTCGCCCTCCTTTCAGAAGTCTATCGTCCCAAACGTGCGATGCAGCTTTTCTCCCAGCCGCTGGCGCGCCTGGAAGAGGTGGGCCTTGACGGTTTCCGGAGAGATCCGGAGGACCGCGGCGATCTCCTGGACGCTGCGCTCCTGGTACACGTACAGCTCCATGCACAGACGCTGCTTGGGAGCCAGCTCTCCGATCGCCTCCCGCAAGGCGTCCAGCCGCTCCTGCCGCACCACGCCGTCGAGCGGCGAGGCCGCGGCGGAAGGAGAGGAGAAGTCGGCCGCCGCCGGCGGCTCCGGAGCCCCCGACGAGTCCTCGAAGGGGATCTCCGAGACCCCATGCCGGCCTCCCGGCTGCCGGTCCCGCCACTTCCGGTAGACGTTCAAGGCGATCTGCAGCACCCATCCCTCCAGCGAGCCTTCCCCGCGGTAGCCCTCCAATCCTTGATAGATCCGCAGGAAGATCGCCTGGGTTAGGTCGAGCCGCTCCTCGGGAGAAAAAACCCGCGGCGCCAGGAAGCGCTCGATCCGCGGACGGAAGCGGCGGAAGAGAAGCTCGAAGCTCTTCTCGCGGTCGGCTCCCCGCTGGAAGTCGCGCACTGCGCGCACGACGTCCTCCGGCCCGATGCGCGGGCCGTCGTCCACCGCAGGCGGGTTCTGCTCGCCGGGAGGCATACTGAAGAGGAAATGCTACCACAGACACGGTTGACGCCTCGTGCGGGTTGAGGGTAATCTTTCGACAGTTGTCAAGGGCTAAAGGGACGATGCGTATTCTTGAACAAGCTGCGGGGCGCCCAGCCGATAGTCCTGCCGCATGACCCACCGGCGACGTGAATGAGCGCCGCGAAGCACATCTTCGTCAGTTACTCGCGCCGCGACACGGAAAGCGTGGATCGGATCGTGGAGGCTTTGCGCGGCGCCGGCTACGACGTATGGATCGACCGTGGCGGTATTGCGGGTGCCCGCCTGTGGAGAAGAGAGATCGTCGTTGCAATCCGGGACTCGAATGCGTTTCTCATCGCATTATCGCCCCACTCCGTAGCGTCAGACAACGTCCGCAAGGAGCTGGACCTCTGCAGTGACTACCACAGGCACATCGTGCCATTGATCCTCGCGGAAACGACCATTCCGGAAGAGATGGACTATCAGCTCGCCGGCATCCAACGTGTAGATTGCCAGAGCTTCGATACGGGCTTCCAGGAGCTGTGTCGCGCGCTCGAGAGTCTCAACGTTGAACGTCTCGATCCCTCCACGGATTCCGGCGCCCCGGCGAAGCCGGCCGCTTCAGGATGGCGGGAAGAGCTGGGAGCTTTTGGCGGAGCTGGAGCCCTGGCCGCTGCCGCCGTGTACGGGGCGTCCCGGTTTGCTCAGGCAAAGACGGCGGTTCCTGCTTCGCTCACTCCCCTGATGCCCGCCTCGCTGCTCGATCACGGAGGCGCGGGCCTCTTCAGCCTCGGGGTCCTCGGCATTCTGGCTGCGCTCGGGCTCGTCTTCCGGTCCTCCAGATCTCTGCGGCCCGCGATCGTCGGGCTCGCGGCTTTTCTCCTGCCTGCGATCCCATTGGCCCTCTGGAAAGGGCAGTACATCGCCGCCTCTCTGGGAGTGATCGCGGCAGTCGCCGTCGGCGCAGGGTGGAGCCGGTGGCCGAAATCGGGGACTGCGCGCGCGTCGATCGCTCCTCGCACGCTGGTCCTGCTCGGATCTGTGATCCTTGGGATCGCGGCGCAGCTCCTGCTGCTGCGTGAGCCCGGCGACCGGCCGATCATCGGAATGACTCCGTTCGAGGTTGCGGGCGATGAAAAGCTGGAGCGCGAGCAGGTAGACCTCTCGAATCGACTGCGCCTGAAGCTCTCCGCGGTGTTTTCCCGGGCGGGCTTGAAAGTCGTACCGCAGGAGGGGTTCAAGAGCCAGAATCTCAACGACTGGAGCTACGACAACTGGCGCGTGGAAAAAGCCAGCCAGGTCGAGCCCCGCCTCCTCCTGAAGACGACGATCAGCCGATGCGGCCATCCTGCGCCGCCCGGTGCTCCACAGTCTGCGAGCTACACCTGGCTCGTCGAGCCGTATGGTCGCGATCTCGAGCCTTTGCCCGACTTTGCGAGCGCCAGCGGATCGGATACAGGAGCTCTATCTCTACGCCTTGCCTATAAAATCCTGACCTCGACGCCGAGCGTTACAAGGCTGAGCAATGAGCAGCGGAATGCGGCGATGAAGGAAATTTTATACGATGCGTTGACCGCCGCAAGGAGCCGTGGCATGGCTGCACAGATCCGATCAGCCACGTCTCTTCTCGCGCAGGCCTCGCCCGCTGATCAAAAGGTACTCGACTTGTTGGACAGCTTCTCCGCGGCTGACGGAGCCTGCGACGAAGAGGCCGCCAGGCATCGGAACGCGGAGAAAGAGGATGCGAGCTCCTACAGCGAAGGGGGACCGTGAGCAAACAGGCCACCACCTTGTTGACGCTCGTCCTGATCATCCTTTTCGTTGCGTCGGCCGGCACCCTGATCTACAGTCGATGGACGCGCGTGCGTCTTTTGCCTTCGGCTTTACGCTATCTGCCCCCGGAAACCGACGTTCTCGTCGGGGTGGGCGACATCAGCAGCTCGTGGGACGGGATGAAATTTCATTTTGGCCGCGTGTTCCACGAGACCGAACGGAATGGATTTATGGCAACCGAGCTTGCAGACATCCGCAAGAAGCTCGAGGAAAAGCATCTGTCGATTGATCGCAAGGAAGACCTGACCTGCCGCTATGGCGTCGACATCGACCGCGGAGTTCTCGTCGGCATGACGCTGCACGACTTCGCATACGCCGCGGTGATCCCGGTAGCGAGTGACGAGGCGGCGGTCAAGAAACACTGCCCCCGCTCCGTGGCGGAGCAGGACGCGAAGACCCACACCACGTCCGAAAAGAAGCTCGCCGGCTTTTTCTGCTCCCTGTACTGTTCCGAGGGCGCGTCTCCGGTCCTTCTGAGATACCGGCATGAGACGGTCGACGATCCTTGCAACCCCTCGAACCTGTTTGCGGAAGGGCGGAAAGACCGTGCGTGGGTCGTGGAGGATCACGCCTACGCTCTGGGCGATCGGACCCTGATCTTCCCACGCCCGGATACGGCCATCCTGAGCCGCTCCTGTGAGCTGCTGAATCGCGGCCTGGCTGAGCAGGAGAGAAATCTCTCTTTCGCGCGTGCGGACGATGCGCTCTTCGAGGCAGTGCGCTATCAGCTCCGCCGGCCCCTGCTCTCCGGGCCGGGAGCTCTCGTGTACGTCCGTGGGCTTTCCAATCCAACCGACTTCGAACCGGTTGGAACGGTGACCGCCTCGATCAATCTGGTGCCGGACGCCGTGGTCGGTGATCTGAGGCTGCGAACCGCAGGAGCCAACGCCCGCGTCGTCGAGGACCTCGTTGCCACCCCCAAGCGGGAACGCACGTGGCGCCAGTTCTTCGGTGCGGACGATGCTGCAGTGCTCGTTCTGCGCGATGATTCGCTGCGGCGTTACATGGACCTCGCCAGCAATAATCCGAGCTTCGTCGCCGAGCTGAAGACGTTTCTTGGCGGAATCCTCGAGCCGGCACGACACCTCGACCACCTGGAGCAGATCGTGCTGGGCGGAACCGACTACCGGGACGGCCTGCCGATCCTGGTGTTGGGCATCTGGGGGTCCAGGGACGAGCTCGCACAGTTGGTGTCGACGACACAGCGCCGCCTGCTCCGCTCCAGGGACGAGAAGCTCCGCGAGGGCGCCCGCCTGCAGGGCGTCGACGCGAAGATCGATCCGGAAAATTTCAATGGCCGGGAATACCTGGAAACCCATGGCAAATACCAGATCCGATACCTCGAGCCTCCCGTCACCCAAGAGGACTTGAAGTATCGGCTGTCCGTCGATCCGGACGAAGGCCGCATTCTGCTGGAAAACCGCTATCGACTCGCGTCGATGATCACGGATGACACCCTCTGGGTCAGCACCGGAAGGCAGCAGTTGGTGCGCATGATCGATCGGCTGGACGGCGCCAAGGCTCCGGATGGCTTTCCGCTGGGCATGGAACGGGACGGTCAAGGGAACAAGCTCCGGGTGCTCGCCAATGTCAACTCATTGATCAGGAAGGGCATGCTCAGTGGAGAGAGCGAGCTGCAGAGCCTCACGGAGCAGTTTCTGCTCGACTTTCGCTACCATCGCGAAATCACCGTTTCCCTGAGGCCGACGGGCAGTGGACAGGAGCTGAGATTGGAGTTTGTGGCGCATGGGGAGCCTGGAAGCGATGCACCCGTCGAGTGAGAACGTTCCTCTCTTGAGCCTGCGCAACGTGACCAAGAGTTACGGGCCGCAGCGGGTCCTGACGATCGACAGCCTCGACCTGCATCGACATGAACGCATCCTCCTGCATGGTCGCAACGGGTTCGGGAAGTCCACCCTGCTCAGGATCCTCGGTGGCATCTCGACCCTTGCCGGTGGCAGCATCTCCCGCCACCCGCTGCTCAACAAGTTACGGCTCGGGTTCCTGCCGCAGGTGGGCGGTCTCTATGCCGACCTGACGGTGCGCGAGAACCTTCATCTGCGCAGGCAGATCTACGGCCTCACGAGCATTTCCCCGACGGGCGTCTGGTACGTCGAGGAGCTCCGGCTGGAACGCTACCTGGACCGGCGCGTCTCCGAGCTGTCCGGCGGGTTCCAGCGGCTGGCCGGAATTGCGGCGACGTTGCATGCAGCGCCAGGGTGGCTGTTGCTCGACGAGCCGCTGAACGGCGTAGACAGCAAGACACAGGAGCTTCTGAAAGAGCGCTTCGCGGAGCTTGGCACCCGGCTCGAGCTGTGCGTGATCGCCGCTCCAAGCGCGGACGGTGACCTGGCTTCAACCCGGCAGATCGAGATCCGGGATGGCAGGATCGTATGAGGGGAGCTCTCAAAATCCTGGCCAAGGAAGCTGCGGAGCTCATCGCCAACCCGCGAATGCTCGTGCTCACCCTGGTCGTTCCCCCCATTATTCTCCTGCTTGTGGGTCAGTTGAACATACACCCGCCGGCGGTGAAGGTTCGAATCAGCGGACTGGCAGACTGCGATGCCTTGCGCGGTTACAAGGACGCCGGCGAAGCCCGCGAAAAGGCCGATTTCGGCGCCGGCTTTCTGCCCTTGAGCCTCACGCCGGAGCAACGCCTGAGCCTCGGCTCACAGGACAACGCCGGGATCTTCGTCACCACAGTCAAACCCGGCAGCGCGGCGCACAAGGCCGAGCTGCAAGAGAACGATCTGCTCATCGCTGTCAATGGCTCTCCGGTCACCATTCAGGAAGATTTCGATCATGCGGTCGGCGAAGCCAAGATCGGTGATGAAATAGAGCTTACTGTGCTTCGCGAGCGTGCACAACAGACGTTGACGGCCAAGATCGCATCAACCGAGCCGCCGGAGTCGGCCACTTTTCGATACCTGGACGCGCTGTCGTACGTGAACGTGGATTGCTGGCCCAGTGCCGAACGCGATCCGCTTGCGAGCATCTCCGGAGAGGACGTCGACTTGTTGCTGAACATTGAGGAAGGTGGGCGGTGGGCGATTTACCTCACCGAGACCAATCCACGGCGCATGGCCTGGCTCCTCGATCTGGCTCAGGGCATTCGGCTCGCCCATGCCGACGTCGCGGTGCAATACAAGCTGAGCGCCCTGGGCGCGCTGCCCCTGCGACCGGCGCGCCTGTACTACCCTCAGAGCGCGGACAAGTCTCTTGCATTGCTTCCCATGACCTTCTCGTTGATCGTGTGCTTTCTGGCGTTCATCATTGCCGCTCCGAGCCTGATCCGAGAGCGGGAGCTGCACACCCTGGAGATCCTTCTCGGCGCACCGGGAATCAGTGGCAGGACCGTGCTCATCGGCAAGGCGCTGCTACCGATCGGCGTGAGCCTGTTTGCCGGCATCGTCATGCTGGTCGTCGTCCAGGCCGTCTACGGCCTCTACGTGAAGGCGGACGTCGTGCTGTTTTTTCTCTTCATGGTGCTGCCGATCCTCTCGTCCACGTTGCTCGGCCTTCTGGTGTCCGCGCTGGCGCGCTCTCAGGTTCAGACCGTGATGGCTTCGGCGATCTACTTCTTCTGCCTGTTGCTGCTCAGTGGATTTCTGTTCCCCACGGAGGCAGGAGCCACCGCCATTCAGCTGATCACCCGATTGTTCGGCCTGACGTATCTTCTCGATCCTGCCAACGCCTGGTTCTTCGGCGCTGATCCGTTCAGAGACCTGCCATTGATGCCTCTCGTCATCCAGTGCCTGGTCTACGCAGCTCTCGCCGGACTTACGTGGCGAAGCCAGCTCAGGAAGATATAGCGACGATGACGGGCAGAGCCCGATGATGATCCATCTCCTCGACGGCACGTACGAGCTGTTCCGGCACTTCTACGGACAGCGCCGCTTCAACAAGGGAAAGGACGCGCCTTTCGGGGCCGTGGCCGGCGTGCTGCACACGGTGCTGGAGATGATCGAGAAGGGGGCGACGCACGTCGGTGTGGCGACCGATCACGTCATCGAGTCGTTCCGGAACCGTCTCTGGCCCGGCTACAAGACGGCGCAGGGCGTCGAGCGCGCGCTTCTCGCGCAGTTCCAGCCGCTCGAAGAGGTCCTCGCCGCCATGGGCGTCGCCGTCTGGCCGATGGTCGAGCTGGAGGCGGACGACGCGCTCGCCTCCGCCGCCCACATCGCCGCAGCCGACGAACGCGTGCAGAAGGTCTGTATCTGGACACCCGACAAGGATCTGGCGCAGTGCGTCCGCGGCGACCGGGTGGTACAGGTCGACCGCCGGGGGAACAAGATCTTCACGGCAGAAGGAGTCCGCGAGAAGTTCGGCGTCGAACCCGCCTTGATCCCCGACTACCTCGCCCTCGTCGGCGACGCCGCGGACGGCTATCCCGGCATTCCCGGAATCGGCCCCAAGACGGCGGCGCTGCTCCTCAACCGCCACGGTCCCCTGGAGAGCTTCCCGCCCAACGAATTGGGAGACAACCGCGACCTGGCGCTGCTCTTCAAGGACCTGGCGACGCTCCGGACCGGCGCGCCCCTCTTCCACGACACCGAAGAGCTGCATTGGCGCGGTCCCACCCCCGCCTTCGCCGCCTCCGCGGAGCGCCTCGGCGACGCTCGCCTGCTGCAGCGCTGCCTTGGCGTGCCCGTCGCTTAGGGCCTGCTACGAAATAAATCAGCCAGGATGATCCTCTTCTCTCGCAGCTTGAAATGATGATGTTGATGGCCGTCCTATCCGGCCCAACGGGCCGGGAGGGATCCAACGGCCGCCACGATCATGCGGCCTGAAGGGCCGCGGGAGCCTTCACCACAGGAGCGGAGCCGTTTCGAGCAAACCTCTCGCGGCCCTTCAGGCCGCGGGGTAGATCGGCCTCCTGTGACCCAGGGCATCGGCCTGCGGCCGAAGCCCTGGGCTCCGATCTCCCGGCCCGTTGGGCCGGTGGGAGGCGGTGCCCAGGTTATTACGTGGCAAGGCCTTAGAGGGTGCTTCGAGAGTCGGAGCGACCTTCGCGGGTCCAGGCCTCCGAAACCTCGCGCCCTCGGGTGAGGTCATCGACAACCAGGATCAGTTGGTGATCGTGGTCGCTGTAGAGGACCTCGATGTTGACGCCGGCCTCCGCCATCCGGCGTGTGAGCAGGCCGAGCTGGCCGGGCACGTCCTGCTTCAGGCGCTGAACGAGCACCTCCCGTTCCGCGAGAACCCGGATGCCGGCCGCCTCGAGCGCCCTGCGGGCGGCGGTCCCGTCCTCGAAGAGGAAATGAGCGATGCCGCGGCCGTCCACCACCCAGGCCCCTCCTCCCTCGACGCTCACCCCGGAGCGGCCCAGAGCCTCCCCCATCTCGGCCAGAGCGCCCGGCCGGTTGTCCAGGGCAATGGCCAGATCCTTCATGGCGTGACCTCCAGGACGTCCAAAACCGGTTCGCACCGCACGTCCGTCTTCACCGAGCTGGCGATGAAGCACTGCTCGTGCGCCTCGTGATGCATCGCGACCACCTCGTCCGCCGCAGGGCGACGATCACTTCCCGCCTTGGGCAGGACGAGTATAGCGACGAAATCGGACTTCCGCGACCAGGCACTGCGCTGCCTCGGAGCAGCCTGCTGGCGCTGGGCATTGCTGCGGAGAAGTGAGCCATTGCACTTGCGAAACGCTCCTTTTCCCTTGCGCAGTGCGGAGTTTCTCCTGCGCAGTGCCTCGTTGGACAGGTGAAGAGCTCCATTTCCCTTGTGCAATGCGGGGTTTCTCCTGTGCAGTGCGGCGTTTCGCTTGTGCAATGCCCTGTTGCACGGGTGAAGAGCTCCGTTTCCCCCGTGCAATGAGGCGTTGGACAGGAGCAATGAGGCGTTGGACAGGAGCAATGAGGCGTTGGACAGGAGCAATGAGGCGTTGGACGCGAGCAACGAGGCGTTGGACAGGAGCAATGAGACGTTGGACGTGAGCAACGAGCCGTTGGACAGGAGCAATGAGGCGTTGGACGTGAGCAATGAGGCGTTGGACGCGAGCAACGAGGCGTCGGACGTGAGCAATGAGGCGTTGGACGTGAGCAACGAGGCGTTGGACGTGAGCAACGAGGCGTTGGACGTGAGCAACGAGGCGTTGGACGTGAGCAACGAGGCGTTGGACGCGAGCAACGAGAGCGTAGCCTATGCGGTGATGCGGCGGGCCGCAAGCTCCCTGGTCTCCCGCTGGGGCATCGGCTTCCCCCCGGCGAGAGCGAAGTGAATTGCCATATCCATCAAGAGGACGAATCCCATGCCCCGTCATCCACGAGGCATCTCCGGGCGACCCACCTTGAGCCTCGACTACCTCGGTCTCGACGGCGACGCCGCGCCTTCTCAACCGCTACGACGTCCTCGAAAGCTTCCTCCTGACGTCCTGGGGGATACTGCGACTTGGCGGGCGAGGCTGACGGTCAATCCGCCCGGATCTTGCCGAAAATCCTCTCTTGGACCTGCTGGCGCGTCCAGCCGAAATGTTGAGCCACATCCTGCAGAATCGAGGCGAGGGTTCCGATCCGAAGAGGATCGTGACGCGGGATGGTGACGTGGTGCTGGCCGGCCTGCTCTGTGGTGAGCCGCAGATGGCTGCCCGTTTGGCGCGTCAGTTGGTAGCCGAGTGAGGCGAGCGCCTGAGCCAGGTCCTGGCCCGAGACGTCACGAGGGAGCCTCATACGGCGATGAGCTCCTCGCGCACGATGTGGAGCCGGATCAGCTTCGGCCTCGCTTCTTCCTCGTCGAAATGGCAGAGAACGGCGTCGCGCACCTGGTGCTGAAGCTGTGCGAGGTCGTCCGCTTCCGTGAAGATCGACTCTCCAAGAGCGCGGGCGGTATAGCCACCCTCAGGCGCCTCCTCGACGACAAAGATCAGCTCGTTCATGGCTGGTGCTCCTCGGAAACATTGTCGGCCCGGCTGGAGTAGGATAGAGAGCGTAGCTCCTCAGTTGCTCGGCCTGCTCCAACTTGGACTATAGCCCGTTATGCCAAGGGAGTGGAGGCTGCTCTCTCGTCGCGGTCAGCCAAGATCTCATCACTGAGGCTCAGACTGCCCAGAGAGAGCCGGGTCCGGGGCGGCTTCTTCCAGGCCGGCATCGCCGCCTTGACCGGAACGATGTCCGCGACCGGCCGGCCGTTGCGGTACACGCGGACGGTCTCGCCCTCCTCGACGGCGTCGAAGAAGGTCTTGGCGTGGTTCCTCAGCTCGGTCAAGGTGGTTTCGCGCATGCCACCATTCTCTCAGACTCCGGGAAGTGCCGTCTCGACCTCCTGAGCGACAGCCACCGCCCGCGGCTCCGGCCCGATGGCTTTTTCCAGGATCCGGCAAGAGCACCCGACCTTCGGGTTGATCGTCCCAGGGTCCGGGAGCCTCCCGATCTCCCAATCAATCTGCCCGTTTGGAGATCCCGACGGGTGGCTGGTGTCCTCGGCGGGAGCTACAATGGAAACGTCATGGATCGCCTGCCGCCCGATCTCGCCGAAGTCGTCGCCGAGCTCCGCAAGGGGCTGGAGGAGCTCTATGGGGCACGCTTTCGCGACCTCCTGCTCTACGGCTCCTATGCCCGGGGAGATCAGCGGGAAGGGAGCGACGTCGATCTTCTGGTGCTGTTGGACGGGCCGGTCGATACCGGCCGGGAGATCCTGCGCATCGAGCCGATCGCCTGGCCCCTCTCCTTGGACCATGGTACCGTCCTCTCGGTGATGCCCGTCAGCCACGAGGCATACCAGAAAGGCGAGACGTCTTTCCTGAGGATCATCCGGAAGGACGCGATGCACGCGGCTTGAACGAGATCGAGGAGGCCGCGGGTTTCTCGCAGCTCATTCTCTCCGCTGCAAGTCGTCCAACATGAGCTCGACAAACTCGGCGGTCAGGGCTGCGAAGGCACGGCGGGTACGGCGACGGTCAACCTTCCTTTGCGAACCAGACCGGGATGCCCTGTTCCACCACCGCGATGCCCTGAAGGCGAAGCGATCAAGACGTGCTTCGGAGCGAAATGCTGGCAGGCCGACAAGGGGGCCCGAAAGGATCGCTCCGCGAGCGTCATGGACCAGAACGCGAAAACCTCTCGCGACTTCGCCGCGACCCCACATTAAGGAGACAGGACGGAGAACGGTCTTTGACGCCAACCCACCCGCGCACGCGGGATAATCCTACCGTACCCGAAGTTGTAGCGAGCGGTTTGGCGTCCCTGTAGCGCGTTACCTGCTGTGGCGTTTCAGGATAAGTAGCCGGTCACTATCTGACAGTGCGGCGAACCGGTCATACCTCGTAGCGATCTGCTGGCGGTACTCCTCTGCAGCTGGATGCGTGTAATACCATTCGAAATCCGACCCATCAATGACAAACCCGCGGCCGGTGAGCCAATGCGTGACCGTAGTCCAATCCGCACTTCCCATACCATCCATGTGCAACTGAATCAGGAAGTCCCCTGTACTCTCAAGAAATTTCGCCCAAGGCACATGTGTGTCCAACTTGGCCAGCTCTTCGGCAGACTTACTCGCGAAAGATGCGACTCCGGCGCGGCCGAGCACCCACTCAAAGAATTGTGACGCGGCGTACATTTCGTCAACAGACGCATTGGGCAACCCGGGCTGCCGGAACTCGTGCAGGGTGATGACTCTGCCGAGTGAGGTCCCCAACTTCCGCACGATTGAATCGGCAAATTCCTTAGGCGTGAGCTTTCGCAGATCTAGGTATCCAATCGTCTCAAGGAGGCCGGGGATATCTGCGTCATCGAATCGTGCGGGAAGAATAAACTCACCAGTCTCCCGGAATGCTCGCGCTTGGGCGGCCGCGAGTTCATGACGTGCCCAGAGTTTCTTCGAATAGGCTTCCGAAGCAAATACGACGCAAAAGCGTGCTTTCTTCGAGTAGATGTCCGACAGGTATTGGTAAAGGTTCTTTCCCCACAGTTCAATCTCCTCGAAACTGTCGTAGAACACCTTCACGCCAGCGGCGGCAAGGCAGGACGCAACTTGTTCTACGTACGGACGATCCTCCCCGGCGAATGAGAGGCAGACATCGTACTCAGGGACGCTCATTTAATTCGAATTTCCCGAACATCAGACCCATTACACTAGGTCTTGGCCCGAGACGTCACGAGGGAGCCTCATACACCGATGAACTCCTCGCGCACGATGTGGAACCGGATCAGATTCGGCCTCGCTTCTTCAGCCGTCTTCTGCATGCTCGAGAGTCGCATGAAATATCACCGGGCTTCCCTCCTGCCAGAAAGTACCGACTACCAGCTCGGTGCTTACCAGGGCGAGTTTACCCCAGGGCATCGCCGAGCGCCTTGCTGCCGGTCGCGCGCCTATCCCACCAGTTCCACCCCGGCCACCGCCCCAGCCCCGAACACCTTCGGCATCGGCAACGGATCTCGGGACTGAGTCAGGCGGCTCCCTGAAAGACCTTTTCCACGGCTTCGGGAACGGCGATGGGGACGAAGGACTCTCTGGAGTAGAGGTAATCCTCGCCGGACTCGTCGATGACCCGGATCAAACCGTCCTGCTCGGCCCGCGGGTCGGGCAGGCGTTGGTAGATCTTGCGGAGCTCGAGAGAGGAGGGGTACTCGGCGTTGTCGATGCAGACGACGTAGAGTGTCTCTGAATGTTCCATGAGTTACTCCAGGTATCGCTTGATCTTGAGCTCCCGCCGGCCTATGCCATGCGCTTCGTACCAGTGTAGCTCAACGTGGCGAATGGTCCCGTTCCGTAGCTCGACGATCCCGTTCCCCTTGCGTTTGCGCCATTGCCCTCGCCCGTACGTCTTTGTCAGCCGGGCCAGGTCGTGGATCGAGCTACCTTCGGCCATCGTCTCCGTGTCGGCGATCTCGCCGATGAGCCGAAAGGTCTCCACCTTGGTGATTCTACGCTCTCGAGGCTTACCCGCTTAGACGCCGGGCTTCGCTGGGCGGCCACTCGCCCCCATCCCGAACACCTTCGGCGTCGGCATCCGCGCCCGGATCTCCTCGAGCACCGTGGCGCTGACCACGGCCACGCCGTTCTTCTCGCACCAGCTCTCGACCGCCCGGGTCACCATGCCGCGCACGAAGGCGGGGATGCGCTGCATGCGCTCTTTGGCTTCGGGCTCCCAGCGCAGAGCGGCAGCGGCGGGCTGGCCGTACTCGACGGCACCGACGTCGGCCGGCCTCAGGCGATCGACCGCGGACTGGAGCGTTCCGGGCTGGTGGGTGCAGAGGGGGTCTTCGGCCATGACGTCGCCGGTCATGCCGTAGGCTCGGGCGCGGCAGCCTCCGCAGAGGTTCTTGAGCTCACAGGGGGCACAGCGGCCTCCGAGGTGGTCTCTCTGACGGATCTGGCTGAAGAGGTCGGAGGTGTCCCAAATCTCGCGCAGGCCGGTGTCTCCCAGGTTTCCCGCGAAGAGCGGCAGGTAGGGGCACGGGGTGACGTCCCCGTTGGGGCGGATTCCCAGGTAGTGGGTGCCAGCCGGGCAGCCTCCGGCGCCTCCGGTGAAGCTCTTCGGGAAGGGAGCGGGAGAGTCCTCCGAGAGCAGCGTGCGGACGAAATGCGGGGCGCACTTGGCGTTGACCAGCATCTTCGAGGCCCAGGTCCTCTGGATCCCGGCGAGCTCGCCCAGCACCTGGTCGTACTCGGCGGGGGCGAGGTCGCTCACATAAGAGCCTCTTCCGCTCGGGACGAGGAAGTAGAGGTTCCAGACCTTGGCTCCCAGCTCGTCGTGGGCGAAGGTGGCGAGGCCGGCGAGCTCCTGGCGGTTGTGGGCTCCCACCGTCGTCTGCACGATGAACGGCAGGCCGACGCGGGTCAGGATCTTGGCTCCCTCGACCGTGTTCTCCCAGGCTCCCCGCACGCGCCGGAAGGCATCGTGGCGCCCGGCGTCGAGCGCGTCCAAGGAGAGCGCCAGGCCGCGCACTCCTTCCGCCTGGAGGAGCCGCGCCAGGGTTTCCGTGATCCTGACGCCGTTCGTCCCGACGACGATCCACAAGCCCTTCGCGACGCCGTAGCGGATGATCTCGACGATGTCGCGCCGGAGGAGCGGCTCGCCGCCGGTGAGGATCGTCACGCACTCGGGTGCGAAGGCGGCGATCTCGTCGATCACACCGCAGCACTGCTCGGTCGAGAGCTCGCTCCTGTCGGCGAAGGCAGGGGTGTTGACCTTGCCGGGGCCGGCGTCGAGGTAGCAATGCTCACAGGCGAGGTTACAGCGATAGGTGAGGTTCCAGGACACCACGTAGGGGCGGGCGAAAGCCGCCGCGGCGTCCGGCTGCTGTGGCCCGGTGAACGTCATGGCGCACATCCCGAACCCCACCCCGGGTTGAAACCCGGGGCTAGAAATGGCTGTCCCTCCGGGACAGAGGGGTTCCGTTGTCCATGAATCCTCTGTCCGAAGGACAGCCATTCGTAGCCCCGGGTTTCAACCCGGGGTGGGGCGGCGTCGCTCCGTTCGGTGGCGCTCCCTTCCACCGCTCACATCCCGAACCGCGCCCGCGCATCGGCGAGCACCGCTTCGTCGATCAGCCGGTGGCCGTTCTCCCGCGCCACCATCTCGATGCCGGCGCGCGCCATGGGGCGCACCATCTCGGGAATCGACTCCAGGCGGGCCAGGGCTCCCGGCGTCCATTCCGGGCCTTCCGGTGTGGCTGCCTCGGGCTGGGCCGTGCCGCCGAGCATGGCGGAGAAGGGGCAGCGGCCGGCCGCGGGCTCTTCCGATGTCACCATCGATGCGGCCGTGCCCGGGTTGGCGATCGCCGCCGCGGCGGCCGGGCCGATGCGCACGCCCAGGGAGCGCACCATATCGGTCTCGTGCTGGTTGGTGAGCATCGCCATCTCGTAGCCGCACTCCGGACACTCGTAGACCACGGAGAGGGAACCGGGTTCACTCTCGGCGGTGGAGCGCATGCGCATCGGGGTGTCGCAGGGGACGCAGAGGAACTTCATGGGACCTCCAGGGTGTCGATCAGATTGCGGGCGACCTCGGCGAGGGCGGCGGCGACCGGGCCCGCCTCCATTCCGGCGACCTCGGTGATCGCGCGGCCTTCGTCGGAGAGGGCGGCGAGCTGCGGGTCGAAGGGGACACGGCCGAGGCAGGGCAGAGCCAGCTCGGCGGCCTCATGGCTCTCGGGGAAGAGCGGGCGGACGGTGCCGCAGCCGGCGCAGGCGTAGCCGCTCATGTTCTCCACGTAGCCGAGGAGCCGGTTCGGCAGGGCCCTCAGCGCGCTGACCGAGCGCGCCACCACTCCACGCGCCAGGGCGGACGGGATCGAGACCAGGAGCACCGCGGCCTGGGGACCGAGGAAGTCGGCGAACTGCGCCGTGCGCTCCGGCCCCGGCGGCAGGTCGACCAGGAGCACGTCGAGCGGCCCCCAGTGGACGGCGGCAAGGAGCTCCGCGAGCTTCGCCAGCTCACGGGTGGCGCGCCAGACGTGTGTGTGCCGCGGCGAGGCGCTCGGCCACGAGAGCGCCTCGCCTTCGGCGAGGAGGCTCCCGACCGAGAGGATCTTCAGGCCGTCGCGGCTCACCGGCACCAGCAGTCCCTCCTCGCCCGGCAACGGCGGCACGTTGCGCACGCCGCCCAGGAGGGCCTGGCTCGGCCCGTTCAGATCGGCGTCGAGGATTCCCGCGCGCTTTCCCGCGGCCGCCAGCACGGCGCCGAGCTGTCGGGTGAGCGTGCTCTTGCCGACGCCCCCCTTGCCCGAGCCCACCGCCACCACGTGACGGATGCCGGCCATGCGCCGCGCGATCGCCGCTTCGAGGTCGGCGATCTGCTCGGCGACGGCCGAGCCGCCGTCTCCTTCGATCTGGGAGTAGGTCCGCATGGCGCTCAATTATGCCGCCTGCGCCCGGCTGGTGAACAGGAGATGCTCCTCGCCACGCTCGAAGCCCAGCTCCGCGAGCAGGTCCGAGTCCAGCTCCCCGGGAGTTGCCCGCGGCAGGAGAAGGGATGTGCCGATGTCGCCCAGCACCACGGAGAGGCCGATCCGTCCGAGTGGGCCGGGAGCAGCTCCCGCGGCCCAGAGGATGCCCGCCCCCTCCGAGAGACCCCAGAGCGCCCAGGCCTCGATCCGGTCCGGCGAGTGGAAGGCCAGGCCGGAGAGGCGCTCCTTGTGCTTGGCGAGCGCCGGCAGGTCCCGCTGCCAGCTGCGTGGCCCGGGCTCCAGGAGGCCGGCGGCCAGGAGGTCGTCGTAGCTCACCGGTGCCAGGGCTTCGCTCGCCCCGTCCGCGGCGAAACTCGGGAGACCGGCTTTCCGGTGCCAATCGGTGAGCCGGCTCTCGATCGTCCAACCGCAGGCGGAAAGGGTTGCGCTCGCCGCCTCGCGCCCGGCGGGGACCTCGGCGACCAGCCGCGGGGGGCCGAGGATGGCGAGCTTCTGGCTGAGCGAGGTCAGAAGGTGCCTGCCGTGCCCCCGGCGGCGGTGCCCGGGGTGGACCCGCAGAGCGTAGACCAGCGTGGCCTCCGGGCGTTTCGCCCCGAGCAGCACACCCACCGGATCACGTCCTTCGCAGGCCACCATACAGCTGCTGCACCACAGGTCGAGGTCGCGGACGAGGCGCTTGAAACCGTCCCGATCGAGCGCCGGCTCGCCCGCGTCCTCCGGGCCCCGGCACCGTTCGTAGGCCTCGACGAGGAGGCCCATGTCGTCGGTGCGGCAGAAGCGATAGGCGGTCATCCCTCCAACTGCGGATGCGGTCCGGCCCGGCGCGCCTGGAGCGCCGACGGCGAGCCGACTTCATTGATGGGTGGCTTGCGCTCCTCCGCCACCGATGCGATGACTGCGTGGCTCGCATCGGCCGGCAGGCTCGCAGCGGCTTCGGAGCTCGCGGCCGCTTTCGCCGCCTCCTGGTTGCGGAGCATCTCTTCCATCATCTGCCGTCCGATGGCGACGCCGTCCTCGACCAGGGCGAGGCTGATGGCGTCCATGCCGCGCTCGGCCGCCAGGGCTTCGATGCGGTCCTGCGTGCGGTTGCGCATGAAGCCGGCCGGCACCCGCAGGATGCGTTCCACCGCCTCGCCGTGCCAGGTCCAGGCCGAGAGGAGCGGCACGTTCTTCGGATCCCGCGCGATCAGCCGCTTCTCTCCCTGACCGGGTTCCGTCACTGGAGCAGTCTGCGCTTCGGTTTCCGGCGCTTCGTCGACCGAGGCCGCGGCAACGGCATCACCCACCGCGGCGATCCCGGAGTCGAGAGGCACGCCGGTCTCCTCTTCGACCACCTGCTGCGCCAGCTCCAGGGTAATGGTGGGGAGCTTGCGCAGCCGGGCGGTCTTTTCGATGCGCGCCTTGGCCCGGCGGCGCTTGTAGGCGTCCTTCAGGGTCCACAGGGCGCGCTTCGCGCTCTCGCTCCACTTGAGCTTCCTGCCGTCGTAGGTGACCTCTTCGGTCAGGCCGCCTTCGGCGCGGGCGATGCGTTCGAGCGTCTCGCGGTCGATGCGCTCCAGGTCCGTCCCGCCACAGACGCCGCAGCGCACGGCGTCCGGCTCGCTCGCCGCGACGCCGCAGCTCTTGCAGATCGCGACCGGCTGGCGCTCGGCGAGCTCCAGGGCCATGCGCTCGGCGAGCTGGAACGTCAGGTCTCGCGACTGCTTGGGCATAAAGCGGTCCATCGCCTCGTCGATCACCGAGTTGGTGACCACGCTGTGGCCCTTCTCCAGCGCCAGACGCAGGATGCCGGTGCGGGCGATCCCCTTGACCTGGGGCGGCACGCGCGTCATGCGCTCCTCGGCCTCGGGCGTCCACTTGATGCTCTCCTCGGCGCGCACGTCGATGTCGGGATAGGCGAGCCGGGTCGAGAGGAGGACGTCGCACGGGCAGCGGCGGAGCAGGTTCTCGGTGTTGCTGCCGAGACCGGTCTCGTCCGCCGGGCTGTGGACCCCGATGCGGCCGACGATCAGCAGCCACGGGTTGGTCTTCCGCACATGGTCGAGGATCTTCTGGAACGCCTTGCCGTCGAGGAGCGTCTTGGTGACCAGGACGTCCGCGTCGAGGGCCATGCGCTCGGCGACCTCGAGGTGCGACTGATAGATCTGCGCGAGACCCGTGTCGATGATCTCCTCGTGGAGCTGGTTTTGCTCTTCGAAGCGGAAGACTTTCGAAGCCTTTTCGGAGAGCACGCCGACGATGCCGTGGAAGACCGAGTAATGGAGATAGGGATCGTAGACGCCGATGATCTCGATCTTCTTCTCGAAGCGCTTCGCAAGCTCGATCGCGGTCTGGAGCGCGCCGAACGACTGCGGGCTGCCGTCGATCCCGACCAGGATGGTGTCGCGCTCGGGCTCGTCCTGCTTCGGCAGGTGCTTGATCACCCAGACGTCGCGGTTGCTGCTGCGCGCCACGCGGTCGCACACCGAGCCGATCTCGCTGTCCTTGACCCGGCCGATGCCGAGCGCTCCCAGGACCACCAGATCGCAGTCCACGCCCTGGATGTCGCGCACCAGCTCGGTGTGGTGCTTGCCGTCCATCATCCGCGGCTCGAAGGGGAGCCCCTCGTCCTTGCAGAGGTTCTCCATCTGGTCGAGATAGCTCTCCGAGATCAGCTTGAGGCCGAGAGTGATCAGACTGTCGTGGATCTTCCTCTGCCGCTCGAGCTCGACCTCGTCCAGATATTCCTCGGGGAGCGTGTACTCCATCTGCTTGAAGCGGTAGTCGTGCATGCGGGCGGCGTAGACGTGGCTTCCCACGAGGGCGGAGTTGAACGCCTTGCCGAGGGCCACCGCGTTGACGATCGCCCGGTTCGAGAAGTCGGAATTGTCGACCGGAACATAAATCTTGCTATACATGGAGTGGAACCTTTCTGTCCTCAGGTTCTCCGCCCTGGGGCACCGGGGCGTGCCGGCGGCGGACCCAGAAGATCAACAGAAGCTCGACGACCAGCACTGCGAGGGTGGTCCGCAGGATCGGCCAGAGCATCGAAGGAGTTTCCCGCGGCATGGTGTAGAGGTACATCCACCGGGTCAGGCCGCGCTTGTTGCCGCGCTCGCGCTGCGAGCCGTCCCAGATCGAGAACGCGATGGGGATGAACTGACCCTCTTCGAAGGCCACGCCGGTGGTGCCGCGGAGCGGGCGCTTGAAGACGACCGTCCACTCGCCCTTGTCGTAGCTCGCGACCGCGGTCACGTCCTCGTCTTCGACCAGGGTCAGGCTCTTGCTGCCGGCCCCGGTGTAGCGCGTGGCCACTTTCGTCGCCAGGTCCATGAACCAGAGGTCGACCGGGTTCTGCGCGTCGCCGAAGAGGAAGTACGGCTTGCGGGAGGCCCTCGGAATCTGCGCGGGAAGCTGGATCGCGACGGCGTCCGAGAGCTCCGAGCCCGGCGTCGCGGCGGTCGTGCCTTCCTCCTCGCCGAAGAACGAGTCCGCGTCGGAGGCGCCGCCGGAGGCATTGGCGGCAGCCGGCGGGGTGGTTTCCTCCTCCTCGCCGAAGAAGCCTTCACCGCTCGCCGCCGGGGCGGCCGGCGCGGCTTCCTCTCCCTTGTCCTCGTCGGGCAGCACGACCAGATCGGGAGCGTTGTTCCCGGTGACGTCCGCCCGCATGTCGTGCCAGCTGACGAGGAAGCCGATCTCCTGGGAGTTGTAGAGCGCCTTGACCGTCACGCCGTTGACCGTGGGATGGAACTCGCGGCCCGGCTCGGTGACCTGGCCGATGACCGGGAAGTACGCCGCCGGGGCGGAGGCAAAGAGAGCCTTCCCCTTCTCCGGGTTGTCGATGGCGATCTCGTCGGTCGTCCACTGCACCTGGAGCAGGTCCGCGTAGGCCGGGGCGTCGCGCGGATCGAGAGAGGTGATGAAGTCCACCAGCTGCCAGCGCTCCTGGTCGCTCAACGACTCGGCGAAGGACGGCATGGGCGTGCCATTGAGGCCGGTGGTGAACGTGCGATAGACGTCCTCGCGCGTCGGGCCGCCGCGGAAGGTCCAGCGCTTGGTCAGGTCGGCGGGCCGGATCGGATGGCCCCAATCGTCCTGGAGCGTCAGCGCCGAGGTGCCGTCGCCGCGCCCGAGCTCGCCGTGG
>WNGB01000765.1_pt1 | contig 72205 bp, 62 predicted proteins | sample 5400681 | NCBI WGS metagenome assembly WNGB01 (sample SAMN13153367, study PRJNA577476) | soil metagenome | isolation source: 115 cm soil or saprolite under grassland replicate 2 | place: USA:California | collected 2016-06-15 | reverse complement strand
TAAAGAGGTTCGCGGAACTGGTTGATAGGCGTGAGTCGGACCTATCATGCAGTCATGGCAACACGCGCATCACATGTCCCACCTCACGACAACCACCGGCGAACCCCCCGCCACCTCACCGCCATGCGACAGCGCCGGCTCCGGGCCGCTGACCTGTCCGCCCACGGCGCCACCCAAGCCGAGGTCGCCCGCACCCTGGGCGCCTCCCGCCAGGCCGCCCTGGTCTGGCACCGACGCTGGCAGGCAGGCGGCGCCCACGCCCTCCATGGCGCCGGCCGCGCCGGCCGCCGGCCGCGCCTGTCCGCCGCCCAGCTCGACCAGGTCGACCAGGCCCTGCTGGCCGGCGCCCGCACCCACGGCGACGACACCGGCCTGTGGACGCTGGCCCGCGTGGCGCAGGTGACCGGGCGGGTGGCCGGCGTCAGCCACCACCCCGGCCACGTGTGGCGGCTGCTGCGCCGGCTGGACTGGGCCCCCCAGCGTCCCGCCCGCCGCGCCACCGAACGCAACGACGAGCAGACCGCCCGCTGGACCGCCGAGGACTGGCCCTAGCATCCGGCACAACGCGCGCAGGCGGCGCGCGGCCATCGTGTGCTTCGACGAGCCCGGCGCCTCGCTGACCCCGGTCATCCGGCGGGCCTGGGCGCCACGCGGGGTGGCCCCGGTGCTGCGCCACCTGTCCAAGTGGAAGCGCCTGAACATGGCGGCCGCGCTGTGGGACGGCAGCCACGGCGGCGGCGCCCGCCTCGCCTTCCACGCCCACCCGGTCGCCGACGCCACCGACAGCCTGACCGTCGTGCTGGGCGAGCTGCGCCGGTTCCTCGGCGGCGGGAAGGCCACCCTCATCTGGGACAACCTGCCCGCCCACCACAGCCGGGCGGTGCGCCGCTGGACCCGCTCGCAGCGCGGCTGGCTGGTGGTGGAGTACCTGCCGGCCTACGCGCCCGACCCCAACCCGGTCGAGGGGCTATGGGCCAACCTCAAGGCCGTGGAGCTGGCAGGCCTGGCCGCCGCGACCCTCGAGGGCCTGCAAGCCGTCGTCGGCCGCGGCATTGACCGCATCCGCGGCGCCTGGCACCTGCCGTACTCGTTCCTGCGCCACTACGGGCTTTCCCTATGACCACACCGTCAACCAGTTCCGCGAACCTCTGTAACACCCCTGCAACGACACGCCCGAGAGCTCGCGGAGATCGCGCTCGGGCTAGCCTAAGCCTTGGGGGAACACCGGCCGCGCGCAGTGCGGCCACACCCCGGCCGTCGCTTGCTCCCGCTCCTGCGGCCAGCCACTCCTTAACGTCAGCGGGCGTCAGCCAGCCGGCGGCCCACTCAAGGGCGTACCGGTCGGCGTCATCGCGGGACAGCTCCGACAGCCAGTGGCGTTCATGCGGGCGAGCGGGTGCTTGCATCAGCAGTTTCGCCAGCGGTGCTGCAGGCGACCGGGGCTTCCGGCCGGCTGTGCGGCTCGGACGTGACGGGAAGGCAGAGCGGGACATCCGGACCTCTCGGCTCGTCGGTGTTTGGGCCTACGCTATCGGCCGAGGCGGACAGGCAGGCCCTCTTGGTGCTACTCCAACGGCAATTGCGCGGTCGGCCCCGACCTACTCCGGGCATGTCGCACGCGGACGCTACGCTCAGGTTCATGAACGGGGTGAACGGCAACCGAAGCTACTGCGGCGGGGTGGATCACCGCCAGAGGAGAGACCGTGAGCATCCCGCCCACTGAACTCAAGCGTCTGTTCGCACGATCAGGCAACCGCTGCGCCTTCACAGAATGTCGTCGCCTGCTCATCGTCGATGCCAGCCCGGGGCAGCCGCCGGTAACGCTCGGAGACGTGGCGCACATCGTCGCCGCAAGTCCTGCCGGCCCTCGGGGCGATGCGTTCATGGCTCCCGCAGACCGGAACCGGTACGAGAACCTGATCCTTCTCTGCAACATCCACCACCAGCGGATCGACGCTGAGCCGGCGACCTTCACCCCTGAGCGTCTGCGGGGGATCAAGGAAGACCACGAACGCTGGGTAGAGCAGCGCCTCGCCGCCGGCGTTCAAGACGAGCCCGCCGTTCCAGTGCATCGCGACGATCACCTGTACAGCACCCTGCTCCCCGTTGCCCGCATGCCCGTGTACGTCCACTATGCCCCGTCGCGCTTCAAGACCGAGCCCGAGGTCCAAGCTCGTCTGGGGCCGCTGCGGGGAAGGGAGATGACGCCGTTCATCCTGCGCGAAGAGCAAGTCTTTGCCTTTCAGGACCTCCGGAGCAAGGGCAACCCGTTCGGCGAGGTGATTTCGGGGAAGCCGGAGCGATACCGCATCGTGGACTGGCTGGACGACCCTGACAGGTTCCTGTGGCTTGTGGCGCTCCTGAACCGCAGCCTGAACAAGCTGACGGGGCGGCGTGGGCTTCATCTGGACAAGGACCACCACCGCTACTACTTCCCCATGACCGAATCCGGAGAGCCCAGGTATGAGACCTACCGGCCGCTCAACGCGAGCCAGGCGACTCGGGCGGTCGTCTGGCAGCCGGTCCGGAAGCAGACCGGCGAGCCCAGGAAGCACTGGTACCACCGCGCCGTGGCCATGAGGTTCACCAGGATCGGGGCTGAAGACTGGTGCCTGAGCATTCGTCCGGAGCTGCGGGTCACCTCGGACGGCGTCAAGCCCCTGGAGTCGCACGCCATCGGCCCGCGCGTGACCCGCAAGAAGTCCCGCCTGTTCAACTACGACCTCCTGAACGAGGTGCAGTTCTGGCGTGACTTCCTCAGCGGCAGCAGCACGCGGATCGTGTTCCCGTTCGGTCGCAGCGCCCAGCGAATCGTGGTGCTCACCGATCTCATGCATGGGACGGTGAACTGGCCCGGCATTCCAGATGAGCACTCCATGCCATTCCGCAACGTCTCCTACGTCGACGACCTGTTCAGCTGGGCAGAGGCTGAGCTGCCGGAGTCCGGCGAGGAGCTGGAAGAGATCCACGTGGGGAGGAGGCGCAAGATGACGGCCAGCTCGGCTGAGGTCATCCGGTTCCCGGTTCGGCCCGACAAGGAGGCGGGCCGGATTGAGGTGGACCACCTGAGCGAGCCCTTCTTGCTGTTTGCGGAGGGGGACTGCACGTCGACCCGAAGTCAGGAATCGACAGGTACGGCCCTCGTTCCTACGGCACCTCCCTGCACCCCAAGAGTGTCCGCGTCGGGATCATCGGCACCGCCGAGCTCTCGGAGACGGCGCGGTCGTGGATTGAGCGCAACGCGGTGGGCGTCGGCGGCGACGAAACCAACCGCTCGTTCCCGGGCTTCGCGCAGGACCGCGGCTTCTTCTCGTCACTCGGCTTCGGCGACGGGTGGAACGCGACGATCAGCCAGACCGAGATGGCTGGCCTGGTAGGCGTGCGCAGCCAGCGGGACCGGTTCGGGGAGGCCGTCAAGCTCATCGAGGGCAAGCTGAGCCTGATTGCCGAACGCGATCAGCCGCCCGACTACGTGGCGATCATCATCTCCGACGAGATGCTCCGGCGGTGTGGCGGCGCAGACTACTTCGACAAGGCTCATGGTGCTGTCCACCGGGATCTCCGCCGGGCGATCAAGGCCATGGCCATGAAGTACCGGATTCCCACGCAACTGCTGCGCCAGCAGACGATCGAAGGCCGGGACCCCACGCCTGCGGCGAAGATCGCGTGGAACTTCTTCACCGGCCTCTACCACAAGGCAGGCGGGTTCCCTTGGGTCCCCCACGGCCTTCAGCCTGGCACCTGCTTTGTCGGGATCTCGTCACGCGAGCCGACCTGCAACAACTACCGGTGAGCATGGTGACCTTCGGATTGATCCTCGCCGCTGAGGCCGCCCTCGACCTCCTGATCGACCAGACCGCGCCCGACACCCGGCTGGACCAGCTCTCACCAAGCCGGCAGGACAAGATCCGTAAGGTCTTCGCAGGACGGCAGAAGGACAACGCGGAGATCGGCCTGCTGCAGTGCTGCAACCTGGACGATCGGCTCACGGTCGCGGCCAAGCTGGGACTGTGGCGGCATACGTGGCTGCCTAAGCAGGTCACCAGAAGTTCTGCCCATAACCCGGGTCAGCGACCAGGGCCTTCCCGTCAAAGTTACGGACAGGACTTCTGAGCAGGTGCTTAGCCGCAAGGCGTTTGACCGCTGGACCGAACGGTTGAAGGGCCTGCGCGACACGCTCGCACACGGTGGTGGTCTGCTGGACGCCCACTCCGGCTCGTCTGGGGCCATCGGGCTGCTGAAGGACGTCCGGCGATTCGCCGACCAGTTGTGGGCAGCAGCCCATCCCGAGCCGTGACCCGCTGGCCAGGGCCGTCACCCCATCGCAACAGCCTCGATGAAATGCCCGTCCGCCCGGCATGCCAGTGGCGGCAGTGACTCAGCCTACGGCCACCTACCTACTCCCCCGAATAAACGGGGCATCAGGTCGCCGGGCGAGCCTGCCATGTTCCAGATCAATCCTCGCCGAGTCGGCCGCTAACCGTCAGGACCGAGACAACTACCCCATCAGATCGGTCACGGAATTGGCCTTGAGCCCTTGGCGCGGCGCGCTGAGACCCCAGAGATGAGCCGGCTCGTTTGTCCGGTTCTCGCCTCGAAACTCATGAGGATCGCTCGCCAGCCGGTGCCAATTGCTGCTATTCGCTGCTACTTGATCCATGCGCTATGATGACAATGACCTGCACAAATAGCTGTTCCCGCTGGTCACCACACGAGGAGAATAGGCCTCGGTTTTTCCTTATCAGGGATGCGCTCTAACCGCCTGAGCTACAGGCCCGTGAACCGGAACGGGATTGTACATGGGCCTCATGGCGACTGCTGATGGGATTCTGGCCACCGCCCTGGCCAGGCGATGTCGAGCACCTGGCCAGGCACGCCTGTGATCGCGTCGGCTGGGGCTGGGCCAGGAACGGTACACGAGCCGGTCGGCCCGGTCGGCGAAGTCCCCCGACGATGCGTCGTAGGCCGCGGTGACAAGGTGCTTGGCCTCGGCGGGCACGCCCCTCCTCGGATCGGGGTATGGACCCCGATCATGGCCGACCGGATGCAGTGCCGTGGCGGCGGTGGCCAGGGTGGCCAGAAGGAGCGGCCGGGGAGCCGGTCGGTCAGATCGGCCGGGACCCCACCGGACGGCGCTCGCGCTCGGCAAGAACGACCTCGATGCCGCCGGTGATATCGTTCACCAGGTTGAACAGGAGCGTCGCGAGCACGGTGCCGATGCTCCAGAGCACCACGCCGAGCAGGCCGAGGAGGATGTAGTACTTGAAGACCGTCCCCGCCGGGAACTTGAGATCGAGGTTGAAGTTCCCTGCGAACGTCGTGACGGACTCGAAGACGCCCATGTTGACGAGCACGAACCAGATGACCGCGAACACGAGCAGGCCGACGAGCAGCATGCAGAAGTAGAACAGCAGCGAGAACTTCAGCATCGACCAGGGGTCCAGCCGGCGCAGGACCAGCCGCGACCGGCGGTCGACGGCCGGAGCCGCGACCGGCGGTCTGGGGAAGTTCGGCCTGGTCGTGACCTCTGGGATCTGGCTGGTCATTGGCTACTCCTCGTCCTTGACGACGGGTGCGACGGCCGCCACCCTCCCGGTCGCCCCCAGCCGCATGACGCGCACGCCCTGCGTGGACCGGCCGGCCCGCCGGACCTCCTTTGCTCGCGTCCGGATGATCTGCCCGATGTCTGTGATGAGGAAGATATCGTCTTCCTCCTGCACCACGAGAGCACCAGCCAGGAATCCTCGCGCTTCCGTTATCTTCGCGGTCAGGACGCCCTTGCCCCCCCGGCCCTTACAAGGATACTGCTCAAGCGGCGTGCGCTTGCCGAACCCGGCGTCGGTGACCACGAGCAGGTCGGCGTCGGACCGCACGACCTCCATGGCCAGGACCTCGTCGTTGCCGTTCAGCCGCATGGCGATGACCCCGCTGGTCTGTCGTCCCATCGGGCGCACCGAACCCGGGTCCTCGCTGAACCGGACCGCCTGGCCCTTGCGTGACACGAACAGCAGGTCGTCGTTTCCGGAGGTGAGCTTCACGCCGATCAGCTCGTCGTCGTTCCTGAGCGTGATCGCGGCCAGGCCGACGCGGGGCGAGTCGTACTCGGGCAGCGCGGTCTTCTTCACCATGCCCCGCCTGGTCCCGAGGACCAGGTACCTGTCGGCGTGGTAGTCGTCGAGGTCGAGCACTGCCGCGATCTTCTCGTCGGGCTGGAACGTGGCCCCTGGAACGTTGGCCACGTAGGTGCCGCGGGAGTTGCGGGCGGCCTCGGGCAGCTCGTGCACCTTGACCCGGTACACCCGGCCCTTGTTGGTGAAGAACAGGACCCAGTGGTGGGTGTTGGTGATGGACAGGAACTGGACGATGTCGTCTTCTTTGAGGTTCGCCCCCCGCACGCCCCGGCCGCCGCGGTTCTGGGCCCGGTAGTCGTTCAGCGGCACCCGCTTGACGTACCCGGTCCGGGTCACCGTGACGACCACCGGCTCGGCGGCGATCAGGTCCTCGATCGACAGCTCGCCCTCGTCGGGCCGGATCTCGGTCCGCCTCGGGTCGGCGAAGCGCCGCTTGACCTGGAGCAGCTCGTCCTTCACGATCGCGCGCACCTTGGAGGGATCCTCGAGGATCGCCTTGAGCTCGGCGATCTTCGCCTGCAGCTCGGCGTACTCCTCCTGGATCCTGCGGCGCTCGAGGGCGGCGAGCCGGCGGAGCTGCATGTCCAGGATCGCGGTGGCCTGGATCTCCGAAAGGGAGTAGCGCTCCATGAGCTGGGTGCGGGCCGCGTCGGCCGACTCGGCGTTGCGGATGAGGTTGATGACCTCGTCCAGGTGGTCCAGGGCGATCAGCAGGCCCTCGAGGATGTGGGCCCGCTCCTGGGCCTTGCGCAGCTCGTACCTGGTCCGCCTGATGATGACGGTGATCTGGTGGGCGACGTAGTGGCGGAGCACGTCGCCCAGGTTGAGCAGGCGCGGCACGCCGTCGACGAGGGCCAGCATGATCACGCCGAAGGTGTCCTGCAGCTGGGTGTGCTTGTAGAGCTGGTTCAGCACGACCTGCGGCACGGCGTCCCGGCGCACGTCGATGACCAGCCGGGTGCCCTCGCGGCTGGTCTCGTTGTTGACGTCGCTGATGCCGGCGATCCTGCCCTCCTTGACCAGCTCGCCGATGCGGACCAGCAGCCGGTCGCCGGACACCTGGTAGGGCAGCTCGGTGACGATGATGCTCTGGCCGCCCCTACGGTTCTCCTCGATGCGCACCTTGGCCCTGACCCGGATGGACCCGCGGCCGGTCAGATAGGCATCCCTGATGCCGCTCATGCCCATGACCGACGCGCCGGTGGGGAAGTCGGGGCCCTTGACGTGGCGCATGAGGTCTTCGCTGGTCAGCTCGGGGTTGTCGAGCAGCGCGAGCGTGGCGTCGATGACCTCGCCCAGGTTGTGGGGTGGGATGTTGGTGGCCATGCCCACCGCGATGCCCGCGGAGCCGTTGGCGAGCAGGTTCGGGAAGCGGCCCGGAAGGGGCATCGGCTCGACGGACTGGTTGTCGTAGTTGGGGCTGAAGTCGACGGTTTCCTTGTCGATGTCGCGGAGCAGCTCCATCGCCAGCGGCGAGAGCCGCGCTTCGGTGTTGTGGCTCACGAAGCCGTTGGTGACGAAGGCGTGGTCCTCGGAATCGACCCGGATCGAGTAGACCGGCCGCACCCCCGCGTCGGTCACCGCCTGCACCGTGGCGTAGTAGAAGCCGCCGGCGACCAGCGGCTCGACGACCCGGCGGACCTCCTCGGAGGGGATGCGAGCGAGGATCTCCTCGCCGTCACGCTCCCATCGCTCGACCCGGTCGATCTGGTGGGTGCGCAGCCAGGCCCCGGCCGCGCCGCGCCCGCCGCACTCCCGCCGGATGTAGTCGGCCACGTACGGGACCCGGTCGTGGCGTGCGACCAAGCCCCGCTCGCGGTCGAACAGCTCGCGCACGACGCCGTCCACGGCCCGGCTGAGCACCACGTGGTCGCCCGGCCGGATCTCCTCCAGCAGCTTCCACAACAGCATCGGGACGCCGGCGACGCTCACCAGGCAGAGCAGCGGGTGGTTGCGCGTCCCGGTGAGCTCGTAGCCACCGGCGGCGACCAGGCGCAGCGTCGGATGGGAGCCCGAGTGGAACAGCTTCGAGGCGCCCACGGGGTCGCCGTGGCGGTCGAGCACCTTCAGGTCGATGTCGGTGTCGGAGTCCGGGGCCACGTCCCCGACGATCTCGTCCATGCGCACGGTCCCGCCGGCGGTGGCCACCAGGGTGTCACCGGTGACGCAGTACCGCATCGCCGCCGCCGGGTCCCCGTCGGCCGAGCCGAAGTTGCCCTGACCGTCGATGAGCGGGTAGCGGGACGCGAAGTCCTGCCCGAGCCGCACCATCGCGTCGTACACCGCGGTGTCGCCGTGCGGGTGGTACTTCCCGAGCACCGAGCCGACGATGTAGGCCGACTTGCGGCGGTTCTCGCCGGCCCGGATGCCCTCCTCGTAGGCGCCCCAGAGGATGCGGCGGTGGACTGGCTTCAGCCCGTCGCGCACGTCTGGCAGAGCTCGCGCCACGATCACGCTCATGGCGTAATCGAGGAAGGAGCTCTTCATCTCCTCTTCGAGGTCGACAGGCTCGATTCGGCGGGCTTCCGGCACCTGTTGGTTCCCTTCTCCTGCCGGCCGCGGCGCGGGCTGTCGAGCCCGCGGCGCGGCCGTTCGCTTCGTCTGGCGTGGCGGTCAGATGTCCAGGAAACGCACGTCCTTGGCGTTCCGCTGGATGAAGTTGCGGCGGTTCTCCACGTTCTCACCCATCAGGATGGTGAAGATCTCGTCGGCCACCGCGGCGTCCTCGAGGCCGACCTGGAGCAGGGTGCGCCGCTCGGGGTCCATGGTCGTCTCCCACAGCTCCTCGGCGTTCATCTCCCCGAGACCCTTGTACCGCTGTGGCGTCGCCTTGCTCTTGGGGTTGCGCTTGAACCACTGGTCGCGCTCCCGCTCGGTGTAGGCGTAGAAGATGTCGTTGCCGCTCCGGCCGTACTTGATCTTGTAGAGAGGTGGCTGGGCGATGTAGACGAACCCCGACTCGACCAGCCCCCGCAGGAACCGGAACAGGAACGTGAGCAGCAGCGTCCTGATGTGCGAGCCGTCCACGTCGGCGTCGGCCATGATCACGATCTTGTTGTAACGGGCCTTGGTGAGGTCGAAGTCCTCGCCGATGCCCGTGCCCATCGCCGTGATGATGGACTGGATCTCGACGTTCTTGAGGGCCTGGTCGAGGCGGGCCTTCTCGACGTTGAGGATCTTCCCTCGGATGGGGAGGATGGCCTGGAAGGTGCGGTTGCGGGCCTCCTTGGCCGAGCCGCCGGCGGAGTTGCCCTCCACGATGAACAGCTCAGCCTGGCGCGGGTCGCGCGAGGAGCAGTCGGCCAGCTTGCCGGGCAGCGACGACGACTCGAGCAACGACTTGCGGCGGGTCAACTCGCGGGCGTTGCGGGCCGCCATGCGGGCCCGGGCGGCCTGGATGCACTTGACCACGATCGCCTTGGCTTGGGCGCCGTGCTCCTCGAACCATTCGTCCAGCATCTTGTTGGTGGTGACCTGGACGAAGCCCTTGATCTCGGTGTTGCCCAGCCTGGTCTTGGTCTGCCCTTCGAACTGTGGCTCGCGCAGCTTCACCGAGACGATCGCGGTCAGGCCCTCGCGGACGTCGTCGCCGGTGAGGTTCTGGTCCTTCTCCTTGAGCAGGCTGTTGGCCCGGGCGTAGCGGTTGACGGTCGAGGTAAGGGCGGCCCGGAAGCCCTCCTCGTGGGTGCCGCCGTCCACCGTGTTGATCGTGTTCGCAAAGGTGTAGAGCGAGTCGTTGTAGCTCGAGTTCCACTGCATCGCGATCTCGGCCTGCGACGTGCCCGCCTCGCCCTCGTAGTAGATGATCGAGGGGTGGACCGGCTCCTTGCTGGAGTTCAGGTGCGCCACGAAATCCCGCAGGCCACCCTTGTACATGTAGTTCTCGCTGGCCGCGGGCGTGTCGCGCTCGTCGGTCAGCGTGATCGACAGGCCGGCGTTGAGGAAGGCCATCTCCCGCATCCGGCCCGACAGGATGGCGAAGCTGAAGTCGAGGTCCTCGAAGATGTCTGGGTCCGGCCAGAAGGCCACCGTGGTGCCATGGCCCCGCGCCTTGCCCACCCGCTCGACCGGCCCGGTCGGCTCGCCACGCTCGTAGGATTGCCGATAGCGGTAGCCGTCCCTGACCACCTCGGCGTCGAGCCGGGTCGACAGGGCGTTGACCACCGAGACGCCGACGCCGTGGAGCCCACCGGAGACGGCGTAGGAGTCGCCGCCGAACTTGCCACCGGCGTGCAGCGTCGTCATGACGACCTCCAGCGCCGAGCGGCGCTCGACCGGGTGCTCGTCGACCGGGATGCCGCGCCCGTTGTCGATCACGCTGACCCCGCCGCCGGCGGTCAGCGCGATCTCGATATGGTCGCAGTACCCGGCCAACGCCTCGTCCACGGCGTTGTCCACCACCTCGTAGACGAGGTGGTGGAGGCCCCGGTGGCCGGTCGACCCGATGTACATCCCCGGGCGCCTCCGGACCGCCTCGAGGCCTTCCAGCACCGTGATATCACCGGCGCCGTAGTTACCGGCAATGCTCCTAACCATCAGCCTCCTCGTCGATGCCCGAAACGCGCACGACGCAAGTACGCGCGCTGGCCGAAACATGCCCGGGCGAGCGCGTGCGCGGTCCACGGAGAGGGGAAGGATCCCTTTGCAGTATACCACGCATCGGACGCTCGCCTGACTCGTTCACGCAGGTCAGAAGCCACGTTCACCAGCTCCCGAGGAGGCCGGGCCCCAAGCTCGGGGGCGGCTCGGCTGGCCGGTTTCTCGGGCGACGACGCGATCCGTGCCGTCCAGCTGCGCCGGGCCGCCAGGAGCGGCGCTCACCGGCGACCGCGACCCTTCACGTCGTCGGTCCGCACTCGCACCCCGCGGACGACTCCTGGCCCGCAGACCACCGAGAGGCGGTCCATCAGCGTGCCCTGCAAGTAGGCGAGCTGCGTGGCCCAGGCCGTTGAGTCCGCGCTGACGACCAGGGTGCCGTCCTCCTCGAGCCGGATCGGGTGGCAGTGGGCTGCGACCACCTCACCGACGACGTCAGACCAGCGCGCCACGACCCTCGCAGCCAGGAGCCGCTGTTGCCAGCCACGCGCCCGCAACGCCTTGGCGATCTCACTCCCGACCAGCTCTGGTTCGTGGCTGATGGCTCCGTCCTCCTCCTCGTCACGCTTCCCAGGCAACGCCGGCGCGGCCAGCGCAGCCGGGTCGGCCCGTGTGGATGGGTCGGCCCGTCGCAGGCGGCGTCCCGTCGCGTCCGCCCCGACCGGGGCCGCGCGGCGGGGTTCCCTCGCCTCCGCTTCGACCGGGGCCGCGCGCGCCGGGTGCGCGACGCCGGCCGGCAGGTCCCGGTGCAGGCCGGTCGACCCACTCTGAGAGGCCAGAGCTCACCACCTTGCCCGCCGCACCCGGCAGGAGGCGGAAGTGGGCCCAGGCAGGCCATGACACCCTCAGGTCTTGGAGCGTGGTGGACCGATCGGCCAGGTTGAGCGGGTCGTCTGGGAGCACCGCACCAGGCCGGCTCATGTCGTTCCCGCAAGACGGATCGAGCCTGGTTCCACGTGGAACATTGAAGCTCGTAGGTGTGACGGCAACTCCTCGGCCATAGCCGTGGTGATGATCGCCTGCTCGGCCCTGGCGACGACGGCAGCGACGCGCTCGCGCCGGCTCCGGTCCAACTCGGCGAACACGTCGTCGAGCAGCAGCAGCGGTTCCTCCCCCTCGGCGGTTAGCAACCGGTGGGACGCGAACCGGAAAGCGAGGGCGAGCGACCACGCCTCGCCGTGGGAGGCGTGGGTACGGGCAGGAAGCTCCTGCACCGAGAGGACCAGGTCGTCGCGGTGGGGACCGGACAGCGTGACCCCCCGCTCGATCTCTCTCGCGCGATCGCTGACCAGCTTGCCCCGGAGCGCCTCGGCGAGCAGGCTCGGCTCCGGGTCGGCGTCGTGCTCGGTGAGCGAGTCGCTTAGGGCCGCGGACGCATACGACACGCCGACTGGGTCGCTGCGAGCGGCCAGCTCCTGGTAGGCGCGCTCGATCAGGGGCGCGAGGAGGCGGACCAGCCGAAGCCGCTGCAGCCATAGCTCTGCCCCAGCGGCGGCAAGCTTGTCGTCCCATACCTCGAGCGTGGCCGGTCCGGTCCCGCTGGGCAGGCGCCCGCCGGCACTCCTCAGCAGCGTGTTGCGCTGCCGGAGGATGCGCTCGTAGTCCTGCCGGACGGCGAGGTAGCGAGGAAGCCGCTGCACGGCGAGGGTGTCCAGGAATCGCCGGCGCTCCTCCGGGTCACCGCGCACGAGCGCGAGATCCTCGGGGGCGAACATGACCGCTTGGACGATCCCCAGGAGGTCCCGTGAGCGGGACACGGCAGCGCGGTTCACCCGCCCTCGGACGCCGCTGCCTGGACGGATCTCCAGCTCGAGGAGCACGGTGCGTCCGGCGCGGATTGCTGCCGCTCGGACCACTGCCGCGTCTGCTCCAGCCCGGACGAGCGCAGCCTCCTGGCCCGGGCGGTGCGACCCCAAGGTGGCGAGGTAGCCGATCGCCTCCAGCAGGTTGGTCTTGCCCACCCCGTTCGGGCCGACCAGGGCAGTCACCCCGGGCGGGAGGTCGACGGCGGCGGTGGGATGGTTGCGGAAGTCGGTGACCTCCAGGTGGCGCAGGCGCAGCGTGGCCGCCTACCCGGACAGGCGGACCGGCATCAGCAGGTACAAGAACCCGCGCCGGTCGTTGCCGTGGACGAGCGCCGGCTTGAGGCCGTCCCGTACCTCGATGACTACCTCGCTGTCAGCCACCCCGGACACGCCGTCGGTCAGGTAGCTCGGATTGAAGGCAACGGACAGGGTCTCGCCCTCGTACTTCGCGTCGATCGCCGCGGCCCCGTGGCCCACGTCCTGCAGGCTGCCGTCCACCTGGATCCGGTCCCGCTCGAAGGTCAGGCGCACCGGGTTGTTGTTCTGCCCGTACGGCGCGACCTGCTTCAGTGCGTCGAGCAAGCTCTGGCGGTTGACGGTGGCGATGCTCTCGTACCCGGTCGGGATGAGGCTGCGGAACTTGGGGAACTCGCCTTCGACCAGTCGCGAGGTGAGGCGGCGTCCGCCGCCGGCGAAGGTCACCTGGTGTGGCTCGATCCCGATCTCGACCGTGGCCTCGCCCGCCTGGGCGCGGGCCGCCTCGGTCAGGGCCCTGGCCGGCACCAGCGCCGTGGTCGCGGCGTACTCCCAGGTCCAGTCGAGCTCGCGTACTGCGAGCCGGTAGGAGTCGGTGGCGGCCAGCGTGAGCTGCTCGGGCTTTGCCTCGAACAGCACCGCGGTCAGCACGGGTCGAGCCTCGTCGTGGGACGCGGCCCGGCTCACCTGAGCTGCCGCACTGGCCAGAGCCTCGCCGGCGACGGTGCCCGTCTGCTCGAGGGACGGCTGGGTCAGGGTGGGGAAGTCCTCGGCGTCGAGCAGGCGGAGCTCGTGCGAGACCTGCCCACAGCTCAGGGTGAGCCCGACATCGGTCGCCTCCACCTCGACCACGCCGGTCGGCAGGTTGCGGATCACCTCTCCGAAGATGCGGCCGGGTACGACGATGCGGCCGTCATCCTCGCCGCGGACGAGGATCACCGCCTCGCTGGTGTGCTCGAGATCCGTGGAGGCCAACCGCAGCTGCTGGTCGGTCAGCTCGAGCAGGGTACCGCCCAGCACGGGAACGGTCGGCTTGGTGGAGACGGTCCGGCTCACCCAAGCGACCGCGTCGGCGAAGGAATCGCGCTCAGTCGTGAACTTCACGGTTGTCGACCTCCACGAGCTATCCACAAGGATTGGTTGTTGTCTGGAGTGAGAAAGACAGATCTTCGTAACACCCGTAATGGCTGGGGGTATGTGGACCAGCCCCCGAACCGGCAGCTCAGGCCCTTCACCGTTGTCCCTCCAGGCCTGGGGAAGACCACGCCCGCCGTCCCCAGGTGTGAGCCGCCCCCCGCGCGGCACCCTGCCGTCCCCCGTTCGATCAACATGTCGTCCCCATCTTCTCCCCAGGCCCCGACGGTGAAGTGAGCCGGGTCTGGCGACCACCGCGGCCACCGCGGCCAGGGCTGACCGGTGCCCGGCGCGCCCTGGCGCAGCTGCCCGAGGCGGACACGGGCCGGCGAGCCGTCTGGCGATCGACGCCTGCTCATGGCCCTTGCTGAGACCGGACCTTGATCCGGTTGGTCAGCTCCTGCACCTGGTTGTAGATGCTGCGCCGCTCCCGCATGAGGCCGCGGATCTTCTGGGTCGCATGCATGACCGTGGTGTGGTCGCGGCCGCCGAAGGCCTGCCCGATCTTGGGGAGCGACAGGTCGGTGAGCTCGCGGGTCAGGTACATGGCCATCTGCCGCGCGGTGACGAGCAGGCGTGACCGACTGGAGCCGGTGAGGTCCTCGATCGACAGCCCGAAGTAGGCAGAGGTCTCGGCCATGATGATGGGGACAGAGACCTCGCGGCTGCCCTCGTCCGGGAAGAGGTCCTTCAGCACGATCTCGGTGAGGGCCAGGTCGATCGGGCTGCGGTTCAGCGATGCGAACGCGGTGACCCGGATCAGGGCGCCCTCCAGCTCACGGATGTTGGACTGGACCTTGGACGCGATGAACGACAGCACGTCGTCGGGGACGTTCAGGCCGTCGGCGCTGGACTTCTTGCGCAGAATGGCGATGCGCGTCTCCAGGTCGGGCGGCTGGACATCGGTGATCAGGCCCCACTCGAACCGTGAGCGCAGGCGATCCTCGAGCGTGGCGATCTGCTTCGGCGGCCGGTCCGACGAGATGACGATCTGCTTGTCGGCGTTGTGCAGCGCATTGAAGGTGTGGAAGAACTCCTCCTGCGTCCGCTCCTTGCCCTCGAGGAACTGGATGTCGTCGATCAGCAGGATGTCGTTGTCTCGGTAGCGGCGCTGGAAGGTGCCGGCCCGGTCGTCGCGGATCGCGTTGATGAAGTCGTTGGTGAACTGCTCACTGGTGACGTAACGGACCCTGGCCTGCGGAAACAGGTTGCCGGCGTAGTGGCCGATGGCATGCAGGAGGTGGGTCTTGCCGAGGCCGGCGCCCCCGTAGATGAACAAGGGGTTGTACGACTTCGCCGGCGCCTCGGCCACCGCGACGGCGGCCGCATGCGCGAATCGGTTGGAGGACCCGATGACGAACCGCTCGAAGGTGTACTTCGCCGTGAGCTGCGGCCGGTCGGCCGAGGCCCCCGGCCGAGGGACCGAGCGCGCCTGCTCCTCGTCGCCGGCGTCTTCGGCGACCTCCCGCACCGTCACGCGGATGTTCAGCGGCCTGCCGGCGACGCGCGCCAACGATGCGAGCACGGTCGGCGCGTAGCGCTGCTCCACCCACTCCTTGACGAACTCGTCCGGCACGGCGAGGACGAGGGTGTCGCCGACGACCGCGACGGGGCGTGTCTGCGCCAGCCAGGCCTTGTGGGTCGATCCCGATCCTTGGAGGGACTCGAGACAGGCCGACCAGATCGAGGCCGCGTCTTCGTGGAGTTCCTCGGCCACAGCCCTGCCGCCCTTTCTGACAACTCGCGGTTCCGGTTCCGGTTCTCGTCTCCTCCACCTACATATCCACATCTCCATCCACAGGTGTGGAGAACCCGAGCCTGTGAACTCGCGGCCCAACAGAGCCAAGTACCGGGAGAGACGGCAGAACCACGCCTAGTGGCGGAGGCCGTGACGGGGAAGCCGGGCCTGAGATGCGGGCCGTCAGATGAGGCGGGGCGGAGAATAGCATCGGCCCGGGAACCCCCTCAAGGGCTGGGACCGGGTGTTGTGTGAGCAATGGGGCGCGTTGACGCACCTGGGGCATGACCGTACCATCGTTTCTTCGGTGCCCTTCTGGCACCTCGATCTTGCCTGCCCTTCCACAGACCGGGTTAGGAGCCGACCGTTGTGAAACGAACCTTCCAGCCAAACACCCGTAAGCGCGCAAAGACTCACGGTTTCCGCGTGCGGATGCGGACTCGCGCCGGACGTGCGATCCTCGCTCGGCGCCGTGCCAAGGGTCGCACCCGCATCTCCGCGTAGGACTGACAAGATGGCAACCGTGGACCGTTTGAGCTCCCCTTCGGCATTCCGGTCGGTCTTCGCGACCGGCCGTTCCTATGCTGAAGGATCGGTCGTCGTGTACGTCGCCAAGCGCCCGACCGGCGCGGGACCAGCAAGAGCAGGTTTCGTCGTGAGCCGTAAGGTCGGAGGGGCGGTTGCCCGCAACAGGGCCAAGCGCCTGCTGCGTGAGGCGCTCCGCTTGGAGGGCAGGGAGCTCCCCGAGGGCTTGGACGTCGTGGTCGTGGCAAGGCCAAGCGTGGCCAACGCCTCCTACAATGAGGTAGCCGGCGATCTACGGAGCATCCTGACCGCCGCCGGCATCGGAGGAGGAAGCGCAGGGTGAGCCATCCGGAACCGGGTGGACCGCGGCCTGGATGGGCAGGGTCGGTGCTCCTGGCACTCCTCCACGGATACCAGCGTTGGATCAGCCCCGCCCTTGGCCCTCGCTGCCGTTTCTATCCCTCTTGTTCTGCGTATGCTGTAAGGGCCATCGAGCTGCACGGTGCGGCTCGAGGCTCCTGGTTGGCGCTACGCCGCCTGGTGAAGTGCCAGCCGTTCCACCCTGGGGGGATCGACCACGTTCCCCCTGCGAACGGTCGGGCCGGGTCTCGCCGTCGAGGACGCGGTGAGGTAACCAGCGCCAGCCCCGCCGAGAGAGGCAGTTTGTGAATTCGATGATCGAGCTGTTCCACACCTTCCGGGACTCCTTGTATCACGTCCTCAAGTTCTTCCAGGATCTCGTTGAGCCCGTCCTGGGTAGCCAGAGCTACTGGTTCTCGATCGTGATGCTCACGATCGCGGTCCGGGTCCTCCTGATCCCCCTGACCGTCAAGCAGGTGCGCTCGACCCGGGCGATGCAGGAACTGCAACCCGAGCTCAAGAAGCTGCAGGCCAAGTACAAGAACGACCGGCAGAAGCTCAACGAGGAGATGATGGGGCTCTACCGGGAGCGCGGCTTCAACCCCATGGCGGGTTGCTGGCCCCTCGTGGCCCAGATGCCGTTCTTCTTCGCGCTGTACCACGTGATCTACAGCGACATCATCGCCGGCGAACCGAACATCCTTTCGAATGCCACCTTCTTCGGTATCCCGCTCTCCGAACAGTGGACCAAGCTGCCCACATGGGCCGACAAACTGGCCACGCCAGATGGTCTGGTCATCCTCGTGCTCATCCTTGCGATGTCGGCCACCACCTACATCTCGCAGCGCCAGCTCATGTCGAGGCAGGGTTCGCAGGTCAACCCGCAGCAGCAGATGCTCATGAGGATCCTGCCACTGACGTTCCTGGTCTTCGCGATCAACGTGCCGCTCGCGATCATCATCTACTGGGTGACGACCAACCTGTGGAGCATGGGTCAGCAGTACATCCTTCTGAGGAACGCTCCCGCCCCAGCCGGTGCTGGTGCCAGTGCGCCCGCCCCGGCGGTTGTGGCCGACGGGGAGACGGGGAAGAAGCGGCTCGGCTCATTCGGCCTGCTCCGGAGCCTGATGCCGCAATCGTCCGCACCTCCGTCCGCCAACGGAGACAGCAGTCCGAAACCGGTGGGCGGCAAGCCGACCAGCAAGCCGACGGCAGCCAAGGGTGGCGCCGGTGGGAAACGCCCGCAAGCCGGGAACGCCCGAAGGCAGCAAGCCGGGAACGCCCGCAAGCCAGACGCCGGCGGCACACAGCAGCAAGCCGGGAACGCCCGCAAGCCAGACGCCGGCGGCACACAGAAGAAGGGCGGAGAGGTGAAGCCGAGCCAGCAACCCGGGCAGCCCAGGGCAGGCGGCGGGCGGAAACCGGGGGCTGGGTCCGGTGGTCGTCCAAGCGGAAAGGGTAGGCCGAGTGGACAGCGCCGAAGCAAGCGCTAGGACACTCGAGGCGGCGATCGCCGCCGCAGCCAACCAGCTCGGGCTTCGGCGTGATCAAGTCGACGTGGAGATCTTGCAGGACGCGGTCCCGTCGACATTCGGCACGGTAGGACAGCCAGCCCGGGTGCGAGTGACCGTGCGCGAGTCCTCGCCGAACGGCTCGACCGTGAAGGACATCGAGCCACAGGTGGTCCCGACAACGAGCATCCCTGTTTCGCGTCTCCGCCCCGAGGCACCCCGGGAGCGCACGCCGATGGTGATGGACGCCGAGGCGATCGCGGCAGACACGGAGATCGCGGGGGATTTCGTCGAGGGGTTCCTCGACGCCCTCGACCTGGATGGCGACATCGACACTTGGGCCGACAGCAACGGTGGGAACGTCAACGTCGAGGGGCCTGACCTCGATCTGCTGATCGGACCGGACGGGGAGACGCTCACCGCCCTCCAGGAGTTGACCCGGCTCGCCGTGCTGCGCCAGACGCAGCGCCGGGTGCGGATCACCGTGGACATCGGCGGCTACCGGGCTCGCCGCCAGGAGGAGCTCACTGCCAAGGCGAAGGCGACGGCGGAGCGGGTGGTCCAGACGGGTCAGGCCGAACGTCTGCGACCGATGACGCCCTATGAGCGCAAGATCGTCCATGACGCCGTGGCCATGGTGGATGGCGCGATCACCGAGAGCGTGGGTGAGGAGCCCGAGCGCTTCGTGATCATCCACCCAGCGGCGTCCTAGACGGTTTCACGTGAAACGTGTCCTCGGCTGATCCCCGGCGAAGCCGAGACACCGCCGGTTCGCTCATCGACGCGCTCGAAGCTGCCTACCTCGAAGCGATCGAGCTCGGCTACCTAGGTCCTCGCGAAGGCACTCGGCTTCGCGAGCGCCACATCGATGACGCGCTCGGCTTGGCTCGACTCCGAACGCCTGCCACCGGGGAACGCTGGGTCGATCTTGGGTCGGGGGCCGGCTTGCCTGGCCTTCCGCTGGCAGCAAGCTTCCCGAGCACGGTATTCACGCTCGTCGACGCGCAGCAGCGACGGTTGGACTGGGTGGGCAGGACGGCCGCGAGGCTAGGGATCGCGAACGTCACGACGATACACAGCAGGCTCGAGGACTTCGCGCATGGACCTGAGCGAGAGCAGTTCGACGTCGCCACGGCTCGAGCGCTCGGCCCTCTTCCCGTCGTGGCCGAGCTTGGTCTCCCGCTCTTGCGGGTCGGTGGTCTCCTGATCGTCCCACGCGGGCAACCGACCGACCTCGAGCTGCGCCATGCCGCCGTGGCATGCGGGCTTCTCGGCGGCAAGCTCGAAGGGGTTTTCCCCAACCCGACGGCGCCGGTTGACCCTGTCGGGTTTGTCGTTATGATGGCCAAGACCGCTTCGACCTCTCCCCGCTTCCCCCGTCGGCCCGGTGTGCCGGCGCGGAATCCTCTGGGTCAGCGGCGTTCGACGGCCAGATGACCAGAGGCGGCTTCGCCCGTGCGACGTGGAGAGGACAAGACGATCCATGCGGAAGAACTGAAGCCGTCCCTCGCGATGGGTGCAGCGGCAGGTGATGCGGTGATCAGACGCCCACCTCCCACCGGCCCAGCGCCTCTGCCGTGTCCCACAAGATCGAAGGGAGGCGAGACCATTGGGTGAGCAGCGCAACAATGGTCCTGCCGACTCCTGCCGAGTTCTCGGCTCCCTGCTCCGCCGCGTCCGGGCGGCACTGGGCAGAAGCCATCGACCCGCCGACCTGCCGGAGACATCGGCTTCGCGCCTTCCTGAGGCCGCGGCGGCGTCAGGACCTTGCCCTGGTGCTGGCGAGCCGCTGGAGGAAGAACGCCCCGCTCCCGCGGGCGAGGTTGCGTCCTCGACACCGCCAGGTGCTCCGCCAGGTGACGCGCCGGTCAGCGCCTTTGTGCCAACGCAGGACCCGTCGTTGACGCCGAGTGAGCCGGTTCCGCTGGCGGGGGGTGAGCCGGTGGAGCTGGATCCGGTGGTGCCGCCGGGGCCTGTGTACGTGCCGCCGCCCGATGTGCCGTGGCCGGTGTCGGCTTGGCCCGCGGAGGTGGTACCGGCGAGGCCATCGGGGTCGCCATCGGTGGTGCCACCTGCACCGGCTTCCGAAACGCCGTGGAGGTCGATCTCAGCCAGTCCTTCGGAGGATCGCTTGCCGAACGATGTCGAAGAGCCGCCGGAGAGACCTTGGGAAGCCGCGGATCCAGGGTTCGAGGCCGGATCGCCGTCTCGTGTTCACCAGGCGATCGCGATCGAGCAGCCCCCGGACCCTGCCCTCCACGGCGACAGCGACGGTGATCGGTCGTTGCTGACCGATCCTCCTAGCGGCGAACAGAACGTCCTCTTTGCACCGCTGGCACCCGCTGGGTGGCTGGACTCCGATGAGAACGCGAGCCCGGACGACGTCGAGCCCGGATCTACGGGAAGTCCACCGCCTGAGATGCACGACCACATCGCTGCGGGGATGCTGGCGTCCAGGGCCGAGGGAGGCGTCGGTAGCTGGGCTCCGGCACCTGGCGAAGGCGTCGATGTGGCTGCGCCGACCCCGATGGACGGCGAGGCGCAGGAAGCCCCGCCTGGACCGCCGACCTATGAGGACGGCCAGAGCGTGTTCGGGCCGGCAGACGGCACCGATGCTGAGCTCTTCGACCATGCAGGGAGCGGTCAAGTCGAGCACCGAGGGCTTCCGGACGCGATCGCAGCCACGGAGCTCGATCCTCGAGCGGACCGCCCCGAGCCAATCCAGGCCGTGCCGAATACCGGTGTGCCGACGACGGGACTGTCCTGGACAGAGGCCATGGCCACACGGTACCGAGCGTGCGATACCGCCGACCACGAAGTGCTCAGGGCGACCGTCAGGTCGCTCGACGAGCAGGCTGCGGAACTCCGGCCACACATTCTCCGCCAAGCACGACCTGAGCCGGAGGCCAGCGTTTGGACAGCGGGGGAGATCGGGTCGGAGCCCGATGTTTCGGCGGTGGTGGAGGCCGCGCCGGAGATCAACCCACCAATGGTGGAGGCCGGCCCGAAAGCTGGTCTTTCCCCGGAGGCCGCGCCCCGCGCGGGCTTCCCGGCAGCCGTGGAGGCGAGCACGAGTGGGGGTCTTCCCCAGGAGGTTGTGCCGGGTGCGGGTGGCCCGGCGGCGATCGACGCTGGGCCGGACGCGGGTGCTCCCGGGACGGAGGCTCAACCAGACTCGCAGCTACCGGCGGCGATCGACGCTGGGCCGGGTGACACCTACGTTCCTGACATGGAGCCAGGGTCTGGCGCGGTGTTCGGCCATCCATCAACGCTCGACCCGCGCGCATCGTCGGAGCCAGCGCGCTCGGATGCGTTCGATCACCGGCCGGCGTCCGGCCGGCGATCATCATCGGGTCACGGACTGAGACCGGCGGAGGAGGATCCATCCAGATGGTATCGGGAAGCACTGGCCGGCGCTCGGGAGGAGGAGAGTGCACCGGGATCGGGTACCGCGCCGACGGGTGGCACCGTTGCCCCAGGTGCCCCTGCCACACCGGTCAGGGCCGAGACAGGAGAACGGCCCGACCCGAGGCCCTTCGGAACCGCCAAGGGTGCGCCGGAGGGAAGCGTACCGGCAGGGCGCGAGCGGCAGCGTCAGGAGGTGGCCGAGCCCGAGCCGCGACGCTTCGAAGGGGTGCCTTCGAGGGTGGTACGGGCATCGCCGGCACCGCCGGCACCGCCGGCACCGCCGGGCATGGCAGCCAGTGATTCCAACGACCCGGCAGGGCCGCCTTCCCAGCTGAGCTCGGCCGACCACTTCACCAGCGAGGACGCGTCCGGTCCTGAGGACATGCCGACGGCTCCTCACCGGCGCGCGCAGCGCTCCTCGCGCCAAGGGAATGCGGGTAGTCCGTCCAGCCGGACCGTCCCCCTGGAGGAGGTCGTTCGGCGTGCTGGAGCAGCGTGGGCCACGCAAGGCGGTGCACTCGCTCCTACTGGTGAACCCGCTGCCGATCCCGAACCCGATGCGGTGCGTGGACTCGCCTCCGACCCCGGACCAGATGTCGACCCTGTGTGGGGCTGGGCCGTCGCCGGCCGGTTCCCCGCGCAGCATGGCCAGGTAGAGGCCATCTACGATCCCGTGCTTGGGCCCAGTCCCGGGTCCACCGCTGATCCAGCACTTGGTGCCGACCACGGACCTGGTGCCAGTCCCGGACCCGATCTCGATCCCGGGCCTGGTGGCGACCCTGAGCTTGGTGCCGACCCCGGATCTGCTCGCGATCCCGGGCCCGCAGCGCCACAGCCCGATTCTGACCAGGGCGAGCAGGGGGAGAAGTCGACGCCGAGCAGACGGCTCCATGGCGATTCGATGGAGATCGACCTAATCGACTCAGAGTCGCCATCGCGACCTAGCGCGAACGACGCTCCGAGCGTCAGCATGGCTCCGCTTGTCATGCACCCCGATCCCGACCGGCAGGAAGAAGAGGCTGCGCACGACCCCCGGGTGGCAGCCGGCGATGTTTCACGTGAAACCATGAGGGGCTACGAAGGCATGCTCGACGTAGGTGAGGAAGTACGTATGGAAGATGAAGCTGCGATCGCGGTTCGAGAGGCAGCCCTACGCGCAGCCGCCGAGGTTCGGTCGGACGCTGACGAGTTGCCGCCCGACGGACCTACCTCCACCCTCGACTCTGGCCATGTTTCACGTGAAACCAAAGGCGCTGCTGCCACAGGCCACTCGGGTGCGCCGGTGGTGGTCGACAACGATGCGGCAGCGCGTGAGGCGCGTGTGACCTTCCGTGTCGGACTGGCGCAGGATCGCAGGGCGCAGCGCGTCATGGCCGTGGCGAACCAGAAGGGTGGAGTGGGCAAGTCCACCACCGCGGTGAATCTTGGTGCGTATCTTGCTCTTGCCGGCGCACGCGTCCTTATCGTCGACTTGGATCCCCAGGGTAATGCGTCTACCGGATTGGGACTCGATCATCGTCAGATCGAGCACTCTCTGTACGATGTCCTGACGGGTGATCTGGACGCGGCGGCGGCGGTCAAGACAACGCCGGTGCACAACCTGGACGTGCTGCCAAGCACGATCGACCTAGCGGGAGCAGAGGTCGAGTTGGTGAGCGCGATCTCTCGCGAGAGCCGACTCCGGCGGGCACTGACCCCGGTTCGCTATCTCTACGACGTGATCATCATCGACTGCCCACCCTCGCTCGGGCTCCTCACCGTGAACGCGCTGGCGGCGGCCGACGAGCTCCTCATCCCAATCCAATGTGAGTACTACGCCCTGGAGGGGCTCGGCCAACTGCTCCGCAACGTCGATCTGGTCCGGGCGAACCTCAACCCGCAGCTTCGGATCGGCGGCATCGTGCTCACCATGTACGACGGTCGGACGCGCCTCGCCGAGCAAGTCGTCTATGAGGTCCGCAAGCACTTCACCGACATCGTGTATCGGACGGTCGTACCTCGCAGCGTTCGTCTTTCTGAAGCGCCTGGGTACGGCGTGCCGATCGCGCTCTACGATCCCCTGTCGCGCGGCGGGATCGCCTATCGAGACTTGACCCTCGAATTTGCGGCGCGAGCGGGTTTGCTCGTGTCCACGGTAGAAGGAGCCAGCTGATGCGACGGCGAGTCGGGGGCCTCGGCCGCGGCCTCGAATCACTCATCCCGCCCTCATCCCAGGATGAGCAGCAGGCCCTGCGCGACGACAGCCGGGCGAGTGCCTTTGGTGTGTTCGAGACCGAGCAGCGCTCTCCGATGGCACCACCGTTCTTTGAGGTGCCTCTGGACAAGCTGGATCCCAACCCAAGGCAGCCGCGCACGACCTTCGACGAAGAGGGGATCGAGGAGCTTGCTGCAAGCATCGGAGCGGTGGGCGTCCTACAGCCGATCGTCGTCCGGCCAAACGGTGACCGGTACCAGATCGTCATGGGGGAGCGCCGAGTGCGGGCGGCCAAACAGGCCAGGCTCAGCACGATCCCCGCAGTCGTTCGGGTCACCGAGGACCACTTCCTGCTCCGTGACGCGCTCCTTGAGAATGTTCACCGGGAGGACCTCAACCCCTTGGAGGAAGCGGCCGCGTACGAGCAACTCCTCAGCGACTTCTCGGTGACGCACGAACAATTGGCCCATCGGATTGGCCGGAGCCGCTCAGCGATCTCAAATGCCGTCCGTCTCCTTAGGCTGCCGCCGAGTGTCCAGCGCCGCATCGCGGCGGGGACGCTCTCGGCCGGTCACGCCAGGGCGGTGGTCTCCCTGTCGGATCCCGGGCTACAGGAACGCTTGGCGGACCGGATCGTGGCAGAGGGCTTGACCGTTCGTATGGCGGAGGAGTGGGCCCAGCGCATGCAGTTGGGGCATGCACTGGAGGCAGACGCGTCGCAACGGCCTCGACCCCGACCGACCATGCAAGCCCCAGGCACGGTGGATCTCGCCGAGCGGCTCTCCGATCGGCTGGAGACCCGCGTCCGCGTTCAGCTTGGGAAGCGCAAAGGCAAGGTGCTGATCGAGTTCGCCACGCTGGATGACCTGCAGCGAATCTGCGATGCCATCGGGCTGGATCCCGGCGCTGCCCGGCAGGCGGTCAGCGAGGAACCCGAACCGGCCGCTGCACAGCCGCCCGCACCCGGCGCCGTCTGACCTCGCGAGCACGCCGATCCCACGAGGGTGGGAGGCCCGAGCAGCTCCGGCGCTCGGTGGGCCTCAGCCTCGACGCTAGTGGCTCCCCAAGGAAGGGTTGCCCGGTCACGCCTCGCCACAGCGGATGTCGCCGCAGCGTGGGCGCCATGGATCCCGGCGCCGACCGGGCAACCCTTGTCGGCGTCGCCACCAGGCTCAGCGTGGGCGGCGCGCGACGGCCCGGTTGGTGAGGTGGGCGGCGAGGTCGGCGAAGGGCACGCCGGCGGAATCGGCCGCCGCCGGGACCAGGCTGGTGGAGGTGAGTCCCGGTCCGGTGTTCAGCTCGAGTACCCAGCAGGTACCGTCCTCGTCGAGGATCGCATCGGTGCGGGACAGGTCGCGGCACCCCAGCGCGAGGTGGGCTGCTCGGGCGACCTCCAGGCAGTGCTGGGTGAGCTCCCTGTCGATCTCGGCTGGTACCCGGAAGTCGGCGGCGCCGTGGGTGTAGCGGGCTGCAAAGTCGTACCAGCCCTGCTTGGGCCGGATCTCGACCGCGGGGAGCGGGGAGAGCCCGTCGACCACGGCGAGCGCGAGCTCGGTACCCAGCACCCGCCGCTCCAGCAGGACCGTGTCGTCGTACCCGAACGCCGTCATCAGTGCCGCGGGGAGCTGGTCGGCGCGTTCGACCAGGCGAACGCCAAGCGCGGACCCACCACGGTTCGGCTTGACCACCAAAGGGAGGCCGAGTTGGTCCACGGCCCGATCGAGCAGCGCACCCATGCCGAGCTCCCGCAAGGCCCCCTCGCCAACCGGGATGGCCTCCGGCACCCGGATTCCGGCCCGCCGCAGCACCGACTTGGCCGCCAGCTTGTCGAACGCAAGCCGGCTCGCATCGAAGCTGGAGCCCGTGTAGGGCATCCCCAACAGCTCAAGCAGCGCGGCGACCGTGCCGTCTTCGCCGAACCGACCGTGCAGAGCGAGGAAGGCAGCATCGAAGTAGCCCGCCTGCAGCGACTCGACCAACTGCTCGTCGGCGTCCAGCAGCGCGACCCGGTAGCCCTTCTCTTCGAGCCCTTCGGCGACTCGCCGGCCGGACCGTAGCGAGACCTCCCGCTCGAACGAGAGGCCCCCGGCGATCACGGCGACGGTGCAGTCGAAGCTCACTGCACCCCTCCCCAGGCTGCCGGCCCAGCCGCTTCGGGCTCGTCGGTGGGAGCCCGAAGGCCACCGAGTGCCCGCAGCAGATCCAGCTCCTCTTCCACGACACCGGCCAGACGCCGGACGCCCTCCCGGATGCGGTCGGGTGGCGGGAAGCAGTAGGAGAGACGGAGGTAGGAGCTTCCCTGGCCGTCGGCGAAGAACGACCCGCCGGGCACATAGGCGACCCTCGCGGTGATCGCCTTCGCCAGCATGGCCTTGGCGTCGAGGCGCTCCGGCAGACGCACCCACACATAGAAGCCGCCCTGCGGGTGGGTCCATGTCACCTCGGTGGGGAAGTCCTCCGACAGCGAGTCCAGCAGTACATTGCGCCGCTCGCGGTAGACGTCTCGGAGGGCCTTCAGGGTCTGCTGCCAGGGGTAGTCCGCGAAGTACCGGTAGGCGACGGCTTGGGCGAAGTTCGAGGAGCAGAGGTCCGCTGCCTCCTTTACGAGGACCAGCCGCTCGCTGATGGCAGGCGGCGCGAGCACCCAGCCGATCCGGAGACCGGGACAGAACGTCTTCGAAACGGTGCCGAGGTAGACGACGTTGTCCGGATCGCGACCGCGCAGGGTGGTCGGTGGGTCGCTCTCGAAGCCGAGCATCCCGTAGGGGTTGTCCTCGAGGATCAGGACGTCGTGCCGGCGGGCGATCTCGACGACCCGGTCGCGACGCTCGTCGCTCAGCGTCACCCCCGCGGGGTTGTGGAAGTTGGGGACGGTGTAGAGGAACTTCACCCGCCTCCCCTCGGCGGAGAGACGATGGAGTTCGTCGTTCAGTTCATCCGGGTCGAGACCGTCGTCGTCGAGCCGGACGTGGCGGACCTGGGCCTGGTACTGGGAGAAGGCCGAGAGCGCCCCGACGTAGGAGGGACCCTCGGCCACGATGACGTCCCCGGGGTCGCAGAACATCCGGGCGAGCAGGTCCAGCGCCTGCTGGGATCCTGCCGTGACGACGATGTCGCCTCCGGAGGCGTGGATGCCCTCGCGCCGCATCAGGTCCACGAGGACCTCACGGAGCCGCGGGTCGCCCTGACCCCCGCCATACTGGAGGGCAGCGGGGCCTTCCTTTGCCAGGACCTCGCTCATGACGTCGCCGACCACATCGAGCGGCAGCGCGGCCGTGAACGGCATCCCACCGGCCAGGCTGACGATCTCGGGTCGGGCGGCGACGGCGAACAGTGCTCGGATCTCGGAAGCGGTCATCGCCCGGGTGCCGTGGGCGTAACGGTCGAGAAATGGGTCGTCAGCGCGCATACGGGGCAGGATACAGCCACCTGGGCTTGGCATCCTCGACACCGCGCCGAACCCGCTGCTAGCATCCACGTCCCTGCTGGCCTCAACCGGCGAGTTCCGGCGACCGTGGGTGCCCACCGTGCTGATGCCGCAGACCTGCGTCGGTGAGCCGTGAAGGAGCTTCCGTGCCCCGACCCACATGGCCAATCCTTCGACGAGTGGGGCAGAGCTTCCTCGCCGGCATCCTGGCCGGGATGGTCTGGGCCCTGTGCAGGATCAGGGACCGGCAGCTTTCGGTGTCCCATGGGGTCAGGTGACGAGTGGGTCGCAAGGTCAGCCCTCTGCTCCTCGACACGCTCCACCTGCTGCCCGAGCCGTGCCGGCACTGCGTGTTCTGGGAGCTCGCCGGCAGGGCGCGCCCTCGCGGGTCGGAGGAGGCCGGTCTCCAGAAGGAGGCATGGCTCTCTTCCGTCGTGCTCGAGTGGGGCGCGGCGGGGCATGTCCTGACGGTCGACGGGGCTGTCGCCGGCTACTCGCTGTTCGCTCCGGCCCGGTTCCTGGAGCAGGTGGGGGTCCAGGCTGCCAGGCCCGTGAGCAGGGACGCCGTACTACTGGCGGCCTTGGCCGTGGCGCCAGAGCACGAGGGTCAGGGCATCGGGCGGGTCCTGCTCCAGACGATGGCGCGCGATCTCACCAAGCGGAAGGTCAGGGCGGTGGAGGCCTTCGCCGACCGGGCGTGGACCGGCCGCAACTGCCATGTCCCGCTCGGGTTCCTGGAGGCCTGTGGCTTCCAGATCGTGCGAGAGCACCCGCGCTACCCGCTGCTGCGAATGGACCTTCGCACCGCCCTGCGCTGGAAGGACGCGCGCGAGGCGGCGCTCGAAGCGCTCCGGGTGCCTGCCTCCCAGCCGGCACTCCGCCCCGTACCGGCCGCGCGCCCAGAGCTGCGCCCTGACAACGGTCAGTAGCCGCTACCGCTGCGGGGCCCGCTACCGCTGCGGGGCCCGCACCGCGGGGCCGGCCCTAGAGGGCCGGTCAAGTAGTCCGGATGACCGGTTTGTGTCGCTGCGCTGATGCCCGTGACCTGCGCGTTCTTCTCGGCCGGTGGAGCAGTAGCCCCGCACCGGCCACTACTTGGCCGGCCCTCTAGGCGTACGAAACCCGGCTCGGCAGGGCGAACCGGGTTTCTTGGGTCCGGAGATGGAAGCCGGTCGGTGGGGCTGGCCAGCGACCAGCACTAGCTGATGAACTCGGCCAACTCCGAGACGATGTTGCGCTTGGGCATCGCGCCGACGAGGCGCTTCTTCTCGACACCGCCGACGAACAGCGACAGCGTCGGGATGCTCATCACTCCGAAGCGTCGGGCGACGTCGGGGTTCTCGTCCACGTTCAGTTTCGCGAGCGTCAGCTTGTCTTCGTGCTCGCCGGCAATCTCCTCGAGGACCGGTGCGACCATCTTGCACGGTCCGCACCACTCGGCCCAGAAGTCGACCAGCACGGCCTTGTCGGACTGGAGAACCTCGATCTCGAACGTGGAGTCCGTCACCGTCGTGGCTCTGCTCATATTCGTGATGCGGTGGGGAGCGTCATCCCCCTCGCATCTCCACCTCCTCGAACGTCGAAAGCTGGGGGCGGCGGCCCGACGGGCGACGGGAAGCCGGCGTGACGCGACATCTGGAACCGACAACAACCACAATGGCGCCGGTATTCCGCTCCTGGTCCTGTCCGACGCCTCTCCCAGAGGCTGCCCAGCGAACCACCTTGCACAACGTCGGGGCATGCAGCCGGGTGGATCTCAGTCCCAGTTGCCGGTGGTGGCCCCGGAGTCGTGGCCGTGTGTCTCGAGCCAGCGCTCGGCGTCGATGGCCGCTGCGCAGCCGGTACCCGCCGCAGTGACCGCCTGTCGGTAGGTGTGGTCCACCACGTCGCCCGACGCGAACACCCCCTCCACGCTGGTCGCCGTCGACGGCGGACGGACGGTGATGTAGCCGGCGTCGTCCAGGACGAGTTGGCCTGCGAACAGGTCGGTGTTGGGCGTGTGCCCGATGGCGACGAACATGCCGGCCGCCGGGATCTCGGACTCGGTGCCGTCGACGACGTTGCGCAGGCGCACCCCGCTGACGGTCTGGTCGCCGAGCAGGTCGACCACCGTGGAGTTCCAGATGAAGCCCAGCTTCGGGTTCGCGAAGGCGCGATCCTGCATGACCTTGGAGGCACGCAGCCGATCGCGGCGGTGCACGACGGTCACCTTGGTCGCGAACCGGGTCAGGAAGAGGGCCTCCTCGAGGGCGGAGTCGCCCCCGCCCACGACCACCAGCTCGCGGTCCCGGTAGAAGAACCCGTCACAGGTGGCACAGGTCGACACGCCCCGGCCCAGGAGCCGCCGCTCGGACTCGAGCCCGAGCATCCTGGCCTTGGCCCCGGTCGAGATGATGAGCGCCTTGCCGGTGTACTCCTCGTCGTCCACCCAGACGCGGAAGGGCGGGCCTGACAGGTCGACCTTGGTGGCGTCGGCGGTGACGAACTCGGCGCCGAACCGGGCGGCCTGCTCGCGCATCTTGTGCATCAGCTCGGGGCCGAGAATCCCTGTCGGGAACCCGGGGTAGTTCTCGACCTCGGTGGTCAGCATGAGCTGCCCGCCCGCCTCGACGCCTTCGATGACGATCGGCCGCAGGTTGGCCCGGGCGGTGTAGAGAGCCGCGGTCAGACCGGCGGGGCCGGACCCCACGATCAGCGCCGCGGTGCGGGTACGGGACGTGACCATCAGATGCGGGTGCCTCCTCCGTCGGGATGCGCGAGGAACCGGGCAACGAAACCCAGGCGCGACCATGTCAACGGATTCTCCCATTGCGGCTATTCCGAGGCCATGCACAGCCGCACGGCTGGGCGAACCTGGCCCGTTCCTCGTAGGCTAAGGATCTCCGCCCAACAACCTGGCCACCGATGGCAACCCCGACCTGGGCCGGCCGGTCCAGGAGCGTCAACGTAGCGATGCAGAGGGACCTAAGGAAGAGATGACCGCAGATCAGACCAACGTCACCCCGACCTGTGTGAACCACCCCGGGGTGGAGACGAGGCTGACCTGCTCCAACTGTGGCGACCCGATCTGCCCCCGCTGCATGGTGACCACGGCGGTCGGGCAGAAGTGCCCGAACTGCGCCAGGCAGCCGAAGGCCGCCAAGGGGACCCCGCCGACGGCGCAGGTGGCCCGGGCGTTCGGCATCGGGCTGGCTGCCGCCGTGTCCGGCGGCTTCGTGCTGCTCCTGCTTCCGTTCCGTGGCGGCATCCTTCTCGCCGCCGCCTACGGATACCTGGTCGGCGCCGCCGTGCGCTGGGCGGCCCGACGGCGCGTGCACACCCACCTCGGGCTGGCCGCTGCCGTGGCGGTGGTCATCGGGCTTGGTGGCGTGGTCGCGCTGGTCGGGGGCGTGCCCTGGGCGTCACAGTTGCTCCTGCTCTACCTCGTCGGCGGGGGCGTGGCGTTCGCCAGGGCGGGCGTCACCTGGTAGCTGCATCGGCAGCGGGCGACCAGGTCAGCTGGCGGGGCAGGGGGCGACCAGGTCAGCTGGCGGGGCCGAGCACGCCCGAGAACAGCGGTGCCCCGGTGCAGCCGGCCTCCGGGAAGGCCCAATAGTGCAACTCGCGCGGAGGGTCGCCCACATAGCCGACCAGGACCTTGATCCGCCGGCCGTTGGCGGTGCTGTCGGCGACGAACGCTGGCCTGACCTTCCCGGCCGCGGTGATCTGGTCGGCGCAGGCCGGGTCGGCCGGGGGCAGCGCGGCGGTGGCCGCGGCACCCCCGGACATCCTCGTGCCCAGCTGGCCCTCCCTACCGGTCGTGTCGAACGCGCGCAAGGATCTTGCTGCCTTGAGGGCCTTCTGGGCAGCGGTGTCGCGGCTCACGGCGGCCTGCAGCTTCGCCTGGGAGAACTCGCCGGACAGCCGGATCGTCGCGAGGCCGCCCGCCTGCGGCGCGTTTTCCGAGTCCGCCCGCTCGCCCTGGGCCTGGGTGGACGCCTCCGGCTGGGCGGGCGCCTGAGCGGCGGTGGCACCTCCGCTGTCGCCGGCGCCACCGGTGCCGAGACGGGCCAGGCCGAAGGCGCCGGCCACGAACAGCAGCACCGCGGCGGCTGCGCTCCAAGTGGCCGGCCGCTGGTACCAGGCCGGCCGCTGGCGCCGCGCCCGGTGTGCCAGGTGTGCCCGCTCGGGCTCGAGGGCCGCCGCCAGCCGGTCATGGAGCCCGGCCGGCAGTTCCGGCTCCTCCAGCACGGCCAGCTGCTGCCGCACGCGGTCGAGTGCCCCGACGACCGCCCCGCAGTCCGGGCAGCCGGCCACGTGGGCCGCCGTGCGGCCCTGGTCGGGCTCGTCCAGGGCCCCCGCCTGCCAGGCGGCGAGCTCCTCGCGGTCGGGATGGTCGGGCACGGCCGTGCTGCTCCTCGTCGTTGTTCGTGGGCCCGGTGGTCGGGCTGGTCGTGGTCGTCCGCTCGGGTCGTCCGTGGGCCCGGTGGTCGGGCTGGTCGTGGTCGTCCGCTCGGGTCGTTCGTGGGCCCGGTGGTCGGGCTGGTCGTGGGCCTGGTGGTTGGGTTGGTTGTAGCGTCGCCCGGTGGTCAGGCTGGTCGTGGGCCTGGTGGTTGGGTTGGTCGTAGCGTCGCCCGGTGGTTGGGGTGGTCGTGGGCCTGGTGGTTGGGCTGGTTGTAGCTGTCGCTTGGTTGGTCGGGCCGTTCGTGGTCCTGGTGGTTGGGCTGGTTGTCGGGCGGGGACCCTTGGGCTAGTCGTGGTCGGTCGGTCGGTCGTTCGTTGGTTGGTCGTCCGGTGGTCCGGCTCGTCGTGGTCGGTCGTTCGTCGTCCACCGGTTCGGACGCTCGGGCCAGCGCGCCGGTTCCCGCGGGGCTCAGGCGGGCGCCGGCGCCGCGCACCACCCGCAGCTCCGGCCCGGCCCGGCCGAGCTCGCTGAGCTGCTCGGCCAGGGCAAGGCGGCCGCGGAACACCCGGCTCTTGAGCGTGCCGACCGGTACCTCGAGGATATCGGCGGCCTCCGCGTACGGCAGCCGGAGCAGGTCGCAGAGGACCACGGCCACCCGGAAGTCCTCGGGGATGCAGGTCAGGGCGGACTGGACGGCGACGGCGGTGGCGACCGCGTCGCCCGGGTCGCCGGTGGCCGTCCCGCGGGGCAGCTGCGGTGGTTCCTCGGGGTCGAGGGGGGTGGTGCGGTTCCTCGCGCGTCGCCGGGCCTGGTCGGTGGCCGCGTTGACGGCGATCCGGTAGAGCCAGGTCGAGAACGCGGCCGCCTGGCGGAAGGTCGAGGCCCGGCGCAGCGCGGCCAGGAACGCCTCCTGGGTGGCGTCCTGCGCGTCCTCCCGGTTGCCCAGCATGCGCAGGCAGATCCCGTAGATGCGCCGCTCGTGCCTTGACACGAGCTGGCCGAAGGCCGACCGGTCGCCCCGCAGGTGCGCGGCCAGCAGCTCCTCGTCGGCCATGTCGCTCACGACAGCAGGGTCGCCTCCGCGATGCCGTTGCGGAACTTGCCCTTGCCGTCGGGTGGCAGCTCGGTGAACCAGACCAGGTAGTAGCGGTACAGGCCGCCCTTGAGGGCGATCCTGTCCGACGTGCCGCGCAGCGCGCTCGCGGCGACCTCGGTCCAGCCGGGGTTCAGCTCGGCCGGGTAGCCGCCGTCGCCACTGGCACCGTACACCGCCACCTTGGCGCCCGGCGCCTGCAGGCTGAGGTCGAGCAACCGGGCCGGTCTGGCGTCCCCGAGGTCCAGGACGAGGCCGACGCCGGTCTTGAGCCGGCCGAAGTCGGCGCTGTTGTACCCGGCCGTCGTCCAGGCCGTACCTGGGTTGCCGTCGGTGGCCAGAGCGGTGCGGGCCTCGGCCTCTGTGCGGTCGCCCTCGGGGTCGAACGACCGAGCCGCGATCACCACCAGCTTCTGGCTGGCCGGCGCCGTGCTCTCGTTGGGCGTCGTGCCCGTCTTGGGCTTGCCGTCGCTGCCGAGGATCGGCCCGACGGACTTGGACAGGGTGAGCCCGACCACCACCAACACGACCGCGAGCCCGACCAGGACCAGGGCCCAGCCGAGCCAGCGGCCCTCGTGGCGCATGAAGCCCTCGTCCGGCTCCTCGGGGACTTCACGAGGCAGCTCGGGCGGCGGGTGCACGATCGCCTGCGTGTCCCCGTCGTCCGCCGCCGCCGACCTGGCCAGCGCCGAGGCCATGATCCGAGCGGTCGGGAAGCGCCGCTCGGGGTCACGGGCCATCGCCTTGGTGACCACTGCGTCCAGCTCGCGGGGCACCCCGGCCCGCAGCGAGCGGGGGCCCATGGGACCTGAGGGCCCGTGGGCGGCCACCGAGGGCGCCCGGCCGGTCAGCATCTCGAACAGGCAGGCGCCCAGCCCGTAGACGTCGGCGCGGCCGTCCACCTCGTCGCCCTTGGCCAGCTCGGGCGCGAGGTGGCCGGTGACCCCGAGGATCTCGCCGGTGCGGGCCGGGTCGTCCTCGGTGGCCGCCTTGGCGATCGAGAAGTCAGACACCTTCACGGTGCCGTCCTCGCAGATCAGGATGTTGGCCGGCTTGAGGTTGCGGTGCACCACCCCGGCCCCGTGGGCGTAGTCGAGGGCGAGGGCGACCTCGCTCGCAAGCCGGGCCGCCTTGGCCGGGGGGAGCGGTCCGTGGCGGGCGAGCAGCTCGGCCAGGCTCGCGCCCTCGACCCACTCGAGGACGATGTAGGCCACGCCGTGCTGCTCGCCGGTGTCGTACAACGCGACGACGTTCGGGTGGGTGAGGCGGGCCGCGTTCACGGCCTCCTCGGAGAAGCGGGCCCGGAAGCTCGGATCGGCGGCCAGCTGCGGGCGCAGCACCTTGATGGCCACGTCGCGCCCGAGGACACGATCGTGACCACGCCAGACGCTGGTCATGCCACCAGATCCGAGCCGTTCGCTGAGCTCGTAGCGCTCAGCGAGGAGTCGGGGCAGACCGGAACCGACTTGCGACATGCTCATAGACGAGGCAGCGGGGCGTTGGGCCCCGGAAATCGCGACAGGGGGAGTCTAGTGCACCGGGAAGCTCCCGTTCACCCGGATAGCCGTGGTCGCACCTGTTCGGCTCCTCCCCTCCCGGAGCGCCACGCCGCGGGCCCGGGCCGAACGCGGCGTCAACCGGTCGGGCGGACGGCGCCGATGTAATCCGACCGGCCGATCGAGCTGATGCGGACGCTGGCGCCGGTGTAGGGGGCCTCGACCATCTGGCCGCGACCGATGTACATGCCGACGTGGTGGATACTGCTCGGGTTGGAGGTGTCGTCGGCGAAGAACACCAGGTCGCCCGGTGCGAGGTCGACGAGGTCGACATGGGGCCCTGCGTACCATTGGGCCCGGCTCACGCGGGGCAGCGACAGCCCGGCCCGCGCGTACGCGGTCATGACCAGGCCGGAGCAGTCGAAGCTGCCAGGTCCGGTGGCGCCCCAGACATAGGGCTTGCCGAGCTGGGCCAGCGCGTCCCGCACGGCCCTGCGTGCCGTGCGAGAGGAGCGCCGCCCGAGCCCCGGGTCGGCCGACCACCCCGGGCCGGACAGCCGGTTCCTCGCCCTCGCCCGGGCGGCTCTGGCCCGCTCGGCCCGCTCGGCTGCGAGGCGGCGAGCGAGCGCGCGCCTGCGCAGCTCCTCTTGGCGCCGGCGCTCCTCCTCCACGGCCCGCCTGACGGCCCGGTTGACCCGCGCCAGGTAGCTCCGCTGGCTGGCCAGGTGGGCCTCGATCTCCTTGCGTTGCCGCGCCAGGCGGGCCTGCAGGTCCTCCTGGGTGCGCCGCTGGCGGGCCAGGTCCGCGGCGATGGCGTTGAGCACCCGCTTGGCCTGCTCGACCCGGGCGATCGCGTCGCTGTCGGCGCCCATGACGCTGGCCTGGTACCTGAGCTGGGTGAGCGCGTCGTGGATCTCGACCGCGCCGAGCAGCTGGCCCAGCGAGGTCGCCGGGCCGCGCACGTAGATGGCCCTGGCCCGCTGGTCGAGGACGAGCTGGGCGGCGTCGAGCTGGCGCTTGGCGGCCTCGAGGCGTCGCTTGGCCGCGCGCTGCTCGGCCCTGGTCTGGTCGAGAGCCTCGCGGTTGGCGTTGTAGTCCTCGACCAGCCGCTCGACCCGAGCGTTCATGCGGTCGACGGTGCGGTGGACGCGGACCGCCTCGGCCCGGAGACGGGCGATCTTGTGGGCCGGGGTCTCGCGCGGCGCGCCGCGCACCGGCTGCTGCATTCCGCCCACGACCACGCCGAGGGCGGCCAGCACGAGCAGGGCGTTCCGGAGATGGCGCAGGGGAAGGCTCCAGGTCTCGGGGCTGCGGCAGGCCGAAGTTCTCCCACCCCTCCGCGAGAATTTCAAGCATGTCGAGATGATTATTTTTTTCGACTGATTCAATACGTTGTGCTAAATGGCGAGATGTCGGGAATTGAGCCGGGGCCTGGGCCGAGTTGGCCCGCGCGCTCAGGCGCTGGGGCGTGCCCGCCGGCGCTGCACGATCGCGAGCAGAAGGCTCAGCTCCTGGATGCGCAGCACGCGCCCGGCGGCGACGTAGGTCACGACGCCGGCCAGCACGCCGGCGAGCACCACGGCGAGGTCGGCCCCGAGCCCGGAGCCGAGCAGGCGGCCGGTGGCACCGGCCGCCACGGCCGCCACCGCCCCCATCACCAGGCTGGCGGCCAGCATGCGGGCGACCGCGGCCATGATGCGGCCGGCGTCGATCCCCCCGATGCGGCGCGAGAGCGCCGAGAGCAGCAGGACCGCGCCGACCGTGTAGGAGATCGCATGCCCGGCGGCAAGGCCGGGCACCTTCCACGGCGTGGGCAGCAGGTTGAACAGGAGCAGGTCGAGCACGACATTGACCGCGGCCGAGACGAGGTTGAGGCGGAAAACCGTCCGGGTGTCCTGGAGGGCGTAGAAGGCGCGCAGGATGAGCTGGAAGGTCGAGAAGGGGACCAGCCCGAGCACGAACACCACCAGCACGCGGGTGAGCAGGAGCTGGCTGTCGCTGCCCTGCTTCACCACGCCGTGCACGAGCAGGAGCTGCACGATCGGCCCGGCCAGGGCCAGGTAGCCGACCGCGGCGGGCAGCAGCACGGCGGCGGTCAGCCGGGTCCCGCGGGACACCGCCGACCGGAACGCGGTCCAGTCCCTGGCGACTGCGTGCTCGCTCATCTGCGGGAGCAGGGCGGTGATCACCGACACCGCGAACACCCCGTGGGGGAGCTGGAAGAAGATGAACGCCGTGGTGTACGCGGTGTAGCCACCCTTGACGCCGTAGGCGAGGACCGGCGTGACCAGGTAGCGGAGCTGGTTCACGACGACGTACCCGATGGTGAACGCCGACAGGGCGGCCATCTTGCGCATGGCCGGGTCGCGCACGTCCCAGACCCAGCGGTAGCGGAAGCCGATCTTGCGCAGGAACGGCCACTGCACCATGGTCATGGCGACCACCCCGGCGGTGGTGCCGAGGCCGAGCAGGAGCTTCTGGCCGGTGGTGACGTCGCCCAGCTGGGGGACGTCACCACCCACCAGCAGGTGGAAGGTGACGCCGACGGTGATCACGACCAGGTTGTTCAGGACAGGCGCGAACATCGGCACGCCGAAGCGCCGGTTGGCGTTCAGCAGCCCGGTCATGACCGCGCCGACGCCGTAGAACACGATCTGGGGCATGAACATTGCCAGGAGCTGCCCGCCGACCTGCTGTGCCTGGGCCGTCTGGACCGGGTCCCCGCCGTGGATGTAGAGCTTGATGATCCAGGGCGCGGTGACCATCGTCACCAGCGCGAGCAGGCCGAGCGTGACGAAGGTCACCGTCATCACCGAGCGGGCGACGTGCCAGGCCGCCTCCCGGCCGCGGGTCTGGCGTACCTCGACGAACAGCGGTACGAAGATCGACGACAGGATCCCGCCCAGGACCAGCTCGTAGATGATGTTCGGGGTGGTGTTGGCGACGTTGTAGGTGTCGGCCAGCTTGCTCTCGGCCACGCCGAGGGTGGCGACCATGACCATCACCCGGAGCAAGCCGGTGATGCGGCTCAGCAGCGTGCCCACGACCATGACGCCGGTCGCGCGGGCCAGGCTCGGCTCCTCCGGCCGGGGCTCCGGCCCGTGGGCCGGGGCCGGGGCGCGGGCGACCGAGGTTGACGGGTCGCCCCCGCCCCCGCCTGCGAGGGAGAGGCTCCCCGGCACGGTCCCGTCCGGTGGCTCGCCGTCGAGCGGACCGAGGGATGCCGATGGGCCGGTCGCGGTGGCCTCGGCCCCCCCTGGGCCCGCCCTGGGCTGCCGCCGGCGCTTGACCCGGCGCCCACCGCGAGGGCGACGCCTGCCCAGGCGCCGGCTCCACCACAGCAGCAGGAACCCGGCCGTCCCGCCCGTCAAGGCGAGGGCGACCCTGCTGAACGCCGTCGAGACCAGGACCATCTCGGCGCCGGCCACCGCGAACGTCCCGTCCGGGGTCAGCACGTCCACCCGGATCGGGAAGGTCCCAGTCGTCCGCGTGCTCACCTGCACCGTCTGCGTGGTGGCGCGCCTGGGCTCGATGGTGAACGACTGCGCGGCCACGGGCAGGTCGACCTTTGGCGAGGACACGCGGATCACCAGGGTGAGGCGCTGGCCGCTCGCGTTGGTGACCCTGATCGGGATCGGCCCCTTGCGGGCGGTGAGCGTGAAGCGGGCCCGCTCGACGCCCACCTGCCGGTAGAAGGCCTCGATGCTCCGCTCGACCGACTTCGCGAAGGAGAAGCGCCGGCCACGGCGCGAGTTGCCCCGCCAGTCGCTCGACTCGGCGATCAGCAGGTTGCGGTCGTAGACGTCGTACGGCGGGTAGTCCGGCCCGACCACCCGCTGGAAGCTGCTCAGCCGGGCCCGGGCGTTGGCGACGGTGCGCAGGAAGTCGCCGGGCAACCCCTGGGCCACCTCGGCGGCGGTGACCGGCACGAGCTGCCGCGCGGCCGTGCCCGGTCCCTGGGGCACCTGCCCGGCGAGGTCGTTGGCATGCTGGAGCGACAGCCAGGGCGCGCCGTTCAGGCCGCGCACCAGCGCGCGGAAGAACACCGGGGCCGGACGCCAGGTGTGCTGCAGCGGCGCGAGCAGGATGCCCCTGGGTGCTGGCCGATCGCCCCCTGGTCGCTCGAGCCAGACCAGGGCGGTCTCGGCCAGCACCCGCTGGGCCCACTCGGCCGGGGTAGCCGTGGCCCGCCGGTCCGACAGGGCCGTCGCCAGCACCTGGTCGGGTACGAGGGCGCGCCGTGGCTGCCCGGCACCGGCGCTCAGGTTGACGGTCGCGTTCGGGGTGACGTCGCCGTCTGCCGGCTTGGACAAGCGGCTGGCGTCCAGCACCACGGTCTCGGCCGAGGTGCGCGCCAGCGGCCGGAGGGTGGCCGCGTCGATGGCGCCGCTCACCGGCCAGGCCAGCTTGGTGTCGGGCGCGGCGCCGGTCTGCGCCTGGATCGCCTGGCGGCCGGCGAGGATGGCGGCGAGCGCCTCGGACTCGAGCCCGGACCGGGCCAGGGCGGGCAGGTCGGCGTCGGCGTAGGCGAGGGTGCTCGGCCGGTTCTGCCCGACCGCCCGGCGCAGGTTGGTCATGAAGCGCTGGGAGGTCGTCGACCTGATGCTCCCCGCCGGCACCGGCACGGAGGCCGTCGGGTTGGGGCGGATGGTCCAGGCGCCGCCCATGGCGTTGGCCTCCTCGGTGAGGAGGGCGTCGACCATCATCGTCACCCAGGCCGCACGCGGCTTGGCCAACTCCTCCACCATCGCCCCGAGTGGCGCCAGGGCCGCGAGCTGCACGGCCAGGTTGGAGTCGACGAAGTCCCCCCGTGAGTCCCGGTGCGAGCGGTCGTGCAGCGGCACCAGCAGCGCGGCTCCCAGGCGGTTGCGGACCCGCTCACTCAGGTAGACGACGAAGGTGCTGACCGAGGCGCTCACCTGACCTGCGTCGGTCCGGGCCCGCACCCGCAGGGTCAGCGGGAGCACGGCCCCGGGGGAGCCGTCGCTCCGCCCGGGCAGCACGATCGGCGGGCTCTTCACCCCGATCCTGCCCTGGCCCTGGAACGTGCCGCCCGGCACCTCGACGGTGTCGACGCGGGTGCCGGGCGTGGCGGTGCCCGGGTCGGCGGCCAGGGCCTGGAGCTGGGAGCGGAAGCGGACCGGCGCGCCCAGCAGGGTCTGGACGGTCAGGTCCCGGAGCGGCTCCTGGGCGCGGTTGGTGACCAGCAGCCGCCACCGGAGCGGGGAGTCCGGGCCCACCCACGGAGAGATCTCCTGCAGCTCGGCGGTGACGGCCGCGGGCTGCTGCTGGCGGGCGTGGGCGGGCGCGGCCAGGCCCGGCGCGGCAACGGTCAGGGCGGCGGCCACCGCGAGCGTGGCGGCCGGCCGGCGCATCACCCGGTCACGCCCTGACCGGCCAGAGCGCCGGCGATCAGGTCGAGCAGGCGGCGCTCGTTCGCGAACGCCATGGCACGACGGGCCTGCTCCGGGCTGAACCAGCCGGCGTCCTCCATCTCGGCGTCGTGCAGGGCGAAGTCGCCGCCAACGGCCCGCATCAGGAAGTAGTGGACGAACTTGTGGTAGCGGGTCTGCTCGGGCGCCCACACGAACCAGTAGTCGATGGTGCCGAGCGGGCCGAGCAGCTCGACCTGCAGCCCGGTCTCCTCCTGCACCTCGCGCAGGGCCGTCTCGGCCACCGTCTCCCCTGCCTCCTGCTGGCCCTTTGGCAGCGTCCACTGCAGCGTCCCCCGGGCCGACCTGCGGGCGACCAGCGCGAGCTGGGCATTCGCCCGTGGCTCGGCCAGGACCACCCCCCCGGCGGAGATGGCACGCGCGGTCTTCATCTGCTCGGCCACGGCCGGGTGAGCATGCCGGCGATCCCCACCGCCACGGTTCTCCCGGACTGTGCCATGGTCATTCGTAGAGACTAGCCGAGGTGGTCGTCGGTCGCCCTGATGACCGCGAAGACCGCGGCGCTGGTCGCCTTCACCAGGTCCGGGCCTCGCACCTTGAGGATGACGCCGGGTTCTCCCGCGGCTGTGGACACCACGTCCTGCCCGGACGGACCCTGCGCCGGCCAGCACGGGGTCAGCCGGGCCGCCGACGCCCCGGCTGGTCGCTGGTATGGGAGCGCGAGGGCGGGTCGCTCAGCGCGACCCGCCCTTCTTGCCGATCTTCTGGTAGAACTCGACGCCGTAGCGCTGCTTGGTGGTCTCGCCACCCTTCTTGCCGCCCATCCGGCCGATCCTGCCGAAGAAGTCCCCCCCGTAGCGCTTCTTCGTCGTCTGGCCGCCCTTACGCCCCGCCTCGGCGCGGCTCATCTTCTTGGCATCCGCCATTCCGTCCACCTCCTGCACTTCCGGTTGCCCTGACACTATCTGCCTAAACCACTTGAATTGGTTGGCATTCGATCGCGATGGTCAACCAGCCCGGGCCGGCGCCCGATGAGAGACCGAGGCGAAGGCACGGGACGACGGGAGGCGGCGTGAACGTCCAGGACCTGCTCCGCCACCTGGTCGAGCGCCACGGGTCGGACCTGCACCTGAAAGCCGGCTCGCCCCCGTACGTCCGGGTCGACGGCGAGCTGGTCGGCACCCCGTTCCCGGAGCTGGCCGAGGCCGACACCGAGCGGTTCGCGCTGGACCTGATGAACGAGCACCAGGCAGCCAGGTTCACCCAGGTCCACGAGGCGGACTTCGCCTGCTCCTTCCCGGACCTGGGCCGCTTCCGGGTCAACGCCTTCCGGCAGCGGGGCGCGGTCGGCATCGTCTGCCGGCGGGTGCTGGCGGGCAGCCCAGGGTTCGAGGCGCTCGGCCTGCCCCCGGTGATCGCGCGCATGGCCGAGGAGCCGCGCGGCCTGATCCTCGTCACCGGCCCGACCGGGTCGGGCAAGACGACCACCACGGCGGCCATCATCGACCACGTCAACGCGGTCCGGCGCTGCCACGTGGTCACCATCGAGGACCCCATCGAGATCCTCCACACCGACAACCTGGCCGTGATCGACCAGCGTGAGGTCGGGGTCGACACGGCCGACTTCGCCACCGCCCTGAAGCACGTCGCCCGCCAGGACCCGGACGTCATCTTCATCGGGGAGATGCGCGACGAGGAGACGGCCAAGGCCGCCCTCCAGGCGGCCGAAACCGGCCACCTGGTGATCTCCACCCTCCATACGGCCGACACCACCGAGACCATCAACCGGATCGTCGAGCTGTTCCCGCCATACCAGCAGCGCCAGGTGCGGCTCGCCCTGGCCGGGACGCTGCGCTGCGTCGTCTCCCAGCGCCTGCTGCCCCGGAACGACGGGCGCGGGCGGGTCGCGGCCATCGAGGTCCTGGTGGCCACCGGCCGGGTGTTCGACTTCATCGTCAACCCGGAGCACACCCACCTGCTGCCCGAGGTCGTGGCCGACGGCGAGTTCTACGGCATGCAGACCTTCGACCAGGCCCTGCTCGCGCTCTACCGCGACGGCCTGGTGACCCTGGACGCCGCCACCATGGCAGCCTCCAGCCCCCACGACTTCCGCATCTCGGTACAGCAGGCCGGCCTGCCCGTCTGAGCGCAGACCCGGGGCCGAAGGCGGTCGCCTGTCGGTATCCTGCCGGCATGACCACCCTGTCCCCAACCCAGCAGCAGGCGCTCACCGCCCTGCTTCGGGCCTCGCCGTTCGCGGCGGTGGCCCGGGAGCTCGGCGAGCGCTTCGCCCGGGCCGGCCACCAGCTCTACCTGGTGGGCGGCACGGTTCGCGACGCCCTGCTCGACCGGCCCTCGACCGACGTCGACCTCACCACCGATGCCTCCCCCGACCAGATCCTCGCCGTGGTCCGCGCCCGTGGCTGGGACGACGGCGTCTGGCTGCAGGGGGTGCGGTTCGGCACCGTCGGCGTGCGCAAGGGCGACTTCCGGCTCGAGATCACCACCTTCCGCTCGGACGTGTACCGGGAGGGGTCGCGCAAGCCGGAGGTGACCTTCGGCCGGTCGGTGACCGACGACCTGGCCAGGCGCGACTTCACCGTGAACGCGATGGCGGTCCGCCTGCCTGACGGCCAGTTCGTCGACCCCCACGGCGGCCTGGCCGACCTGGCCGGCCGCCGCCTGCGCACCCCGACCTCGCCGGCGGTCTCGTTCGACGACGACCCACTTCGCATGCTGCGGGCGGCCCGTTTCGCGGCCCAGCTCGAGCTGGCTCCCACCCCGGACACGGTCGCGGGCATCGTGGAGCGCGGCGAGCGCCTGACCATCGTCTCCCGCGAGCGCATCCGCGACGAGCTGACCAAGCTCCTGGTCGGGCGGGCCCCGGCCAAGGGGCTGTGGCTGTGCGTGCAGACCGGGCTGGCCGACCAGTTCCTGCCCGAGCTGCCCGCGCTCGCGCTGGAGCAGGACCCGGTCCACCGGCACAAGGACGTCCTGCGCCACACCATCGCGGTGGTCGAGAACACCACCGCGTTCGACGCCAAGGCGCCCGACCTCACCCTGCGCATGGCCGCCCTGCTCCACGACATCGGCAAGCCCCGCACCCGCCGGATCTTGCCCGAGGGGGTCTCGTTCCACCTGCACGAGGTGGTCGGGGCCAAGATGGCCGAGAAGCGCCTGACCGAGCTGCGCTACCCGAACGACCTCGTCCACGACGTGCGCGAGCTGGTCGCGCTCCATCTGCGCTTCCACACCTACCGGCTGGGCTGGACCGACTCGGCCGTACGGCGCTATGTCCGCGACGCCGGCCCGCTGCTCGACCGGCTGAACTTCTTGGTCCGTTCCGACTGCACCACCCGCAACGTCTTCAAGGCGCGCCAGCTCGCGGCCTACTCCGATGAGCTCGAGGAGCGGATCGCCCGTCTCGAGGCCGAGGAGGAGCTGGCCAAGATCCGCCCGCCGCTGGACGGGCGGCAGGTCATGGAGGTGCTCGGCGTCCGGCCGGGCCCGGTGGTGGGGCGGGCCCTCGCCCACCTGCTCGAGCTCCGCCTGGACCACGGCCCCATGACCGAGGAGGAGGCCACCGCCGCCCTGCTCGCCTGGGCCGCGGCCGAAGGCGTGGGCTGGCAGGCGGCGGCAGCCCCGCCACCGGATGGGCCGACCAGCCCGCGGGCAAGCGGGTAGGCGTCCCAGGCAGTGGGCGACCGTCCGTCCCGACCCTTGCAAGTAGGTGGGCAAGCGTGAGTTCGCGTTCAGGACAGATCCTTGGTGAGGAGTCTCCTCAGTTCAAGATCGAGCAGCCGGCGGCAATACGAGCTCGATATGGATGAGGGCCGAACAGGATCTGCACCTTGGTGGAAGTCCGCGGTGGTCTACCAGATCTACCCGCGCTCGTTTGCCGATGCAAATGGTGATGGAGTCGGAGACCTTGAGGGTATCCGACTCCATCTCGACCATCTTGTCTGGCTCGGAGTGGATGCATTTTGGCTATCGCCAGTCTTCCGATCGCCGATGGCAGATTTTGGCTACGATGTCGCCGACTATTGCGATATCGACCCGCTGTTCGGCACGCTGGCCGATTTCGACCGTCTGCTCGCTGATGCCCACGCGCGTGGCTTACGCGTCCTGCTTGACTGGGTTCCCAACCACACCTCGAGCCAGCATCCCTGGTTCCAGAGCTCACGATCTTCGCGGCACAGCCCCCATCGGGAATGGTACGTGTGGCGCGACCGGCCGAACAACTGGAGATCCGTTTTCGGTGACGGTGCGACCTGGGCCTTTGACGAGCGGACCGAGCAATGGTATCTACACCTCTTCCTGCCCGACCAACCAGACCTCAACTGGAGAAATCCAGATGTCGTCGCGGCGATGCACGAGACATTGCGCTTCTGGCTCGACCGGGGAGTCGACGGCTTCCGTGCCGACGTGGTCCACATGATCGCCAAGGACTGCGAGTATGCCGACGACCCACCGGAGCTGGCCGGCGTCCCGAAGTTGGTGACCAACGCTGACGAGCATGGCCACGCACTATTGCGCGACATTCGTCGCCTCCTGGGCTCCTACGTTGGTGATCGCATGATGGTCGGCGAGGTCAATCTTCCCACAGCCGCACAGGTGGTCCGCTACTATGGCGCGAGTGACGAGCTCCACCTCGCCTTCAACTTCGCCCCCATGTTCACGGCTTGGGACGCCGCCGCCTGGCGTCAGCAGATCGACCTGACCTTCCACCATCTCGATGCGGTTGGCGCCTGGCCCACCTGGGTGCTGTCGAACCATGATCAAGTCCGTCACCGCACCCGGTACGGTTCCGAGTCGCGAGCCAGGGCTGCTGCGGTGCTACTTCTGACCCTCCGGGGCACCCCTTTTCTCTACGCGGGCGAGGAGCTTGGCTTGGAGGAGGCCGTTCTGCCGCCGGACCGCGTCGTTGATCCCGCCGGCCGCGATGGATGCCGGGCTCCGATTCCTTGGAACGGCTTCCCTCACCACGGCTGGGGTAACGTCCAACCCTGGCTACCATGGCCGCCCGAGCCCGAGCGGCGCAATGTGGCCGAGCTGCGCGGCGACGAGGCTTCCATCCTCCATTTGTACTGCCGCCTGCTCGCTTCTCGCCGCGGGAGCGCGGCGCTACGTCTAGGCTCCTGGGAGCCCGTTGTCACCCCCGCGGGTACGCTCGCCTATCTGCGGGTGCTGGGCCATGATCGCCGGGCTGTGCTGGTTAATTTCACGAGGAAGGCCATCGGCGCCCCCGTCGCCGACCGCTGGCTGGTCGAGGTTGCGAGTGACGGGTTCGGCGAGGGCTACCCATACGAGGGAAGGCTCGGACCCGACCAAGCGGTAATCCTCCGGCCTGAAGGGACCCAACCTAATTTGTCTGCTTCAGGGTGAGAGGCAGACGCCGCCCGGCCTCGCGAGGCCGGGCGGCGTCCGCCGTCGGGCGGCTGTCGTCAGGCGCCGGTCGCGTCCAGCCAGCCGGTCGGGGCGAGCGTGTCGGCCACCGGGGCGGCGATGAACTCCTCGACCGCGCGGCGGGCCACGTCGTCGGTGTACTGCACCGGTGGCGACTTCATGAAGTAGCTCGACGGGCCGAGCAGCGGGCCACCGATGCCACGGTCAAGGGCCAGCTTGGCGCAGCGGACCGCGTCGATGACCACGCCGGCCGAGTTCGGCGAGTCCCACACTTCGAGCTTGAGCTCGAGGTTGAGCGGCACGTCCCCGAACGCGCGGCCCTCGACCCGGATGTAGCACCACTTGCGGTCGTCGAGCCAGGGCACGTAGTCGCTCGGCCCCACGTGCACGTTGCGCTTGCCGAGGTCGCGGTCCACCTGGGAGGTGACCGCCTGGGTCTTGGAGATCTTCTTGGACTCCAGGCGGTCGCGCTCCAGCATGTTCATGAAGTCCATGTTCCCGCCGAAGTTGAGCTGGTAGGTGCGGTCGATCCGCACCCCCCGGTCCTCGATCAGGCGGGTCAGGACCCGGTGCACGATGGTCGCGCCGACCTGCGACTTGATGTCGTCGCCGATGATCGGCACGCCGGCCGCGGTGAACCGCTCGGCCCACTCGGGCGTGCCCGCGATGAACACGGGCAGGCAGTTCACGAACGCCACCCCGGCCTTGAGCGCCTCGCTGGCGTAGAAGCGGGCGGCCTCCTCGCTGCCCACGGGCAGGTAGCAGACCAGCACGTCGGTGCCGGTGGCGGCGAGGGTGGTGGCGATGTCCACGGGCCCGGCGGCTGCCTCCTCGATGGTCTCGGTGTAGTACCGTCCGAGCCCGTCGAGGGTCGGCCCGCGCTGCACCTCCACGCCCAGCGGGGGCACGTCGGCGAACCGCACGGTGTTGTTCTCGCCGGCGAAGACCGCCTCGGAGAGGTCACGGCCGACCTTCTTGGCGTCGACGTCGAACGCGGCGACGAACTCGATGTCGCGAACGTGATAGCCCCCGAGATCGACGTGCATCAGCCCTGGGACGTCCTCGCCCGGCTGGGCGTCCTTGTAGTACTGCGAACCCTGCACCAGGGACGAGGCGCAGTTGCCCACGCCGACGATCGCGACGCGTACGATGCTCATCTGTGTCTGCCCTCCTGCTGTGGCGGCTGGTGCGGTGGCCATCTACGTCGACCGGGATGGTCCTGGCTCACTGAGCAGCGCGAACGTCGCTGCCAACCCGGCAAACGTTCGTGGCCACCGCACTAGCCGGTCCGTTCCGGTAGGCGGGGGTCGCGCGTGGTCGGGACCTGCGCGGCAGGTCCGGTCGTGCCAGGGCCGTCGCCGGCCTGGTGGTCCTTGTTGGTAGAGGCCGGATGGGCGGCCGTGGATACCGGGCGGGCCGCCGCGCCGCCGCGGGGCTCGCCCTGCTGGGTGGAGTCCCGCTCGGCCGCGATCAGCCGGTCGAGCCAGGCGATCTCCCGCTCGCGCTCCTCGAGCCCGTGGTCCATCAGCTCGAGCGTGTACGCGTCCATCCGGTCACGCGCGGAGCGCAGCGACGCTCGCAGGTCGGCCAGGCGCTCCTGCAGGTAGCCGCGCCGCCGTTCGAGCTGGTACAGGCGGGTCTCCGGACGCAGGTAGCGGAAGAAGGCCAGCCGCAGCGAGAAGCGGTCCTGCTCGAGGTCGTGCATGTCCGCCGACTCGAGCAGCTCGTGGAAGTGCAGGTCGCCCCGGTCGGTGAGCCGGTACACGTGCTTCTTGCGCGAGGTGAACAGCGACTCCTCGACCTCGAGCGCGCCGTCGGCCGTCAACCGCTTCAGGCACGGGTAGAGTGAGCCGAAGCTGACGCGCCAGAAGGCGCCGAGCTTGACCCCGAGCTGCTTCTTCAGCTCGTAGCCGGACATCGGCGCCTCCTTGAGCAGTCCAAGCACTGCAAGCTCGAGCACGAGAACGTCCCCCCGGGAATTTGTTTCTGTCGGTCGACCCGCGCGAATCGCGCCGATGTATCGATCCGATGTATCGACACGATAGGTTGGTCCATCCGGGAGTGTCAACCCGCCCGCCTCCGCGTGTCCGGCGCGTATCCGTTCCGTGAACAACCATGCATGGCCTGGGTAGACTGTGTCGAGCGCCGGCACCCGGCCGGCACCGTTCCTCCCTCGCCGCCATGCGCCTTGTCGACTACACGCTTGCCAAACGGGCGAAGCTCACCGAGCTGCGCGGTGGGCGTCTGTCACGCACCGAGGTGTGCGACGCCCACCCCGAGCTGCTCCGGGCGGCCCGCAACGTCGGCGAGTCGACCCTGGTGCTCTGCCCGGTGTGCGCCGAGTCCTCCCTCGTCCACGTGACCTACGTGTTCGGTGACGCGCTGCGCCAAGACTCCGGCAGGGTCTGGCCGCGTGACGGCCTGGCCGCGCTGCACCGCTCGGTGGAGGAGTTCGCCTGCTACGTCGTGGAGGTCTGCACGGCCTGCTACTGGAACCACCTGGCCCGGCGCTACCTCCTCGGCCGCAGGCACGTCGGCCAGCCGCGGGGACCCGCTCGACCACGGCACAGGCGCTGATGGCTTTGCTCTGTTGGGTATGGGTCTTCCCTTGGGAACGCTTGTGGCGCTCTTGGGGGCCGTGGGCGGAGACCGGATCTGGCCGAGTGCGGTAAACCGGATCTGGCCGAGTGCGGTAAAGTCGTCCGCCATGGCAGCACGCACGACGAAGACCCCCCGTGTGGCCAGGCTCGCGCAACCCACGCCGCGCCCCCGTCTCCGCCGCGTCCTGCGCTGGAGCCTCTGGCTGGCCGTGCCCGTGCTGGCGGTGGTCGTCGGCAGCGTGATCGGCCTGGTCTATGCGTTCGCCAAGGTGCCGCTCCCCGACAAGGTCCCGACCGCCCAGGCCATCATCATCCAGGACAGGTACAGGCACGAGCTGACCACGATCACCCCGGAGCAGAACCGGCGCGAGGTCCCCCTCAAGGGGATCTCACCAGCCATGCGTGCGGCGGTCATCGCGGCCGAGGACCGGGACTACTACCAGCACGGGGCGATCTCCTATCGGGGCCTGCTGCGGGCCGCGTGGGCCAACGTCACCCGCGGGCGGGTGGCCCAGGGCGGCTCCACCATCACCCAGCAGTACGTCAAGAACGCCTACCTCGACCGCAAGCGCACGGTCTTCCGCAAGCTGCGCGAGGTGATCATCGCCACCAAGCTCGAGGAGAAGTACTCCAAGGACCAGATCCTTGAGTTCTACCTGAACACCATCTACTTCGGCCGCGGCGCCTACGGGGTCGACGCGGCCGCCCGCACCTACTTCCCCGCGCTCAAGTGCAACAAGCAGGGCCGGGCGTGCAAGCCGGCCTGGACGGCCCGGAACCTGACCCCGGCCCAGGCAGCGTTCCTGGCAGGCGCCATCCGCAGCCCCGAGTTCTACTCCAGGGACCGCAACCGGCAGGCCGCCCTGGCCAGGCGCAACCTGTTGCTGCGGACCATGGCCGAGCAGGGCGCCCTCACCCAGGAGCAGGCGACCAGGGCCTTGGCGGTCCCGCTCGGGACCGCCAAGGAGGCGGCGCGGCGCGGCGGGAGCATCGCGACCTCGCCGGCCCCTTACTTCCTGGAGAAGGTGCGCCAGAACCTCGTCGACCAGCTCGGCGCCGAGCGCGTCAACCTGGGCGGCTTCCGGGTCACGACCACGCTCGACCCGCGGATGCAGACGGCCGCCGACAAGGTGGTCAAGACCGTGCTTGGCAGGAAGGGCGACCCCTTGGCCGCCCTGGTCGCGATCGACCCGCAGACCGGCGCGGTGCGAGCGATGTACGGTGGTAGCAACTACCGGGTGCAGCAGTACAACCTGGCCACCGACTCCATGCGCCAGGCCGGCTCGACCATGAAGCCGTTCGTGCTGGAGCAGTGGTTGAACGACGGCTTCTCGGTCAAGGCGGTGTTCAAGGGACCACGCCGGATCGTCGTGGACGGCCAGCCGATCCGCAACTTCGGCAACCAGGAGTTCGGCCGGGTCGATCTCCTGCAGGCGACCAGGGACTCGATCAACACGGTGTACATGCAGCTCATCGAGAAGGCAGGACCGGCCAAGGTCGCCGAGCTCGCGATGAAGACCGGCGTGGGCGCCACCCTCTCCTCGAGCGAGCGCCGGCCCGACCTGGACGAGCTCCCCTCGCTCGCCCTGGGCGCCAGCGAGGTGAGCACGCTGCAGCTTGCGGCGGCCTACGGCACCTGGGCCAACCGGGGGATCCACGCCGAGCCCTACGTGGTCGAGGAGATCACCGACCTGGCGGGCAAGCCCATCACCATCCCGGGGGTCGACGGGCGGCCCGCGCAGAAGCACCGGGTGAAGGCGCACCGGGTGGTGAACGAGAACGTGGCCGACACCATCAACTTCGCCCTGCAGGGCGTGATCGAGGACGGCAGCGGCAGGCGGGCGGACATCGGGCGTCCGGCGGCCGGGAAGACCGGGACCACCAACGACTTCACCGACGCGCGCTTCGTCGGCTACACCCCCAACCTCGTGGCCTCGGTCTGGATGGGGTACAACGACCCCAAGCAGAAGCTCGAGAACGTGCACGGCGTTCGCAACGTGTCCGGCGGCTCGTTCCCGGCCAAGATGTGGCACGACTTCATGACCATCTCGCTCGCCGACACCCCTCCCCTGGCCTTCAGCGCGCCGGTGTTCGACGGCGAGGTGCTGAGCTCGACCACGACCCTGCCGCCCACGACCACGACGCTCCCCCCCACCACGCTCCTGCCGTCCACGGTGCCGCCGCCCACGAGACGGCAAGGGCCGCCCACCACGACGCTGCCGATCTCCAGCCTGCCGCCGTCGACCTCGCCGTTCCCGGACACCACCATCCAGAATCAGAGCACCGACCCGGCCAGGCGCCGGAGGCCGCCGCCGCCCACGGTCGGCGGCTAGCCGTGCATTCGTGCACATGAAGCCCGCGACCTGCACAAACGAGAAACCGGCGGTCCTGCGGCAGCCCGCTGAGCAGGCACAACGCGGCATGTGCGGAGAACAGGGCTAGCCGTGCGGGCCGCCACCGCCGTGCGGGCCGCACGACTGGCCACCGGCCCGCCCAGCCTGCCCTCGCGCCAGGCCCAGCTCGTGATCGTCGGGCTCTGGGTCGTCACCCGCGCCGTCCTGCTGGTGGTCTCGCTCCACCCCAGGCTGTACTCGGCGGCCCTGTTCGGCGACGTCCGCCTCTACGGGGCCAAGGTCGAGCGCATGTTCCAGGGGGAGCTGCCCTACCGGGAGGTGGCCATCGAGTACCCGCCTGGCAGCGTGCCGTTCACGATCATCCCTGGCCTGGTGGTCGGCACGGGTGCCGGCTACCGGTTCGCCTTCGTCCTCGAGATGCTCGCCGTGGACGCCGTCGGCCTGTGGGCGGCGGTCCGGCTGGCCCGGCTCCTGGACGCCGGCCGGCGCCGGATCCCCCTTGCCTACATCGGGGTCATGGCCGCCATCGGGCCGCTGCTGGTGCTCCGCTTCGACCTCGTGCCCGCGGTCTGCGTGCTGCTGGCCGCCACCCTGGCCGCCGAGGGCCGGGCCGGGCTGGCAGCGGCCGCGCTCGGCTACGGCGCGGCGGCCAAGCTCTACCCAGGCGTGCTCCTGCCGTTGCTCGTCCTCGGCCTGGTGCCCGCGGAAGGCTGGTGGCGGTCGCTGCGCCGCACGGCCCCCGCGTTCCTGGCCGGCTTCGTCCTCACCGTGGTGCCCGCCCTTGCCCTGTCGGTCGAGGGCACGCTCGGCGCGGTGCTCTACCACGTGGAGCGTGGGGTGCAGGTCGAGAGCCTCTGGGCCAGCGCGATCGGTCTGGCCCACCTGGCCGGCGGGCTGACTGCCCGCACGGTCCCCGGCTTCGGCGCCTACGAACTGCAGTCCAGCCTCTCCGGGGTGGTCAAGGCGGTGTCGACCGCGGCCACCGCGACCGCCCTGCTCACCGCGGCCTGGCTGGTGTGGCGGCGGTCGCGCCGCTCGGGCGGGCTGCGCCCGGCCGACTGGGCAGGCGCCTTCGCCATCGGCGTGTTCGCCTTCGTGCTGCCGACCCGGGTGCTCTCCCCGCAGTACCTGGTCTGGCTGGGCGCACCCATGGCCGCCCTCGCCGAGCGGGCAACCGGCCGGCGCGCTCTCTGGGTGCTGGTGGCGGCGATCGCAATCAGTCAGGTGATCTTCCCGTTCCGCTACACCCAGCTCCGCCACCTGGCCGCGTTCGACGTCTGCCTGCTCGCCGCCCGCAACCTCCTCCTGCTGGGAGCGGGTGCGCTCACCGTCCGCGCCTTCTTCGAAGGGCGGCCCGCTCCGCCCGGCGGCCCGTGAGGCCCGGCGGCCCGTGAGGGCCGGCGGCCCGCTCCGCCCGGCGGCCCGCTCCGCCCGGCGGCCCGCTCCGCCCGGCGGCCCGCTCCGCCCGCTGCCCGCGCCGCCCGGCGGCCCGTGAGGCCCGGCGGCCCGTGAGGCCCGGCGGCCCGCTCCGCCCGCTGCCCGCGCCGCCCGGCGGCCCGCTCCGCCCGCTGCCCGCGCTGTGGCCGGCCGTTCATGGCGGAGATGACTTCTCGGGGCTGTGGATATCGGCGGGCAGACTGTCGCGGGGTGGTGGCAGACTATGCATATGGCTGGGAACACACGTTCGACAACTGCCGTCCAGGCCGCCGGTCGGTTGCCCGGTGAAGCGGCACGCTGCTACCCTCGGTCGGCTTCACACTCCTGCTCCCACCCGGGGGCCGCTTCAGTCCAGAGGAGGTGACATGCGTCACTACGAAGTCATGCTGATTCTCGATCCCAGCCTGGAAGACAGAGACGTCAAGGCTGCGGTCGACAAGTACCTCACGACGGTCACAAGCCGGGGCGGCAAGATCACCGGCATCGACCACTGGGGCAAGCGCCGGTTCGCCTACGAGATCCGGCACATGAACGAGGGCTACTACGCGGTGGTCGACGTCGAGGCCACACCCGAGACGGTCGACGAGCTCTCCCGTGTGCTTGGCCTGGCCGACAACGTGATCCGGCACAAGGTCGTACGGCCGCAGGCCGCGTAGACCACGCAGTTGGACGTCCCCTTCCCCGCTGGCCCTGTAGGGGGCCTGGTCCTGTTGGTCGTGCCCGGCGGCAGCCGGCGCGGGATGTGAGTGAGGTGTACTGGTGGCAGTCGACAATCAAGTCATGCTCGTCGGCAACCTGACCGACGACCCGGAGCTGCGCTTCACCCCGAACGGCGCGGCGGTGGCCAACTTCCGCCTGGCCGTGACGCCCCGGGTGCGCGAGGGCGACCAGTGGAGGGACGGCGAGACCTCGTTCTTCCGCATCAACGTCTGGCGCCAGCAGGCCGAGAACATCGCCGAGACCCTGCAGAAGGGCACCCGTTGCATCGTGGTCGGCCGGCTGCGGACCCGGTCCTGGGAGACCCCGGAGGGCGAGAAGCGCTCGGTCACCGAGGTCGAGGCCGACGAGGTTGGCCCGAGCCTCAAGTTCGCCACCGCCAAGGTCGAGCGGTCGTCACGCGGCGGCAGCGGCGGCAGCGGCGGCAGCGGCGAATGGTCGGGCGGCTCGGGCGGCTCGGGCGGCAGCTCCAAGGGCGGACAGTTCAACGACGAGCCGCCGTTCTGACACGGCGGTGATAGAGATGCGGCCGGACCGCCAGCAAGCGGCCGGCCAGGAGGCGACTTGAGCCTGCGTCCTGGTGACACTGACTCGAAGTAGATGCGGCCGGACCGCCAGCAAGCGGCCGGCCAGGAGGCAACCCTAGATGCCAAAGAGCACGTTCCAGCGCAAGCCCAAGCGGAAGTTCTGCCAGTTCTGCGCCGACAAGCAGGACTTCATCGACTACAAGGACGTCAACCTCCTGCGCAAGTTCATGAGCGACCGGGGCAAGATCCGCGCCCGCCGGGTCTCCGGGAACTGCTCGCAGCACCAGCGCGACGTCGCGTCAGCGATCAAGAACGCCCGCGAGATGGCGCTGCTCCCCTACTCCGTCCGATGATCGACGGCCGAACTTGGCCGTCGGAATGAGAGGATCGTCCGCCGTCAGGCGGGTCCCGAGCAGTCCGATCTACGGTCCGCCACCGGCGGGCCCGATTGAGAGGGAGCCGTGAAGGTCATCCTTACCCAGGAGGTCCGCGGGGTCGGCGCCCCCGGGGACATCGTCGACGTCGCAGACGGCTACGGCCGGAACTACCTGCTGCCCCGGAACCTGGCCCGCCTGGCCACGCCTGGCGCGGTGCGCCAGGCCGAGGGCATCAGGGCCCGCCGGATCGCCCGCGAGGTCGCCGACCTCGAGCAGGCGCGCACGATTGCGACCCATCTCGAGTCGCTCCGGGTCGTCATCCCGGCCAAGGCGGGCTCCGAGGGCCGCCTGTTCGGCTCGATCACCACACCGCAGATCGTCGACGCGGTGGCCAAGACCGGCGGCACCGAGATCGACCGCCGCCGCATCCACCTCGACGCCCCCATCAAGCAGCTGGGCAGCCACCAGCTTACCGTCCGGCTCCACCCGGAAGTCGAGGCGACCGTGAACCTCGAGGTCGTCCCCGGCTAGCCCGAGCAGGTCTGCAGGGTCACACACCGCCCGCCGGCGGTGCGGTGAAGGCACGCCGCCTCCAACGGCGCCGCGGCAAGGAGAGCACTGCGATGGCCATCCGCCCCCCGGTTGCCGAAGGCGGCGGCTCGCGGTCCGACGCCCAGCCCTACGAGCGGGTCCCCCCGCACAACATCGAGGCGGAGGAGTCGGTCCTCGGGTCGATGCTCCTGTCCAAGAACGCCATCGCCGAGGTCCTCGAGATGCTCCACGAGGACGACTTCTACCGGCCGGCGCACCGGACCGTGTTCCAGTCGATCCTCAGCCTCTACTCCCACGGCCAGGCGGTCGACGCGGTCACCGTGGCCGAGTTCCTGCGCCGTGACGGCGTGCTGCAGGACATCGGCGGCGCCCCGTTCCTGTTCACGCTGGTGTCCGGGGTGCCGACGGCCGCCAACGCCGCGCACTACGCCCGGATCGTCAAGGAGGCGGGCGTCCTCCGCCGCCTGATCGACGTGGGCACCCGCATCGTGCAGCTCGGCTTCGAGACGCCGCAGGACACCGAGCGCGCGGTCGACATCGCCGAGTCGCTGGTCTACCAGGTCGCCCAGGGCCGGATCAGCGAGGACTACCAGAGCCTGCGCGAGGTGCTGACCGGCACCCTGGAGGCGATCGAGCGCCTCCACAACGACCGCAGCGAGATCACCGGCGTCCCTACCGGCTTCGCCGATCTCGACCGCCTCACCTCCGGCCTGCAGAACTCGAACCTGATCATCGTCGCGGCGAGACCGGGCGTCGGGAAGTCCACGCTAGGCCTCGACGTCGCCAGGAACGCTGCCGTGCGGGCGCAGGTGCCCACCGTGGTGTTCTCACTCGAGATGAGCAAGACCGAGCTGGTGCAGCGCCTGATGTGCGCCGAGTGCACGGTCGACATGCAGCGCCTGCGCACCGGGCGCATGGAGGAGTCCGACTGGACCCGCCTGACTCGCTCGCTCGGCAAGCTGGCCGACGCCCCCCTGTTCATCGACGACTCGGCCGCGACCACCATGATGGAGATCCGTGCCAAGTGCCGGCGGCTCAAGCAGCGCCACGGCCTCGGCTTGGTGATCGTCGACTACCTGCAGCTCATGCAGGCGACCAGGCGGGTCGAGAACCGCCAGCAGGAAGTCAGCGAGATCTCGCGGTCGCTGAAGCTCCTGGCCAAGGAGCTGGAGGTCCCCGTCATCGCCGTCTCGCAGCTCTCCCGCCAGACCGAAGCGCGAGCGGACCGAAGGCCCATGTTGTCAGATCTGCGCGAAAGCGGCGCGCTTGAGCAAGATGCGGACCTCGTCCTGTTCATCTACCGGGAGGAACTGTACGACCAGGAGTCGCCCCGCAAGGGCGAGGCCGACTTCATCCTGGCCAAGCACCGCAACGGGCCCACCGACACCGTCACGGTGACCTTCCAGGGCCAGTACTCGCGTTTCGCCCCCATGGCGCCCCGCAGCCTGTAGCAGTTGTAGGGTCCAGTTCTTTTTGAACAGTGGCGGCGTTGCTTGAACACTGCTGGATCAATCGGCGGTCGACCTGAACAATTCCAGAGCATCGAGCGGCAGCTCACCCCGTGGAGTCCACACGAAGATGGCCAATGTCCGACCACCATGGCCAGCGGCTGGGCGATTGGCCTTGTCCTGCCAGATGAGCAGTGGGTGGGCGCTTGGAGCAGCCCTACCCTTCGGGCCTGTCCCAGCGGGTGCAGTAGTAGCAGTCGGGCCTGGGCGGGTCGATGTTCTGCGTGACGATGCCGAGGTCGCCTCGATAGACCAGGTGGGTCTTGGGCTCGCGTAAGCCCGTTGCCCAGACCATGGGATACTGCTGTCCGTGTTTGAGACTGCAAGGCAGCTCACCGCGGCGGATGCCGAGCAGTGGCGGCGGAGCCGCTCCGGGTCACACGCCGGACGAGGGTTCCGTTCTCAGGACGCCGGGGCGACCGAACTGGCGGTCAAAGGCCTCGTCGGCGAGCTGCCGGTCCACGCTGTCATCCCCGAAGGCCTCGACGACGTGACTCTCGGTATGGCGGCCGGGAGGGTCGAGGCGCAGTTCAAGTCCCGACGCATTGAGCAAGGGAGCTTCAGCGTGGGTGAGGCGGCCGCGCATCTGGTCGCCTTGGGAGTGCGTCATCGGAGCTGGCTGAGTGAGGAGCCGAACGCCCGGCTGGCGCTGGTCCTCGAACGTCCCGTCGCCCAGCTCCCCCAGTCCGGCTGGACGGCAGTGATCGCCGAAGTCCCAGAACTTGCGGCCGCACTTCAACCCGTCATACAGGACCGTGCGGTTGCCGCCGGTCTTGACCCGGATGTGCTACTGGCGTCGACGCATCTGGTGGTCAGCACAGATCCCGCCGAGGCCGCGATCGGCGTGCTCGTCGAGCGCAATCAGCTGGCGCCGGCGGCCGCCCGCCAGTGCTACCTGGCGATCCTGGACAGGGCAGCCACGCTCGCCGATGAGAACGGGACTCGCAAGGCCGGTGATCCAGCGCTATTGACGGTCGGGGACACGCAGCGCATCTACGATGAGACGCTCGCGATCGTCGACCTCGCCAGGTTGGAGGCCGCTGTCCGAGAGGGGATCTGTGAGGCAGTCGACTTCGTCACACCACTTGTTGATCCGGGCTTCTACGCCGGTGTGGACGTTGTGCCCGGCCATGTGGTTGCCGGCCTGACGGTTGAGCGCCGGAAGGAGCTCGCGGCGATCGAGCAGGGACTTGCGGACCGCCGGGCGGTGCTGGTTGTGGGTCCTTCGGGAAGCGGCAAGTCCGCCTTGGTCTGGATGGCCGCTTATGGCACTCGGCATGTTGTGCGTTGGTACCGGATCAAGCGGTTGACTGAGGCCGACGTCGCTTCGCTGTTGCGCTTCGTCGACGCGATGCGCCCAACTGAGCGGGCGCTCGTGGGCCTCGCCGTCGATGACGTTGGCCAGTCGGGTCGCGCGGGCTGGGATGTGCTCGCTGATGAGGTGCTTCAGCGGCCGGGAGTGCTGCTGCTCGGGGGCGTCCGAGAGGAAGACTTGTTCACCCTGTCTACCGCCCAGCGGGCTGAGCAGGTTCGGCCGCGCCTCGAAGCCGAGTTGGCGCGTCATGTCTGGGAGGAACTCCAGGACGCGGGCAGGACGATGTGGCCGGACTGGCCGGAGCCGTTCGAGCGCTCCAACGGGCTGCTGCTTGAGTACCTGCATCTGCTCACTGCCGGCAGGCGCCTGGCCGCGACCATCGAGGCGCAGGTCGACCGACGCCTGCGGGAAGCGCGCGACCTAGAGCTTCGCGTCCTGCGGCTGGTCGCCATGCCGGCCGCCTGGGGCGCGACGGTCGACGTGGAGGCGGTTCGCGCAGCCCTCGGGGCTTCCGAGGAGGAGCTGCAGCGGGCTCTCGCCCGGCTGCTTGACGAGCATCTGCTTGTACAGGTGAACCCTGGCGAGCTCGGCGGGCTACACCAGTTGCGCTCTACCGAGCTCCTGCGCGCCACTCACGGGCGGCCACCGCCCACCCTCGCCGCCACGATCGACACGGTCCTGGGCTTCATCGCTCCTTATTGGTTGCCGCAGCTTCTGTCAGGGATCCTCGCGGCCGAGGTCGTGACGGATGAGGCTGTGGTGGATCGTCTGGCCGTCCGCTTGACCGTTGACCCGGACCCGGTGGTGCTCGGGGCTTGCCTTGATGCCCTGCGGGTCGTGAGCTTCCGGCGCCTGGCGGACCAGTGGCTCAGCATCATGGACGTCGCGGGCGTCCCTCCGGCCTCGCGAGAAATCACCGCTACCTTCGCCCTGATGGGGTCGGATGTGAGCGGTCTCCCCTTCCATCCAGCGGTGCACATCGCACTGCCGCAGCTAACCGCAACGCTCGAGCACGACCTGCGGACCCTACTGTTGGAACGGCTCGAGCCGGCAACCCTGGCCGCGGCGGTCGCCCGCGCCGACCGTCTCGACGTCGCTCTGCAGCTCCTCGGCGCAGCCGCCGACGGGCACCTCTCCACGCTCATCGACGCCCTCGCCGGCCTGACCGCCATCGCCGCATCCGAGCTGGATTTGAAGGAACTCTCGCGGCTGCTCGCCGCCGCCCGCTATGTCGACCTCGACCTGGCGCGCCGGCTCGTCGATGCAGCAGGCGGTGTCGATGGCCTGCTTGGCAGGGCCGACACCGAGCTGCCGTGGGTCCGAGACGTGCATACGACGACGGATGACTCCGGTCGGGTCACCGTCCATGCCGTGTGGCGGTATCTTGGCGCTCACGGGCAGGACGACCCGCATGAGCAGGTAGTGGAGACCTGCCGGATCCTGGCCGGTTTCGCGCCCGACGCCAAGGTGCTCGCCGTGCGGGCGATCGATCCTTCCGGGGTCACCGCGGGTTACGGGGACTATGAGGTCGCCGACAAGCAGATCGAGCGGCGCCACCTTCCCGGTAGCGCCGAGGTCGCCTGGAACCGGCAGCGCATCGCCCTGGTGACCGCACAGTTGGCGGCAGAAACGCGAACTCGGCAGCTCGTCGCCGAGCGGGCATTGCTTGTGCAGGCGGCTGAGGCGCTATCCATCGCGGCGGATGCTTGGTGCCGGGGCCGGCCGGCAACCGAGCTAACGCCACGGTTTGACGAGCTGGTCCGTGGGGCGGACCAGCTGGCGGCTACGACAGTTGCCGAAGATGCCACGACTGGCAACTCCGCTGCAGCAGGTCCTTCCGCTGGGCGAGCCGCGGAGCTGGTCAAGCTGCTGGCCGGCAACGCGCTGGGGCGGCTAATCGAGCCCCAGGAGGAAAACTGGGCTCTTGCTGCATTCGTGGCTAGCACCCTGCTGCCAATGGCCCGTGAGCTGCTGGACAGCGACTACTGGCGACTCATCTCTGACCCGCCTCGCGAGGTTCTTGAGGGTATTGTCACCGACCTGGCCGATGTGCATGCCGTGCTCGCCGAGCGCCTTGCCGGCGGGGCACGGGCACAAACCGCGCTTCGCAAGGCCCAACACAGGACAACGGGCAATGTGCTACCGGGGTACGCCACGGTGGCACGCCGACGAGCCGACGAGCGACTCTCTAGCATCATCAGCCAGCTGCGCAATCGGCTGCGTAGGCAGGGTTTCACCGCTCAGATCGTGGGTCGCCCGCCGCGAGAGGAGAAGGGTCTCAAGGGGCTGGTCTGGCCACCAGATGAACTCGCGTTCTCGTGGAAGCGGAGTCGGCGCTCGATTGGCTTGTGCCTCCACCGTCGGTGGTCGAGTCGTGTCGGCGGGTGTTTGGCGACCTCCGCCACGTAGTCCTGGCTCCGGTGCGGAACGGCCGGGTGGTTGCGGCACTGGGCGGAAGGGTCGGTTCACAGTTCTATCCCCTGCCGGACGAAATTGCGGGATGGAATGACGAGCTGTCGGTTCCCCTGCTGGAGGAAGTGGCGGCAGACGCGTTCTCCAGAGCCTTGGATGGCCTCGTCGTCGCCTCAGGCATTACCGCTGGGGCAAAGGAACGGCAAGCTGCTACAGGAAGACCATGAAGCCCTCGAGATGGCCGAGCGGAACTTTTCGGCTGGATACGACGAGCTTAGCGAGCTGCAGGGACAGGACCCGGGCATGATCATCGCCGAGGCGTGTGCGGCCCTTGAGCGCTACGCCGGTGCTGTGCAGAACGAGCTTGACGCGGTGAAAGAGGGTCGAACACTCGACACATCATTGGCAGCCCAAGTCTTCAGAACCGTAAGAGGAGAGGATCCTGAGTTGGCCGGAGAGCTTGCCCTCATCAGGACAGCGCTGGTCGAGTGGGATGTAGATCCTCGATCCGCCCAAGCCCTTGTCGATGCTTGGTTGCAACGACATTCCCTGCTGACTGATTCCGACGAAGGGACATAGGTGGGCTTCTGGCCTGTCCTTGGAGGAATAGTCAAGAGTTGTGGATCGCCGGTGCTGCGTGATCACGCGGCGACTTCCTGCACCTGGTCAGGACGCTTGACCATCACCTCCCCTTGTCGAACCGGGTGCCGGCACCCACCAGCGCGACCAGGTGCAGCCCGTTGACCTCGCAGCCATCCAGGCCGACGCTCACCTGCCCAGCCTGCCGACGAGCCAGGGGCGCAGGATCGGCACGACATGGACGGCCTGCATGGCTTGGGTGTGGTCGAGCCCATCCAGCACCTGCACCTGCCAGCCGAGGGCTTCGAGCTCGGCGCGTCGGTTCATGACCGGGCCGGCGAGGCTCACGTGCACCCCACCCCAACGCTCGCCGTAGTCGATCTCGTCGGCGGCGCCCACAAAGCACAGGCGAGGACACCCGACCTGCGCCTGGGCGGCGCGGTCGTCGAACCCTTGCAGCGCCTGGTACAGCGTGACGAACTGGCGCGTCTGCGCCTCCGTCAACGACACCTCCACCTGCGACCAGTCCGGCTCGCCCGGTGGTTCATCCGAGGGTTGCGAGGTCGCCGCGGTGCTGCTCGTCGAGGCCGAGCTGGCCATCGCATGGGTCGCCGTGGTGACGCGCAGCATCTGCGCGTACGGCCCGCCGATCGGTGGGAACCCGCCCATGACCAGCGCCGCAAGCCGGTCGGTCCGGATGGCAAGCTGCAGCCCGGCAAGCGCCAGCCAGGAGTAGCCGTAGTAGGCGAACCGATCGGCGCCTGCGGCATCGGCCACGGCCAGCAAGTCGCCGGCGACGTTGGCTGGCGTCAGGGTGTCGGGTTTGGGCACCTGCAGGACCTGGCCTTCATAGTCGAACGCGACCACCTGGAACGCGTCGCTGAGGCCGTCGATCAAGGAGCGGCCAAGGGCCGGGTCAGCGCCCCACCTTCGCAGCTCCTCGGCCTGCGGTCCCTCGACCGGCCGCGGGTTGACCGGCAACAACACCGTGGGTCCACGGCCGTGGACCTCCACGGCGACGGTGCTTCCGTCATGCAGCCTTGCCTCCGGCATGGCGATCGTCCCCGCCTTGGCGTTAATGGGAGGCCGACCAGGACCGCCTCGGCTTCGTTGAGCAGCCGTACCCGCTGGTTGATCAGGCTCGTCCGGCGGCTACGCACGGCGACCAGCTCATCCCAGCCGGGATCGGGCCGGCGCTGCTTGCCGGCTGGCGGCAGACCGGCGTCAGCGAAGGTCTCCCGCGCGATCGCCTCGGCGTCCTCCCGGTCGGTCTTGTGCCGCCGCCGCCGGCGTCGCCGCTCAGCGGTCCGATTGGCCTCACCATAGCGCCGCTCGGGTGCCGCCCGTGACTCCCATCACAGCAACGAGGCAACCACCCGGAAGCCGCCTCGCTCCTCACGGCAACGCGGTCACCCAAGGCAGTCGCCACTCTGGGTCCGACCTACGCCGGCCAGCGCGTCGCCCAGTTCCTGCGCGCCAAGGGCCTGCTCATCCCCGACCCGGCCACCACCATCGACGCTGACCAGGCCGACGTCCAGTGGCTCCTCGCCACCCTTCCCGGCCACCTCGTCGCCGAGGTCGAGGCGTGGATCCGGGTGCTTCGCGGCGAGGGGCGCCGACCGTCGCCGGTGATGGGCTGGGCGCTGATCCGCCGCTACCTCGCCATCGTCTTCAGCCTCGCTCGACACCGCGGCTTGACATATGCCCATAGGGGTATATGATTTTTCCCATGGCACGAGCAGCGACGACAGCAGATGCGTTCAACGCGGTGGCCGAGCCCCGGCGGCGCCAGATCCTGGACGTCCTCGCCGGCGGGGAGCGCCCCGTCAACGAGCTGGTGCGCCTGCTCGGGCTGGCGCAGCCACAGGTGTCCAAGCATCTGCGGGTGCTCCGAGCGGTGGGCGTGGTTGACGTGCGTGAGGAGGGACGGCAGCGGCTGTACCGGCTCAACGGCCACGCGCTCAAGCCCATCCACGACTGGGTGAAGACCTACGAGCACACGTGGTTGGAGCGGTTCGACCGGCTGGACGTCGTGTTGGAGGACCTCAAGCAGAAGGAGGAAGGAGATGGCAGTAACCAGTAGCGGGACGGCGACGGTGACGCTCCCCACCGATGAGCAGATCCTCATCACGCGGGAGTTCGACGCGCCCAAGCACCTGGTCTATGAGGCGTGGACTACGCCCGAGCTGGTCAAGCGCTGGTGGAGCGGCCACCGCGGCGAGGTGACGATCGCCGAGATCGACCTGTGGGTCGGCGGCAGGTGGCGGTACGTGATGGTGGCGGAAGGCGGGTTCGAGGTCGCCTTCCACGGCGAGTACCGCGAGATCGTCCCGAACGAACGGATCGTCTCGACCCAGGTCTACGAGGTTCCCGGCGGACAAGCCGACGAGGGCATGGCGGAAGAAGGAGCGCTGAACACCGTCACGTTCACCGAAGTGGACGGGCGCACGACCCTCACGCTCCTCGTGCAGCTCACGAGCAAGGAGGACCGTGACATGGTCATCAACTCCGGGATGGAGGTCGGCATGCAGGAGCAGATGGACCTCCTGGAGCAGATCGCGGTCTCGCTTGCCTGAGCACGCGTCCGCATCACGGGCCGCCGGGACATCGCTCCCCGTGGTCGGGCGCTCGGGCTCCCGCGACGTCGCGCCCCTCACGCGTCGGCGTCGCGTCGGCTAGTGCGGTGGCCACGAACGTTTGCCGGGTTGGCAGCGACGTTCGCGCTGCTCAGTGAGCCAGACCATCCCGGTCGACATAGATGGCCACCGCACTAGCGCGCCCTCACCGCGCTGCGCGTCCTGCTCGCGATTCGCGTTCGCGGGCGGGGGCCTCATGAAGCTCGGCGGCGCCGAGAGCATGGTCACGCTCTTTGCCGACATCGGGGCCGGGCAGTGGTTGCGTCATGTCGTCGGCGTGCTGGAGATCGCCGGTGCCGTCGGGCTGCTCATCCCGCTTGCCGCCGGCGTGGCCGCCGTCGGGCGGGGCCCGCCAGCCCTGCACCCGACCTCGACAGCTACTGGCCCACCCTCCCGTCGATCCGCTCGCGCAGCAGGTCGGCGTGGCCGTTGTGCCGGGCGTACTCCTCCACCATGTGCACCAGCACCTCGCGCAGCGACACCGGCCCTTGCCAGGGATCGTTCCCGAGGACGTCGAGGTCGGGTGCCTCGGCCACGAACCGGTCCGTGAACGCGACCTCGGCCCGCCAGGTGTCCCACGCCTCGGCGACAACCTCGGGGTCGGGCACGGCGCCGTCGAAGTCTCCGTCGGGGTCGGTGTCGGAGTAGTAATGCGGCGGCGCGTCCTGCCCGGCCAGCACCCGCCGGAACCACTTGCGCTCCACCGCGGCGTGCGAGGCAGGTCGTGATGCGGCGCGGCGCCTGCACCTGCCGGACGAGGTGCAGCGCAGCGTCTACCACGTGTACGAGCTCTGGCAGGGTCGAGGGATACCGGCGGGCCTGGCGGGCGAGGACATCCCGGTGGCGTCCCGGCCCGCGCGGCTGACCGCCAGGTCGCGACGCTGGCGGCGGCAACCAGCAGCCAGGACCCCGAGCTTGGCCTGCGGGCGGTCGCGGCCCTGCGCGGCCTGCTCGAGGTGCTCGAGGCGCTGCAGGTCGGCAACGCCCGCGCCAAGGGCTGGTCCTGGCAGGACATCGCCAGCCGGCTGGGGGTCAGCAAGCAGGCCGTGCACCAAAAGCACGGCCCCCGGGCACGGGCCGGGCCAGGGAGGTAGCCAGCATGGTGGACACCACCGAGCAGGCCGGCGTCGTGCCCCACCTGGGCAGGCAGGAGGCCGAGCGCTGGCAGCACCACTACCTCGGGCCCGAGCACCTGCTGCTCGGCCTGCTCCGCCACGGCGACGACCCCGTCCGCCACGGCGACAACCCCGCCGCCCGCCTGCTGCGCGCCAAGGGCCTGGACCTTGAGACCGTCCGGGCCGAGGTCGACCGGCTGATCGCCCAGGGCGTGCTCCCGGGCCCCAGCCCAGCGACGCCGAGCTGCTGGCCACCCTCGGCATCGACCTCGAGGCGGTGGAGCGCCGCCTGAAGGAGACCTTCGGCTGGCAGGCCTACTACGACGCGGCCCAGCGGGTACGGCTGCGACCCACGCATGCCGTCCCGCACGCCCCACTGGCCGGCACCCCGCTGGTGTGCTGGCGAGCCCTGCGGTTCGCCTGCGACGAGGCCGTCGCCCGCGGCCAGGAGCTCGGCCCCGAGCACCTGCTGCTCGGGCTGCTCCGCGACGCCCAAGACCCGCTCGGCACCGGCCTGCATCCCCAGGACCGACGACTCCGGGGCCTGCTTGGCCTGCCCGACCACGGCCCCCACCCGGTCAGGCTGCTGGCCGAGGCGCGCGGCCTGACCCTCGAGCGCCTCCGCGCGGCCGTGCTCAGCGAACTCGACACCAACCGGTGACGCCAACCTCGTGACACGCAGAAGAACCGGGCAGCGGGCTGGCCGCCCGCGGGCGCCACCGGCCGCTGGCTGGCGCCCCGCGCGTCGTCGCGCCGGCATCAGCCAACGCTGCGCCTACGAGCTGCGGCGCCGCTCGGCGGAACCTGGCACTGCGCAAACCACGCTCTCCTCTCGGCCGAGCCGTTGAACGCCATTTGAGCTGTGCGGGCAGGAAGTCACAAATCCGCTATCCGATACTAGAATTGCATGCCGTCAGCAACCCTCTTGGGAGGCAGCATGCGCAGACACGTTCCCCTGGCAGTGGCAGGGCTGTTGCTCGTCGTGCTCGTCACGGCGGCCGTGCCCTCTACCGCAGCACCCCCGGACACGGACGACCGCGTGACACCCGCGATCGCCTATGCCCGGCACGACGGCGGGACCGACCGGGCAATCCAGCACTGCTCGGACACGTCGACGAGCACCGCGCCGGACGTCCCGAACGACGGCGACACCGACTCGAACGACGGCGGCGCGTCCCGACAGGGCAACGAGCCCACGGTCGCGATCGACCCGACGAACCCGAGCCTCGTGGTCGCCGCCTGGAACGACTACTGCGACACCGACCTCGGCGGCGGCTGGATGGGCATCGCCTTCTCCGGCAACCGTGGTGAGAGCTGGACGCCGTCGAAGATCCCCGGCTACCCAAGCGATACCTCAGCCGAGGGCGCGGCCTCGCCGCTCCACGGCAGGCAGGCCGAGGCGGGCGACCCGCTGCTCGCCTTCGACAACGACGGCAACCTGTTCGCCGGCGGGATCGCGTTCAACCGGGTCAACCCGCAGAACGGCGATGTCTGGGTGGCCACGTACGCGAGCCGGCCGCACGCGAGCGGCTACCCGAAGGACTACCTGCGGACCGTCGTCGTGGGCACGGGGACCCCGGCCCTGAACGGCATCTTCGAGGACAAGCCGGAGCTTGAGGTCGACCGGACCGGTGGTCGGTTCGACGGCAACGTCTACACCTGCTGGTCGCGATTCGTGGGCTTCAACGGCCGGACGAAGATCTCCTTCAGCCGGTCGACGGACTCCGGAAGGACGTTCTCGCGCCCGATCGAGCTCTCCTACGGGAAGGACGTCCAAGGCTGCGACATCGCCATCGAGCACGACGGCGACGTGTATGTGGCCTGGGGCACACGCAACACGCCGTCCGCGATCGACGCGCAGGGCCTGGCGATCGCTCGCTCCACCGACGGCGGTGCGAGCTTCGCGCCTGCCCATCAGACCGCGACCTTCACGCGGTACTTCCCGTCCGACGGCGACCGCAACTGCGGAGACGGTGCGCTCGCCTGCCCGAGCAGGTTCGTGTTCTTCCGCGTACCACTGGAGCCGCGCATCACCGCAGACCCGAGCGGCTTGCTGCCCGGCGTCTACGCCACCTACAACGCCGTCGACCCCGCCACCGCGGTGCCGAGCACGACCTCCTACAGCTCGGCCGGCGCGAACTCCGGCCTCGTCGGGCGGTCGGTGGTCTACGTGATCGGCTCGCTGGACGACGGCCAGAGCTGGTCCAGGCCGGTGCCGGTGGATCCGGCGGGCGGGCGTGGCCACCAGTACTTCCCGGATATCGACGCCCTGGGCGGGAAGCTGGTGGCGCTCTGGCAGGACAACCGCACCGACGACGCGTACAGCGTGCAGCTGCCGATCGGTAACACGCTCGACGGGCAGGGCCGGCCGGTTGCGTCCGGCACCGACGTCGTCGGCACGTACGCCGCGGTATCCGACGACGGCACGACGTTCGTCCCGACCGGGATGGTCTCCTCGGCGACACACCAGCCGTCGTACGAGATGTTCGGCAACCGCTCGCTCCCGTTCCAGGGCGACTACAACTGGGTCGCGCTGGCGTTCGACGGCCCGAGCTCGCTCTTCGGCTACATGGGCTGGACCGACAACAGGGACGTGCGTCCGGGCGTCGACATCCGGGAGACCGACTACGTCGACGGCTTCGACGTGGCTCAGTGCCGCACGCCCGCGGCGCTCGAGCCGGATCAGTGCCCGAATGCGCGCGGGCTCGACCAGAACATCTACGGCCAGTCGATCACGGTGCCGGTCGGCTGAGCCCGCGTAGCGGCCGAGACCGCGACTCGAATCGGCGGTGGGCCAGAATCAGCTGGCCCACCGCCCGGCTGGGCGCGTGCAAGCCGGGCGTTGGGACCGCATGTGCCGACTGGAGCAATGAGGCCGCCCGGAGCGACAAGTGGACCTACTACTCCAGCCGTAGATCGTGACGGGGCGGTCAGGGGCGGTCAGGGCCGGCGGGCAGACGAGGACGGCCACCGTTGATCATCTGGTGTTGTGAGGACAAAGCAACGATCAGACGGTGGCCGCAGGCCCCCGCGTAGTCCGCAGCAGCGCAAGCAGGATGCCCTGGATCGACTCGAGGGCGATGTAGATGCCTGGGCGGCCGAGCGATGATTTCTCGTCCGAAGCCAGGTCTATATGGTCACCCACCTTCACGAAGGAGACGGTCATGAGCGAAGTCCAGCAGCAGGTTCAGGAGGCCATCGACCAGTTGGTCGAGTCCGGGACCGAGCGTGGTGTCCAGGTCGCCGTCTACCGGCGCGGCGAGCAGGTGGTCGACGCCGGCGCGGGAGTCGCCGACCCGGCGACTGGACGTCCGGTCACCTCCGGCACCCCGTTCTACAACTTCTCGATCGGCAAGGGCGCGACCACGACCGTGGCACACGTCCTCGCCGAGCGCGGCCTGTTCGGGTACGACACGCCGATCGTGGAACTGTGGCCGGAGTTCGGCGCCCACGGCAAGCACGCCGTGACCATGCGGCACGTCCTGAACCATTCGGCCGGTGTGCCGGGCATACCGCTGGACACCACGCCGGAGGACCTGTGCGACTGGGACAAGATGTGCGCGGCGATCGCCGATGCCGAGCTGTGGTGGGAGCCCGGCACCAAGGTCGGGTATCACGCCTACACGTTCGGCTACATCGTCGGGGAGATCGTTCGCCGCACCACCGGCAAACCGATCTCGCAGGTCCTTCGGGAGGACGTTGCCGGGCCGTTGGGCGTGGCCGACGAGCTCTACTTCGGCATGCCGGAGTCAGACCACCACAGGCTGGCTCGGTTGGAGGACGCGGAAGGCGCCGCAGAAATGATGTCAGCGATGCCCGAGGATCTCCCGATGTTCAAGGCCGGGCCGGTGACGCTGTTCCCGACGGCCCAGCTGGGCAACCGTACCGACATCCTCGCTGCCGACATCCCTGCGGGCGGCAAGACGTCCGCCCGGGCCATCGCACGCATGTATGCCGCATTGCTGGGCGAGGTGGATGGCGTGCGGCTGATCTCGCCGGAACGGCTGCGCGAGGCAACGGCCGTGGCGACGAGCGGCGTCGACGAAGTCTTCGGTATGCCGTCCGCGTGGGGACTGGGTTACTCCATCGGCCTTCCCGGCTCCACCGCGCAGGACACTGCAACCGCGTTCGGCGTGGGCGGCGCCGGCGGGAGCTTCGCCTACGCGGACACCGCCACCGGGATCGCGTTCGCGTTGACCAAGAACCGACTCACCGCCGACTTCACCGCCGCGACCCAGGTCAGCCAGCTCGTCACCGGAGCACATTGAGAGGACTCCTGCGCCTGGGCGGCCAACTCATCGCCGCGAACCACTTCAATTGGCTGATCTTGTCGATACCGCTGAACCAGTCATGCTCTGCGGAGACGACGAACGCTTCACAGCAGCCGAACTCGAACACAGGGCGGCCGCCGCGCCGGCCGGCCCGGCGCCGACCACGACGAGGTCGAACCGCTCGACCCTCATCCCCGTCGGCCTCCCCTTGGCACCTCGGTCACGCGCCCGGCCTCGGAGAACGTTGGGCAATCGGGTCTCCGTGGGTTCGGACGCCGGGGCGGCAAGTCTAGCCGCTCCCGCTGGGACGGCCCGCCCCGCAAAGGCCTGCGGCTGGCGTCGGTCTGCCCGCAGCGGCCTGCGGCCCCGGCGGGCCGATCCGGGGCCGCTGCTCCTACCCTGGGACCGCCGCCTGGTGGCAGGGTCGCCCACCGCGAGGACGCCGTCAAGGGCCTCCGGCGCGACCACCGGCCGTGCGCTCCAGAGGGGTGGCCCCGGTCAGCCGGTGATGGCCGGCCGGGCCGACAGACCGGTGCAGCCTCCCAGCGCCTGGAGGGAGGCGAGCGCCTGCCTGGCGGCGGCGCCGGTCAAGGGGATGGGGACGCCGCCGGAGATGACCGCCGGGGCCCAGCGGGCGTCGGTCACGGCCCGCCCGCGGACGGTGAGGGTGAGCACGCCGCTGCGCGCCGTCACCCCGCCCCTGGAGGAGAAGACCAAGTTCCCCAGCCCGTAGTGGATGTAGGCACCTTCGAGGAAGCCGGCCCCGGCCAGGACGTGGGCGTGGGAGCCGACGACCACGTCGGCGCCGGCCGCGACCAGGCGGGGAGCCAGGGCCCGCTGCCGTGCGATCGGGCAGCTCGACAGCTCCCGGCCCCAGTGGAGGAACACCACCACCGTGTCTGCGGCCTGCCTGGCCGCCCTGACCGCCGCGAGCAGCCGGTCGACCTGGTAGGCCGAAGCGAGCCCGGGCTTGCCGTTGCCCGCGCTCCAGGCCGTGGCCAGGTTCGCGTCCAGGACCTGGGTGGCGCCGATCACGGCGATCCGCTGCCCCCGGGCGGTGAACACGTGGGCCCGGAACGCCTGCGCGGCGTCCCGGCCGATGCCAACCACCGGGAAGCGGGCGGCCGCTGCAGCAGCCAGGGAGTCCTGCAGCCCGACCGGCCCGAAGTCCTCGCCGTGGTTGTTGGCCATGGTGGCAAGGTCGACGCCGGCCGCCCGCAAGGCGGTGAACACCGACGGCGGGGCCCGGAAGGTGAACTCCTTGGCGGCCGGAGTCCCCCTGGTCGTCACCGCGGTCTCCAGGTTGACCATGGCGAGGTCGGCCTGGCGGAGCATGGCGGCGATCGGGCCCATGGCGGTGGCCGGGTCGCGAGCCAGCCGCGTGGCGATCGCCCCCTCGAAGTGCACGTCCCCGCCGAAGGCGAGGGTGACCGGGGCGCCGGTCGGCTGGCGTGGTCCCCCGCCCGTCTTCGGTCGGGTGGGGGAGGTCGCGCCGCCACCGGGCGCTGTGGTCGCCGGCTTGCGCGCCGTGGTGCCGCTGGTGGCGGTCGCTGCGACCGGCGGGCGGTCCGGCGAGCAGCCTGCCACCGCCGCGAGCAGGAGCGCAGCGCCGACGGCGAAGGCGCGTGAGGCCGGTCGCCGCTGCCGAGCCAGCAACCCGAGCACCCACCGCCCGCGAGCTGCAAGCTCCATGACGACCCAGGCTGCACGACCGCGGCGCCGCTGCTCGACCGGCGCGCGGGCGGGCGGCGGACCTGACACGGCGGAACTCCAGCGTCGGCGGTACGGCAGGGGGAAGGACCGAAGCCTTTCACGCCCTGGCCGGCGCTGCCAGGCCTGCCCGCCCGCCTTCAGCCGGTCAGGTCGACGAGCAGGGGGGCATGGTCCGAGGGCTTCGGGCCCTTCCGGTAGGCGCGGTCGATGCCGCAGCGGGCGAGCCTCGACGCCGGTTCGGCGCTGAGCAGCACCAGGTCGATGCGCAGCCCGAGGTCGCGGTGGAAGGCACCGGCGCGATAGTCCCACCAGGTGAAGCCGGCCGCCTCGGGCTCGACCCGCCGGTAGGCGTCGACCAGCCCGAGGTCCAGCACGGCCTCCAGCCGGGACCGCTCGGCCGGCGTGACGTGGGTGCTGCCGGCGAAGGCGGCCGGGTCGTAGACGTCCCGGTCGCTACGGGTGACGTTGAAGTCGCCGGCCACGACCAGCGGGCCGGCGGCCAGGGCGGCCAGCCGGGCCCGCATGGCGTCGAGGAACGCGAGCTTGCCGGCGAACTGCTCGCTGCCGACGGCGCGGCCGTTCGGCACGTACACGCTCGCGACCCGGACGCCATCCATCTCCGCCTCCACCCAGCGGGCCTCCTCCGAGCTGGGCTCGCCAGGCAGGCCCTGGAGCGGGCCGGTCACCGCCAGCCCGGAGCGCGTCACGATCGCGACCCCGCCCCAGCGCCCGGCGCTGTGGTCGACCGCGCTGTAGCCCAAGGCGGCAAGCTCGCGATGGGGGAACGCTCCCGACGCCACCTTCGTCTCCTGCACGCAGAGGACGTCGGGCCGGTGCTCGGCGAGCAGCTGCTCGACCCGGGGCAGGCGAGCCTTCAGCGAGTTGACGTTCCAGGAGACGAGTCGCACCGCAGCAGCCTACCGGTCGACGGTTGAGGCTCGCCGCTCTACAGCATTGGCATTCCAGAAGGAGCCTGCCCAGGCCAGACGGGTCGAGCTTGCACAAGTTATCAAGCGGCGGGCCCTTGGGGCTCGCCGCCCAACAACTTTGGTCGTTCCGGTTCGTCTTGCTGCTGTCGACCTGCGAGCCCGATGGGGGTGGCCAGGAACCATCCCGGCGCCTTCGCCGTCCCATGTGGTGTCGGGACTGTGGGAACTGGAGGACGGGATGCGAGCGAGCCGCTTGGGGATCGGGCTGGTGCTGGTGGCGGTGCTGGTGGTGGGCTGCAGTCGGCTGGGAGACGACTCGGGCTCTGCCGGGGCGGGCGGGTCGACGGAGGCCGGCCCCGGCGCGCCGAGCGAGTCGAGGCAGGGCGCACCTGCGGGCAGGCCCGCGAAGGACGCCGCCGGCGGCACCGAGGCGGCGGGCGCCGTCCGCCTGGCCAACCTCGGCAACCGCATCGTCCGTACGGCAACCGTCGACCTCGAGGTCGCCAAGGGCGGCCTGGGCGACGCCATCACCAGAGCGACCGACATCGTGGCCGCACGCAGGGGGATCTACGTCGGCTCGACGACGTCGATGCCGAGCGACGGCCGGCCCCGCGGCGCGGTCACCTTCCGGGTGCCGGTCCCAGCCTTCGAGGCCACCCTGCGCGAGCTCAAGGGACTCGGCACCTACCGGGGCGAGCGGTCCAGCACCGAGGACGTCACCGGCCAGTACATCGACCTCAAGGGGCAGCTCGCCGCCTGGCGGGCCCAGGAGCGGGTCTACCTGCGGCTACTCGACCGGGCCAGGTCGATCTCCGACGTCATCGCGGTGCAGAACCAGCTCCAGCAGGTGCAGTCGAACATCGAGCGCCTGCAGGGGCAGGTGAACTACCTGGAGGACCAGTCGTCGTTCTCGACGATCGTGCTGAACCTGGCCGAGCCGGGGGCGATCCCGGGCAGTGCGCGGCCCCGGGGCACCTTCGCCAAGGCGTGGCACACCGCGCTGTCCGGCCTCGTCGCCATGGCGGCCGCCGCGCTGGTGGCCGTGGTCTGGCTCACCCCGCTGGTCCTGCTCGCGGGCGTGGTGCTCCTGGTCATGCGGGCGGTTCGCCGGCCCCGCCCGGCGACCCCGGTCGCTCCGGAGCCCGGGTCCTCGGGCGGGTAGCCACCACCGCGGCGGCTGGAAATCCGGGGCTCAAGGCGGCCAACCGATCTGCCGAATAGACCCTGTACGCACACGCCGCCACGGAACCTCACATCCCCCGAGAACCTACCGCCGTAGGGGATCCCGTCGTGCTCCCACGCCGCAGCGCACCGGTCGTGCTCGGGCTGGTCGTCACCTCGCTGGTGACGATGCTGGCCAGCACCCAACTGGTCACCGAGGCGACCCGACCCTCGTTCCAGCGGACCCGCCCGATCGAGCTGACCCTCGGAGCGCTCGGCCCGGTCCAGGCCGGTCCTCCCGCCGCGCCGGAGGTCCCGTCAGGACCCTCTACCCATGCCGGGGGACCGGCAGGCAGCGGTGACGCGGGCCCAGAGCCCGGACCTGACCTGACCGCCCGGCAGCTCCCGGCGCCAGATGGCGCCCAGGAGGGGCCGGCCGGCGTGGCGACCGTGGCCGACCGGCACGCCCTCCCACGGGACGCCCCTGCGGGTGCCGGCAGCGTCCCGGGGGAGGCCTTGCGCACCCTCATCGGGCACCGCGGGCTTCCCTGCTCGGCGCGGGCACGCCTGCGGTCCGACCGGCTCCCGGGACGCTGGTCCCGCCCCTGTGCCACCTCTGGGGCCGCCCCGGCCCCGCCAACGCGCGCGCCGAAACGCGCGCCGCCCTCGGTCCAGCTGCCGCCCCGGCGGCCAGGGACCCCCACACCCGGTCCAGAGGCCGGGCCGTCGCAGCCCGGTAATCCGCCAGGGCGGGGCGTCCCTGCGGCCGTCCCGCCGACCGTGTCCGGCCCGCCGCGCGTGCCGGTCGGGCCGCGCCCCGAGGCCAGGCCCCCCAGCGGCGCAGGCGTCGACCCCGGCGCCCCGGCCGCCCGCTCGCGCGGGCCTCCGCGCCCGGCAAATCGGGAGTTGTTGACAGGGACGGTACGACCTAGAGTCACCAGTAACGTCCACGACACCACGCAAAGCGAAGGTGCACCCCCCGTGACAGACAGCTCCCCCACCCCCGGCCAGGGAACGGGACCACCCGAGATCGACACCAGCGTGCCGCACTCGGCCCGAGTCTGGAACTACTGGCTGGGCGGCAAGGACCACTACCCCGTCGACCGCGCGGCCGGCGAGCAGTTTCGTGAGGTCTTCCCCGAAATC
>WNGB01000337.1_pt1 | contig 72221 bp, 63 predicted proteins | sample 5400681 | NCBI WGS metagenome assembly WNGB01 (sample SAMN13153367, study PRJNA577476) | soil metagenome | isolation source: 115 cm soil or saprolite under grassland replicate 2 | place: USA:California | collected 2016-06-15 | reverse complement strand
CCACCGGCATCAAACACACCAGCAAAGACGTCGACGCCCTCCCGATCACCCGCCATGGCTTCCACCCGGAGTGGAACTACACGATGCGACCCCGCGACACGCCGTAGACGACCGATCTTATTTCTTCGCGGGCCCTAAGCTCGTCGATCGCTGGGGCGCGCGTCAGAGCCGGGCCAGCCGACCGGGCAGCCGATGCTCACCCCGGTCCGTTCCGGCGGTACGGTCTGCGGGGTCAGCCCCGCACTCGCCAGCACCTCCCGCGCACAAGCCACGGCGAACTGCGACGCCCGGTCCATCCGTTGGATCTCCTGCGGGGCGCAGGCCCTCCTTGGCCGGGTCGAAGTCCACCTCGGCCGTGCCCCGGGACCGGAAGCCGGTGGTGTCGAACATCGTGATCGGCCGGGTCGCGGTGTCACACCTCCGCCCCGCTCAGGGAGTTGACGTAGTCGAGCGTGGCGCGCGGTGTGGTCATGTGCTCGATGGACTCGTCGGCCATCGGGATCCCGTGGCGTAGCTGGATCTGGGACTGGATCTCCAGCACGGCCAGGGAGTCGAAGCCGAGGTCGGTGAAGGGGACGTCGGCGATCTCGTTGTCGAGCGTCACCGCCTTCTCCGTCCCGGCGCTCGACCGCATGATCTCGATGAGGTCATCGAGAGTGATCATTGTCTCCTCCTCGTGCGTTGTTGCGTGGTCTACCGCGCACGACCAGCGTGGCGTTGAAGCCGCCATAGCCGCGGGCGAGGACGAGTGCGGTCCGGACAGTCGTCTCGCGGCGCGCGCCGACCACGAGATCCAGCTCGTCCTCTGGCACCGGGTGCCGCACGCCGACGGCCGGTGGGATCACCCCGTCTCGGATCGCGAGCAGCGCCGCGGCGACGTCCAGCGACAGTCCCGCATAGAGGCGCCCAGTCATGGTCTTCGGTACGGTCACCGGCACCGCCCGAGGTCCGAAAACCTCGGCGAGCACGGTCGCCTCGGCCCGGTCGAGGTCGGGCACGCCCGCGCCGTCGGCGAAGACCACGTCGACCTCATCGGCCCGCACGCTGGCGTCGGCGAGTGCCTGGGTGATGGCGCGGCGCAGGCCCGGCGGCCGGCCGGTACCCGGCCGTGGGTCGAACGTGGCGGCGTAGCCGGCGATCTCACCGTAGACGCGGGGCGCGCCTCGTTGGGCCGCGTGCTCGGCGTCCTCGACGATGAGGATCGCGCCGCCCTCTCCCGGCAGGTAGCCGCACGCCTCCAGGTCGAACGGCACGTAGGCACGTGCCGGATCCGCACGCCGGCTCAGCCGGCCCGTCGACAACTGGGCGACCAGGCCGTAAGGGCACAGCGATGCGTCGGTGCCACCGGTGACCACGAGCCGTGTGCCGGTGCGCAGGGCCCGGCGGGCATGGCCGATCGCGTCGATGCCGCCGGCCTGCTCGGTGGCGACCACGCCACACGGACCGCGCATGCCGTGCCGGATCGAGATCTGACCAGTGCTCGCGGCATAGAACCACGCGATCGACTGGTAGGCGGTCACGTGCTGCGGTCCCTTGCTCCACAGCCGCTCAATCTCGCGCTGGCCGAACTCGGTACCCCCGGATGAGCTGGCCGTGACGACAGCCATGTCGTACTCCGGCAGCTGCCCGGGAACGACCGCGGCGTCGGCCAGCGCCATGTCGGCCGCGGCGAGCGCCATGTGCGTCCAGTGGTCGGTCTGCACGATGAGGCGCCCGGGCAGGTGCTCGTTGGCGTCAAAGCCGTCGACCTGGCCCGCCAGCCGGACGGGGTAACCGGACGGATCGAACCGGGAGATCGGACCGATCCCGCTGCGCCCGTCCAGCGTCGCCGACCAGTACGTCTCGGTGGCCAACCCGTTGGGGGCGACCACGCCGATCCCGGTGACCACCGCCGCGCCTGCCAACCGGTTCACCTCCCTGGTTTCGGTACGGCTCAGACACTCGCCGCGGCGGCGAGGTTCACCAGAAGCCCGAAGGTGGCGAGCATCGTGCGGACGCTGTTCCAGCGCCGCCATTGTTCGCGCGGGTCGTGACTGGTCCAGTCGGCCGGCAGCGCCTCGGGGTTCAACGAGACGACCCATTTGTTGATCGGCACGGTCTTGGTCACCGATACGACCATCACCGAGACCACCAACGCGCCGGCGAGAGCGAAGAGCACGCGCGAGGCGACTGCGGGAACGAGCGCGGCCAGGACGCCGTCGAGCAGGGCGGTACAGGCCAGCGTCACCGGCATGAACGGGTCGTACCTGGTCGCCAGGAACCGATGCGCATGGACGTACCGGTCGGGCGGTAGTGCCAGCAGCAGCGGTACGCCCCCGAGCACGGTCCCCGCGAACTCGCCTGCCGCGACGCCATTGGTGGCGATGGCCAGCAGCATGAGCACATCGGGCATGGCGCCTATGCTCGGGGCGCCGGCTGGACGGTCGGTCGAGAACCGGTCCATGCCGCGCCGTCGAGCAGTTCTCCAGGCAGATGCAAGACGCCGTTGCGAGCATCGTTAGGCGTCGAGCTGGTCGGGCCGTCAAGCTGATCGGCCCGCCGAGCTTGGAGGTCGCATCCGTGGCTATGCATCTGCTGTACATGGCGGTACTGATCGGCACCGGCCTGGTCGTGGGCGTGTTCTTCGCCGTCACAGTCAGCGTCCTGCCGGCGTTGCGCGCGTTGCCGCCCGATCGGTACGTGCAGGCCCACCAGCTGCTCGGCCGGGGCTACCACCCGTCGATGCCGCTGATCGTCACCGCGTCCCTGGGTTGCGACATTGCTCTCGCGCTGCTCGCGCCGACGCCGCCACGGCAGGCGCTGTATGTAGGGGCGGCGCTGCTGCTGGTCGGCGTCCAAGTGGTGTCGCAGTTTGGCAACGTACCGATCAACAAGGCGGTCAACCGGTTCGACCCCACCGCGTTGCCGGCCGACTGGCGAGACCCGAGGCCGCGCTGGCGCGACTGGCACCTGGTCCGCATGGCGTTCGCCTTCGCCGCCATGGTGCTGACGAGTGCCGGCTCGGTCCTGCCGGGATAGGGAGTGAGGAGCGTTCCATGCCGTTCGCAGCCACCGTCGCCGCCCTACGGCCCGGATGCGCGCAGAAGGTGTTCGCGGAGCTGGCACCCGGCGCGCGGCCCGGTGACACCGGTGTTCCCGCGGCTCGCCTCGGCCTGCTCGCGGCCGCCGCGTTCGTGCGGGACGACAGTATGGTCTGGGTCGTCCAGTACGGCGAGGATACCGGCGACATCGCTCAGGCCATGGCCGAGCAGCCGGAGATCGCCACCGTCGAGAAGCTCGTCGCGCCGTACCTCGACGAGCCCGACGCATCCGGCGACCCGCAGCGCCTGACCGCGGCGTTTCGTAACCGCATGATGCGGCGCGTACAGCAGCGCATCGTGCGGGAGGCGCCGTCGGCCAGCCTGGCCGCGCTGCACTACCGGGTCCATGACGGGTACGCCGATGAGATCGCGCGCGTCTTCACCGCCGTACGACCCGAGGCACGACCGGTGCTGCGCGACGACGGTGGAGCCCAGACCGGTGTCCTGCATGGAGTTGCGGTCTTCGTCGGCGGTGGCTGGATGGTGCGGGTGGTGTCGTTCGACGGTGACCTGGCTGACATGGCGAAGTACATGGCCCACCGGCCCGGGCGGCCGGCGATCGAGCGGGAGCTCGCGCCGTACCTCGCCGAGCCCCGCGACACCGCGGATCCCGAGGACTTCCTGCGCCGTTTCAACACCGACCTGATGCCGCAGGCGACGCGGCTGGTGTTGACAGGCTGACGCGTGGACACGCGCGGCCAACGGTCACGCGGCCCGAACCAGGAGGCGCAGGTTGACGTCCTCGTGGTGGGGGCCGGTATCGCCGGGCTGGTGTGTGCGCTGGAGTTGGCCCGCCGCGGAATCCGGTGCCGGCTCGTCGACCAGCGCCCCGAACCGTGTCGCGGAACCCGCTGCCCGACGATCTGGTCGCGCACGCTGGAGACCTTCGACCTGATGGGCTTGCCCGTTGGATGGTTGCAGGGCAACGGAGTCCCGCTGCGGGCCAAGACGTTCTCCATCGGCGGTGACGTCGGCACGATCACGCTCGAGGACCCGGCACGCCCGTACCCGTACCCGTTGGTCGTGCGCCAGGATGTGACGGAGCGGATGCTGACCGCGCACCTGGCCGACCTCGGCGTACGGGTGGAGCGCGGCTGCCGCGCCCACCTGGCGGTACCTGAGCTCGACGGCGTCACCGTTGTGTTGCACACCAATCGGGGGGCGACCCGGGTCCGGGCGTCCTGGGTGGTGCTGGCGACGGGGCAGCCGGCCACGGATACCGACCCGGACCTGACCACCGGCTGGTCGGCGTGGGACGTTCCCGACCTGCGATGGGTGCGCGCGGACGTGCGCGTCCCCGGCCTTACGACGCCGGGCGAGCTCGTCTTCCGCGGGACGGACAGCCACGGCGGCCTCGTGCCGCTGCCGGATGGGCGGTACCGGCTGTTCGTGACCCTGGCTCCGGGTACCCGCGAGCCGGCGCCTGTCGAGGTCGCCGCCGCGGCGCGCCATGCGACCGGGCTGGATGTGCACGTCGCGGACCAGAGCTCGATCTGGTACCTACGGCCGCGCGGCCGGCTCGCCGAGCGCCGCCGGGTTGGGCGCTGCGTGCTCGTGGGTGACGCGGTGGCCACCTTCCCGATGCCTGTGTACGGGCTGAACAACGCTGTGCACGATGCCTTCGACCTCGGCTGGAAGCTCGCCTCGGTCCTCCGTAGCGAAGCCCGGGATGAGCTGCTGGACACCCACGCCGAGGAGCGCGGCGCGGTTGCACGGGCGATCCTCGACCGAGCGGTACGGGTCGTCGGCCACGCTTCAACGACCGGGCTGGACGTGCTGCGCGACCGGCTGTGCCGTGGCATCTTTGATATGCGTGGGGAGCCACCGGGCCGCTATCCGCCGGGACCACTCGTCTGGAGCCCGACCGCGGTCGGCGACGGTTTCGTCGGTGACCGCCTGCCGCATCAGTCTCTGACGACACCGGACGGGCATCGCACGACACCACACTAGATGATCCGCGGATGCGACGGTTGGACCCTGTTGCTGATCCATCACGCTTCGTCGCCGGTCGATGCGAGCACGGTGGCCGCGCTGGACGGCTGGCGACCCGCTACTGCGCGCCGGTCAGAGCGTACGCCCTGAGCCTTTGCGACGGAGCCCCGGCCATCGGCGCCGCCGTGTCCATCATCCGGCCCGACGGCCACGTGGGCCTGCACGCCCAGGCGAGTGGCGCCCATCGTGGGTTGGCTGATGCGGTGAACACGGCACGAACGTATCTGGACGCCGTGTTGGTCCGGTAGCGGGGAATCGGCAGGACGACCTGCCAACGGTTTCCGCGGGTCGTGCGCGACGGCACTGTCGAGTAGCCTGGCACCGACAGGCCGGCACAACGGCTGGCCTTGGTGATTCTGGGGGCTCGGTGTTGGTCTACCTGTTTGAGCGTCCCTGGATTGGGGCTCAAGCCGTAGTAACGAGGATTCTCGATGGGGGTGCCTTACGAAGCTCGACCATGGCATCGCGCACGCAAATTCCCTACGGACCTGATCCGTAACAAGCGCGAAACAACGTAGGAAGCCCGGGTGTCGGTCCGGGCTTGAACCACTGTCAAGCTTACGCCACGGGGGACGAAACTTGCGGATTAACATACTCGGACCACTCGAAGTCGTGGTCGGAGATCGAGCTCGCACACCAAAGACACCGAAGATACGAACGGTGCTCGCATTGCTGATCGCCAATCCCAACGAGACGGTGTTCACCGAGCATCTCATCGAGGAGCTGTGGGGCGGGGAGGTGCCGCGGAGCGCGGCCGGCACCGTGCAGACCTACATTTACCAGCTTCGCAGGGCAATTCAGATCGACGAGCCCGACCTCAGTCTGGTCACCAAGCCGTCCGGCTACCAGCTGCGGATAGACCCCGAACGCCTCGACGTCCACCAGTTCGAGCGCCTGGCTGAGCAGGGGTCGGCCGCGCTGGAGGCGGGCGACCTCAGCCGGGCATCGCAGCTGCTCTACCGCGCCCTGCGATTATGGCGCGGGCGGGCGTTCGGCGGCGTCGAGTGCGGCCAGCTGCTGAGCGCGTACATCGTTCGACTGGAAGAGAACAAGCTGACCGTGCTCGAGCGGCGCATCGAGGCCGATCTTCGGCAGGGCCGCCACCGGGAGCTGGTCGGGGAGCTGAAGGCGCTGGTCGTGACCCACCCGCTGCACGAGTGGCTCTACTCGCGCCTCATGTTGGCTTTGTACCTCTCCGGGCGGCGATGTGAGGCGCTGGAGGTGTACCAAGCGTTCCGCCGCCAGCTGCGCGAGGAGCTGGGCCTCGACCCCTCAGCCGAGCTGCAGCGCCTCCAGCGGGCGTTGCTGACCGGAAGCATCCCGGGATACGCCCAACCGCGGGGTGTGCGGTTCGGCGCCGAGATCAGCGCCCGGTGACGGATCAGCGGAACCGCACTTGCGATCTGCCGACCGTCCTCAAGACCGTGACGCCCTCGGTAATCGGGGGCTGGGTCTGAACGAACCATCCGGATCTTGTAGAGACTTCCCGGCTTGGGAAGGATCGTGAGAGATGTCGGGAACGAAGCCACGCAGCGCTCCGCGCGCCAGAGCAGATCCAGCCCCACCGGCGGCTCCAGCGGGCGCGGCGCCCAGCGGTACGCCCCACAGCGGCTCGTTCGGTACCACCAGGACCCGGCGGTACCCGGCGACCGCCGCGCGTACCGGGTCGACGCAGGCCGCCTCGAGCTGCGCGGCCGGCTGCGCCGGGTCACCGCCGGCGTGGTCAGGTGTCGAGGCCAGCCGCCGGTACCCGGCGCAGAGGCGCTTGACGGCGGCGGTGTCGAGGTCAGCGACCCGGGAGACGCCGGTCCGGGTCACCGTGTAGATCGCCCCGATCGGCGTGTATGCGACGACAATGTCGTCCTCGCTAAGATCCTCGGCTAGCCGCGTCGCTGAGATCGGCGGTACGGTCCGGCCGGTGTCCGACGTGGTGGCGAGGACCTTCTGCTCAGAGCCTGCCAGCCCTCCCGGAGGCGGTAGAGCGCGGTGCGCAGCTGTCCCTGTGGGCCGGTGCCACTCCCGCGTTCGACGTCGGTCAGGTACCGGACCGCCTGCCGCTTGAACTCGTCCGCTTGGAAGAGGACCTTCGTGTCGGCACCGGCCCACAACCGGTTCATCGTCAACCGTGCGAGCAGGCTGCGGCTGGTGTTGAGTTCCAGCAGGTCGAGCGGCTTGGTCCGATGCTCGGCGCGGTCGGCCATGGTCGCGGCCAGATGGTAGATCGGCGACAGGGATTCGGAGAGCTTGAGTTGGGCCTGTGGGGTGCAACCTGAGCGCCAGGGCGTTGACCTGCCAGAACGTGACGGCGTTATGGTCTCGGTGCGGTGATCGGAGGCGGCTCCCTGATGCTGCGGTGGGCGGCGTGCGGGTGCGACGAGATCCGGCGCGCGATGCCTCGGCGTGTCGTTGATCGGACCCGGCGCACAGGAGGGAACCTCGGGCCTCGCCGGTGCCGGCGGTGACCGGGCCGGCGAGGATGAGCTGGTGGTGGTTGGGACGCTGGGCTTGCTGGTCCTGCGACGGTTGCTCGGCCTGCTCAGCTGCGGCCAGACACCGGACGCGAAGGATGTGGAGATCGCGGTGCTGCGCCACCAGCTCGCGGTACTGCGCCGTCAGGTCGCCAGGCCGCGCTTCACGTCGGCCGACCGGATGCTGCTCGCGGCGTTGGCGAAGCTGCTCCCCGCGACCTGTGGCCGGTCTTCCTGGTCACACCGTCGACCCTGCTGCGTTGGCATCGCGAGCTGATCCGCCGCCACTGGACCTACCCGGGCCGAGGGAATCGGCGCGGCCTGGATCCCGAGGTGGTCGAGCTGGTGCTGCGACTGGCTCGCGAGAATCCACGTTGGGGCTACGTGCGGATCGCCGGCGAATGCCGCAAGCTCGGCGTGCGCGGGTCGGCGACCTCGGTGCGCAACCTACTGCGCCGCCACCGGCTCGGCCCGGCACCCCGCCGCGGCGGACCGACCTGGACCCAGTTCCTGCGCGCCCAGGCCGCCGGCACGCTTGCCTGTGATTTCTTCACCGTCGAGACGATCGGACTGACCCGGCTGTACGTGCTGTTCATCGTCGAGCTCGACCGGCGTCGGGTACAGCTGGCCGGCATCACCGCCCACCCCACCGGGCAGTGGGTCACCCAGGCCGCCCGCAACCTGCTGATGGACCTCGACGAACACGCCCACCGGTTCCGGCTGCTCATCCGCGACCGGGACGCCAAGTTCACGACGGCGTTCGATGCGGTCTTCGCTGCGGCGGGCATCAACGTGGTGAAGATCCCGCCGCGGGCGCCGCAAGCCAACGCCTATGCCGAGCGCTGGGTACGCACGGTGCGCGTCGAGTGCCTGGACTGGCTGCTGATCCGCAATCGCCGCCACCTCCACCGCGTCCTGGACCGTTACCTGACGCACTACAACTTGGGCCGACCCCACCGCAGCCTCGACCTCACCGCGCCGATCGCCGTCGCACCGTCACCACCGGCCACCGTCGCACAGATCAGACGCGTGCACCGCAACGACATCCTCGGCGGGCTCATTCACGAGTACCGCCACGCGGCCTGAGCCCGGCACTCACGAGACCACAGTGGACGGTCAACGCCGGTCCAGACCACACGTCCTTCACCCCGCTGTCCCGTGCCACGCCGAGCCTGCACCACGAGTCGGTAGCCGGCCGGACACCATGCCGACCCATCCAAGGACCGACTCGACGCGACGCTCACGGCTCCAAACGATCACATGCGATCGACCGAACGGCTCGATTCCGGTGGTTGCACCCCACACCACCGCATTCGCACGCACGCGTCGATCCGGACCGACCGGATCGGCCAGTGGCGCTCATGGCCGGCCGGCAAGCGCGATGCCTTGTGGTCACTCGTCGAGCCGTTGGCGGTCAGGTTCGGCTACGCCATCGACGGGTGAGTTGGGGCGGTCGCCGCCAGCGCAGTGTCGCGGCGAGACGGCTTTACGACGCCGGCCGGCAGACCACCAGTGCCGGCTCCGCTTCCCCGCCGGTGCTGATTCCGGCGCCCACCTGCATGCCCCGCGGATGGCCGTATCCGGGGATGCTTCCGGTCAGCAACGCCCGCTGGAGGCGCTGCAGCTCCGGTGACGGGTCGAGGCCCAGCTCCTCACGCAGGCGGCGGCGAAATGCCTGGTACACCTCCAGCGCCTCGCATCGGCGCCCGGACAGGTACAAGGTCAGCATGAGGCGTGAGTAGAGCCACTCGTGCAGGGGATGGGTCGCGACGAGCGCCTTCAGCTCCCCGACCAGCTCCCGGTGCCGGCCCTGCCGAAGATCGGCTTCGATGCGCCGCTCGAGCACGGCTAACTTGTTCTCCTCCAGCCGGACGATGTACGCGTTCAGCCGCTGTCCACACTCGACTCCGCCGAACGCCGGCCCGCGCCATAACCGCAGCGCGCGGTAGAGCAGGTGCGAGGCCCGACTGAGATCGCCAGCGTCCAACGCGGCCGATCCCTGCTCAGCCAGCCGTTCGAACTGGTGGATGTCGAGGCGTTCGGGGTTTACCCGCAGTTGGTAGCCGGACGGCTTGGTAACCAGACCGATCTCAGGCTCGTCGATCTGGATCGCCCTGCGAAGCTGGTAAATGTAGGTCTGCACGGTACCGGCGGCGCTTCGCGGCACCTTCCCGCCCCACAGCTCCTCGATGAGATGCTCCGTGAACACCGTCTCATTAGGATTGGCAATGAGCAATGCGAGAACTGTTCGTATCTTCGGTGTCTTGGGCGTGCGAGCCCGATCATCGACAACGACTTCGAGTGGTCCGAGAACGTTGATCCGCAAAATATCCCCCGTGACGTAAGCCTGACAGCCGGTCAAGCTCGGGCTGGGCACTGGATCTCCCACGCTGTTTCACACTGAATACGGAATAGCTCTCGTCGGAGATTGCGTGGGCGCCATACCACGGCCGAGCTTGGCAAGACAGCTCATCGGCATCCTCGTTGATCAGTCTTGAGTCCGAATCCAGAGACGCTCAAATGACGCATGGACCAGCGTTGCCCCCAGAAATCACCAGAGCCAGCACCACGCCGGCTCGTTGGCGTCGAGCTTACTGGACGGCGCTGTCGCGGACGACCCTCGCGGCAACGGTCACAACGTTGTCTTGTCGGCGCTCCGGCGACCGGAACAACACGGTGTCCAGGTATCGCCGTGCCTCGGTCACCGCATCGACAAACCCACCATGGCCGTGACATGCGCCAGCGGCAGCGTGCAGGCCGACGTGGCCGTCGGGCCGGATGACAGATACGCCGGCGCCGATGGCCGGACCGCTGAGGGCCGGACCGCTGACGGCTGGAACCCGTTCGCCGTCCAGGTCGAGCTCGAACGCCTTGACCGGCGCGCGATAGCGGGTCGCCAGCCGGCCCAGCGCCGCGACCGTAGTCGCATCGACCGGCGACGACGCATCACGGGTCAGCAGCAATGTCCAGCCGTCGCAGCCGCGGATCAGCTCGTGCGGCGTCGTACGACCTCCGTCCGCCGCCGTCAGCGACCGATGCGGCAGGCGGTCACCCACGAACCCGGGGTCCACCCCGGTCGAGGGCCAGACGAGGGGTCCGGGCGGATACCCCCCAGGGGGCTCGCCACGCACGTCGAAGATGTCGCGGCGCAGCCGGTCGCGCAGCACGTCGAGCCCGGTCGTCGAGGCGTGGCCGACCACCCGGACCGCTCGGTCGAGGATCGCCCGGGCAGCCGCGCCCCGCTCCTCGGCATGGGTGTCCAGAAGCTCGTCCCCGGCTTCGCCGCGGGCGACCGAGGCGAGCTTCCAGCCAAGGTCGAGGGCGTCGTGCACGGCGTTGTTCAGCCCGTACACGGGCATCGGGAAGGCCGCCGCGGCGTCGCCCACGACCACGCAGCGTCCGACCCGGCGGCGCTCGGCGAGCCGGCCGCGCGGCCGCAGGCACCAGATCGAGCGCGCATCCGCGACGTGCACGTCCAGCCCTGTCGCTTGACGTGCCGCCGCGGCGACCTCGACCGGCGAAGGCTGGCCGGTACCCGCAGCGAGCGTGACGAACAGCCGGTACCGGCCGTCCGGCAGCGGCACGAGGCCGCCGTGGCTGTCAGCCCCCCGGAAGATGAGCTCGCCCGGCATCCCGAGATCGGGGACGCGCACGTCGGCACGGGCCCACCGCAGGTCGGGAACGTCACGCGACAACCAGCCGACATCGATACCGAGATCGGCGTCGGTGGTCGGCTGCCCCGTCGCCAGCACCACCCAGGACGCGCGGACCCCGGTTGCCCCCCGGTTGGTGTGCAGCAGGGCGGTGACGCCGTCCGGCTCCTGTGCGGCCAGGCGGACCCGGCAGCCGCGCTCCACCCGTACCCCGAGGTCGGTCAGGTGCGCGGTCAGCATGCGCTCGGTCACGTCCTGGCCTACGACCAGCGGGTACGGGTACGGGCGGGTCGAGTCCTCCAGTGTGACGGTGCCGACGTCACCGCCGACGTGGAACGTCTTGGCCCGCAGCGGGATTCCGTTGCCCAGCAACGATTCAAGGGGCAGGCCCATCAGGTCGAAGGTCTCCAGCGTGCGCGACCAGATCGTCGGGCAGCGGGTTCCGCGACGCGCTTCGGGGCGCCGGTCGACGAGCCGGCACCGCACCCCGCGGCGAGCCAACGCCAGCGCACACACCAGCCCGGCGACGCCGGCCCCGACCACGAGGACGTCAACCGGCGCCTCCTGGTTCGGGCCGCCCGACCGCGGGCTGCGCGCGACCACGCGTCAGCCCGTCAACGCCAGCCGCGCCGCCTGCGGCATCAGGTCGGTGTCGAAGCGGCGCAGGAACTCCTCGGGCTCGGCGGTGTCACGGGGTTCGGCAAGGTACGGTGCCAGCTCCCGCTCGATTGCCGGCCGCCCGGGCCGGTGGGCCATGTACTTCGCCACGTCGGCCAGGTCGCCGTCGAACGACACCACCCGCACCATCCAGCCACCGCCGACGAAGACCGCCACGCCGTGCAGGACACCGGTCTGGACCCCGCCGTCGTCGCGCAGCACCGGGCGCGCCTCAGGTCGTACGGCGGTGAACACGCGGGCGATCTCGTCGGCGTACCCGTCGCGTACCCGGTAATGCAGCGCGGCCAGGCTGGCCGACGGCGCCTCCCGCACGATGCGCTGCTGTACCCGCTGCATCATGCGGCTGCGAAACGCCGCGGCCAGGCGCCGCGGGTCGCCGGACGCGTCGGGCTCCTGGAGATAGGGCGCGACGAGCTTCTCGATGATGGCGATCTCCGGCTGCTCGGCCATGGCCTGCGCGACATCGCCGGTGTTCTCGCCGTGCTGGACGACCCACCCCATGCTGTTGTCCCGCACGAACGCGGCCGCGGCGAGCAGGCCTCGGCCAGCCGCGGGACTACCGGTGTCACCCGCCCGGGCACCGGGTGTCGCGCCGGGTGTCAGCTCCGCGAACACCGACTGTGCGGATCCGGGACGTAGGGCGGCGACGGTGGCTGCGAACGGCATGCGACGCTCCTCATTCCTCAGCGGGGCAGGACCGAGCCGGCGCTCGTCAGCACCATCGCGGCGAAGGCGAACGCGGTGCGGATCAGGTGCCAGTCGCGCCAGCGCGGCCTGGGGTCGTGCCAGTCGGCCGGCAGGTCGTCGGGGTCCACGCGGTTGACGACCTTGTTGATCGGGACGTTGCCGAACTGCGACACCACCTGGACGCCGATCAGCAGCAGCGCCGCCCCGACGTACAGCGCCTGCCGTGCCGGCGTCGGCGCCAGCAGCGCGAGCGCGATGTCGCACCCCAGCGACGCGGTGACGATCAGCGGCATCGATGGGTGGTAGCCCCGGCCCAGCAACTGGTGGGCCTGCACGTACCGATCGGGCGGCAACGCGCGCAACGCCGGCAGCACGCTGACGGCGACGGCGAAGAACACACCCGCGACCACGCCGGTACCGACCAGCGCCGCGACATGCAGCAGATGCGTGGCCACGGATGAGACCTCCCGGTTCGACGGCCCGACCAGTTCGACAGCTTCGGCGATGCTCGCAACGGCGTCTTGTATCTACCTGGAGAAAAGCTGTAACGCCTGGTTCCGGCCGCTGGACCGCGGACTCCGCTCCACTTCGTCCGCTCGCGGCCGATCGACGGCGCGGGCGCCGCATGGACCGGTTCTCGACCGACCGTCCAGCCAGCGCCCCGAGCATAGGCGCCATGCCCGAGGTGCTCATGCTGCTGGCCATCGCCACCAATGGCGTCGCGGCAGGCGTGTTCGCGGGGACCGTGCTCGGAGGTGTACCGCTGCTGCTCGCCCTACCGCCCGACCGGTACGTCCATGCGCATCGGTTCCTGGCGACCAGGTACGACCCGTTCATGCCCGTCACGCTCGCCTGCACCGCGCTGCTCGACGGCGTCCTGGCCGCGCTCGTTCCCGCGGTCGCCTCCCGTGTGCTCTTCGCGCTCGCCGGCGCATTGGTCGTCTCGGTGATGGTCGTGTCGGTCACCAAGACCGTGCCGATCAACAAGTGGGTCGTCTCGTTGAACCCCGAGGCGTTACCGGCGGACTGGACCCAGCGGGACCCCCGGGACCAATGGCGGCGCTGGAACGGCGTCCGCACGATGCTGGCCACCTTCGGCCTGCTGATGAACCTCGCCGCCGCGGCGAGCGTCTGATGAGCCGGGCGGCGGTGGTCACCGGGATCGGCGTGGTCGCCCCCAACGGGTTGGGCACCGATGCGTACTGGTCGGCGACCCGGGACGGGCGCAGCGGGATCGGGCCGATCTCCCGGTTCGATCCGGCCGGCTACCCGGTTCGGCTGGCCGGCCAGGTCGACGACTTCGACGTTGACGAGCACCTGCCCCGGCGCGTCGTGGTGCAGACCGACCACTGGACGCACCTGGCGCTCACCGCGGCCGACATGGCGCTGGCCGACGCCGCGGTCACTCCCACGCAGCTGCCCGAGTACGACATGGCCGTCGTCACGGCCAGCTCGTCCGGCGGAACCGAGTTCGGCCAGCGCGAGATCGAGCGGCTGTGGAGCAAGGGACCGCAGCACGTGACCGCCTACCAGTCGATCGCCTGGTTCTACGCCGCGAGCACCGGCCAGATCTCGATCCGGCACGGCATGCGCGGTCCATGCGGCGTGGTCGCCACGGAGCAGGCCGGCGGCATCGACGCGATCGGCCATGCCCGCCGGGCGCTGCGCACCGGCACGCGGCTCGTGGTCACCGGTGGTACCGACGCATCGCTGTGCCCGTACGGCCTGGTCGCCCAGTTGTCGACGGGCCGGCTGAGCCGGCGGGCGGATCCGGCACGCGCCTACGTGCCCTTCGACCTGAGAGCCTGCGGTTACGTACCGGGCGAGGGCGGCGCGATCCTCATCGTCGAGGACGCCGAGCACGCGGCGCAGCGGGGCGCGCCGCGCGTCTACGGCGAGATCGCCGGCTATGCCGCCACGTTCGACCCACGGCCGGGTACCGGCCGGCCGCCGGGCCTGCGCCGGGCCATCACCCAGGCGCTCGCCGACGCCGGTGTGCGGGCCGACGAGGTCGACGTGGTCTTCGCCGACGGCGCCGGAGTGCCCGACCTCGACCGGGCCGAGGCGGGCGTGCTCACCGAGGTGTTCGGCCCGCGGGCGGTGCCGGTAACCGTGCCGAAGACCATGACCGGGCGGCTCTACGCGGGGCTGTCGCTGGACGTCGTCGCGGCGCTGCTCGCGATCCGCGACGGGGTGATCCCGCCGGCCGTGGGCATTCGGCACCCGGTACCAGAACACGAGCTGGATCTCGTCGTCGGCGCGTGCCGCGAGACAACCGTCCGGACGGCACTCGTCCTCGCCCGCGGCTACGGCGGCTTCAACGCCGCGCTGGTCGTACGCGGTAGACCACGGAACAACGTACGAGGAGGAGACAATGATCACTCTCGATGACCTCATCGAGATCATGCGGTCGAGCGCCGGGACGGAGGAGGCGGTGACGCTCGACAACGAGATCGCCGACGTCCCCTTCAGCGACCTCGGCTTCGACTCTCTGGCCGTGCTGGAGATCCAGTCCCAGATCCGGCTGCGGCACGGCATCCCGATGTCCGACGACTCGATCGAGCGCATGACCACGCCACGCGCCACCGTCGAGTACGCCAACTCGCTGCGCGGGGCGGAGGTGTGACATGGCGGCGCACACGGAGAACGAGATCGTCATCGCCGCGCCGATGGAGCTGGTCTGGGAGATGACCAACGACGTGGCCTCGTGGCCCTCGCTGTTCAGCGAGTACTCGGCGGCGCAGATCCTGGAACGCGACGGCGAGACCGTACGGTTCCGGCTCACCATGCACCCCGACGAGAACGGCGACGTCTGGAGCTGGGTCTCCGAACGGACACCGGACCCGAAGACCCGCACGGTACGGGCCCGCCGGGTGCAGACCGGACCGTTCGAGTACATGAACATCTATTGGGAGTACCTGCAGGAGGACGGCGGGGTCCGGATGCGCTGGGTGCAGGACTTCCACATGAAGCCGGAGGCCCCGGTCGACGACGCGTTCATGGCCGACCGCATCAACCGCAACTCGGTCGTGCAGATGGAACGCATCAAGAGCCTGGTGGAGCAGGCCGCCCAGCAGCGGTCCGGCGCGAACGCCCCGGCCGCCGAGGAGGTGGGCACCCGATGACGGCGAGCCTTGACGGTCACAACATCCTCGTCACGGGCGGCACCAGAGGAGTCGGCCGCGGCATCGTGGATCGGCTTGTCGAGGCAGGCGCGCAGGTGTGCGTCTGCCACCGCCAGCCGAGCCCCGATGCCGACCGTCTCGCCCAGGAGCTCAAGGCGACCGGCGGCAACCACCAGATCGTGCTCGCCGACGTCACCCAGCCGGCCGACATCGACCGGGTCATCGACGCCTGCCGGAACCGGTTCGGCTCACTGCACGCGCTCGTCCACAACGCGGGCGCCATCAGCCACATCCCCTTCGCCGAGCTGCCGCTGGACGAGTGGCGGCGGGTCATCGACACCTCGCTCACCGCGGCCTTCCTCCTTACCCAGAAAGCGCTGCCGATCCTGACGCCCGACGCTTCGGTCATCTACGTGGGCAGCAAGGTGGCCACCGTCGGCGTACCGATGCGGGCGCACTACACCGCGGCGAAGGCGGGGCTCATCGGCCTCACCCGATCCGTCGCCAAGGAGCTGGGCGGGCGTGGCATCCGGGTCAACCTGGTCGCCCCCGGGATCATCGACGGCGAGACGCTCACCGCGGACAAGCGGGCGCGCTACGAGGCGATGACCGCGCTGGGCCGGGTCGGGCAGGCCGACGAGGTGGGTGGCGTGGTGCAGTTCCTCGCCTCGGACCTGTCCCGCTACGTCACCGGCGAGACCATCCACGTTGACGGAGGGATCTGAGGTGTCCTTCCGTGTGCTGCTGCGCATGCAGATCAACCCCGGCATGTGCGACGACTTCGAGCGCACCTGGCGGGAGGTCGGCGACTCGGTGACGGCTCATCCGGCCAACCTCGGCCAGTGGCTGATGCGCAGCGCCGAGGAGCCCGACGTGTACTACATCATCAGCGACTGGGTCGACGAGCCGCGGTTCCGCGAGTTCGAGCACAGCGAGGCGCATGTCGGCCACCGCACCAAGCTGCACCCGTACCGGTCCGGCGGCTCGATGACCACCATGCACGTGGTGTGCGAGATGACCGGGGCGGGTGCGAGATGACCGGTCGCGCCCGCGTCATCGTCTGGCACAAGGCACCGGCCGGCGGGCCGGCGGAGCTGGAACGGGCGTACCACGCGATCAGCGAGCAGCTTGCCGGTACGCCCGGCATGCTCGGCAACGAGTTGCTGCGCTCGGTTCAGCGGCCGGACCGGTTCGCCGTACTCAGCGAGTGGGAGACGCTGGCCGCGTTCCAGGCCTGGGAGCAGGGACCGGACCACCGCAGCTACACGTCGCCGCTGCGGCAGTACCAGGATCGCGAGCGGGTGGACGGACACTACGAGATCTACGAGGTGACCGCCGCGCACTGAACAGCCGTCACCAGGTGACCGGAAGGTGCGCCGGTCCCCGAATGATCTTCCCAAGATCCCACGACAGGGTCGGCTCCTCGACCGCGAGCCGGAGCCCCGGCACCAGCCGGAGCAGCGTGCCGAAGGCCACCTCCAGCTCCAGGCGGGCAAGGCTCGCGCCCAGGCAGTGGTGGATGCCGTGACCGAACGCCAGATGCGGCGTGCGGCCCCGGCGCACGTCGAAGCTGTCCGGGTCGGCGAAGACGGCCGGATCCCGGTTGGCGGAGGTGATGGCGGGTAGCACCGCCTCGCCGGCCCGGACGGTGACCTCGCCGAGGACCACGTCCTCGGTGGCGACCCGGATCGTCCCACCCGCCGGCGAGATCGCCGTGTACCGCAGCAGCTCCTCCACCGCGTCCGGCAGCAGCTCCGGCCTGGATCGCAGCAGCGCGAGCTGGTCGGGGTGGCGCAGCAGCACGAGTACCGAGTTGGCGATGTGTGCCGCCACCGTCTCGTAGCCCGCGACCAGCAGCGTGACGGCGAACGTGACCACCTCGTCATCGGTCAGCCGCCCCTGCGCCTGGTTGGCGGCCAGGGCGCTCAGCAGGTCGTCTTCCGGCCATACGCGGCGCTGGGCCACCAGGTCGCCGAGGTATCCCTTCAACGCCGCCACCGCGTCGAGCACCTCCGCCGGGTCGCGACCGGACAGGTTGAGGTACGCGTCCGACCACGCCTGGAACCGGTCGCTTCCGGCCGCCGGTACACCCAGCAGGGCGCCGATCACGGCGAGCGGCAAGGGCCGGGCGAACGCGGCGACCAGATCTGCCGGCGGGCCGGCGGCGAGCATTGCGGCGACGAACGACTCAGCGGCATCCGTGACGAACCCGCGCAGCGCCCCGATCCGCTGTTGGGTGAACGCGCGCGTGACGGCGGCGCGCAACCGGGTGTGCTCCGGAGGATCCATCACCGTGATTGCGGTGGCATCGAGCGGGATCGGTCGGGCACGCGGCGCCTCGGCCCGGGCGGCCGCCGCCCGGCTGAAGCGGCGGTCGGCCAGCAGGAGGCGGTTGTCGTCATAGCGGGTCACCAGCCAGGCGCGCGAGCCGGTAGGCAGGCGCACGGCCGCCACCGGGCACTCGGCCCGCAGCCGGGCAAGCTCCGGCGAGGGCACGAAGGGCGTGGGCGCCGGCAGCGGGAACCGCAGCTCAGGCTCGTCTGTCGACATTGGACACTCCGCGGTCAGTCGTGGCAGCCGCCGGTCGGAACCGGCAACGACGAGCCTCGGCAGGCCCGGTCGAGGCTGCCTTGGGAGCCACTGGAGGAACGGCGACAGCCGGCGGGCGCGGCCATACAGTCGCGATGCGACGTCGTGGCGGGAGGGACCGGATGGACACCGAACATACCGATGTGTTGGTTGTCGGCGGTGGGCTGGTCGGGCTGTCGACGGCGATGTTCCTTGCCGCGCGCGGCGTGCCGACGATCCTGGTGGAACGCCACCGTGGCGTACCCGAGCACCCGCGCTCCCGCGGCCTGAACCCGCGCACGATGGAGCTGCTGCGCGGCGTCGGCGTCGAGGAGCGGGTCCGCGCCGCCGAGTCGGCGCGCGCCCTGGCCGGCAACAGCGGCGTCATCGCCGTCGAGACGCTCGCGGGCAAGGAGATCGGCGAGCTGCGACAGGCGTACCACGCCGACCCCGGCGCGGACTACGGTGACGTGAGCCCGGCCGGTTGGTGCCTGTGCCACCAGGACGAGTCCGAGCCGATCCTGCGCGACCACGCCCGTGCGCTGGGCGCCGACATCCGCTTCGGATGCGAGCTGCTGACCTTTACGCAGTCGCCCGACGAGGTGACCGCGACGGTCCGCGACCTCGCCGCCGGACAGGTCCGTACCCTGGTGGCGCGCTATCTCGTGGCGGCTGACGGCGCGACCAGTCCGGTCCGCGCCGCGCTCGGCATTCCCACGGCCGGCCCCGGCCGGCTGACCCGCTTCGTGAACATCCAGTTCGAGGCCGACCTGCGTGCCCCGCTTCGTGGGCGGCGCTTCATCATCTGCTACACCGCGCAGGCCGGTACCCGCTGCGCGTTACTACCCATCGACAACGCCACGCGCTGGTTGCTGCACGCGATGGACGACGGCAGCGCGCCGTTCGACAGCACCCGGTGCCTGCGGCTCGTCCGCGCCGCCGTCGGTGTCGCAGATCTCGACGTGCGGCTGCGCAACGTGTTGCCGTGGGACGCCGCGGCGGCGGTCGCCGAGCGGTTCGCCGACGGCCGGGTGTTCCTGGCCGGCGATGCGGCACACGTCATGCCGCCGTCCGGCGCGTTCGGCTCCAACACCGGCATCCAGGACGCCCACAACCTCGCCTGGAAGCTGGCCATGGTCCTGGACGGGCGGGCGGGCGAGGAGCTGCTGGACACCTACGACGCCGAGCGTAGGCCGGTGGCCGTGGCAACGGTCGAACAAGCGGTGCTGCGCTCGCGGGACCGGCCGCGGATGGTGCACCAGGAGCCGGGGCCGGCCGACCCGCGCATCCGCCCCGATCCGGTGGTGATCCTCAACTACCGCTACGCCTCCACCGCGGTGGTCGGCACCGAACCGGCTGCCGGCGCGGTCGCCGGCGGTTGGCCGGACGAGCTGCGCGGCGAGCCCGGCACCCGGGTGCCACACGTGCCGCTGCACCGGGCCGGCGGGGCGCTATCCACTGTGGACATCTGTGGACCCGGCTTTACGCTGCTCGCCGCCGGGGCCGACGACGCGGCCATGGCATGGCGGACCGCGGCGGCGCAGGCGGCGGCAACGACCGGCGTGGCGGTCGCGGCGTACCAGATCACGCCGGCGGACCGGACGGGGCCGGACGTCCTGACCGACCCCGACGACCGGTGGGCGGCCGTCTCGGCGTGCGGGTCCCGCGGCGCACTGCTCGTCCGTCCGGACGGGTTCGTCGGGTGGCGTGTCAGCGATCTGCCCGCCGATCCCACGGCAGACCTCACGCACGCCCTCGCGCGCATCCTGAGCCGGCAGCCCGTCGCGGCGGCCTCGTCAGGCCGGGTGGCGGCCTCGCCAGGCCGGGCGGCCGCATCCACGCCGTCATCCGAAGGAAGGCCCGCATGATGAGCTCCGGATACCGGACGACCGCCGCCAGCCTGGTAGACGTGTTCCGCGACGCGGTGGAGGCCGACCCGCAGCGGCGCATCCTCACCCACCTGGCCGACGGCGAGACGGTGGACAGCGTGTGGACCGTGGCCGAGCTCGACCGCCGGGTCCGAGCGATCGCGGCGACGCTGCAGGGGTTCTCCTCGCCGGGCGACCGCGCGCTGATCGTCCATCCGAATGGACCGGAGTACATCGCGACGTTCTACGGATGCCTCTATGCCGGTGTCATCCCGGTGCCGGTGTACCTGCCGACCACCAGCCGCTTCCGTCGCACGGTCGCGGGTGTGCGCGCGATTGCCGAGGACTGCGCCGCGACGGCGGTCTTCACCCCCGCCCCCCTCGGGAGCTGGGCACCCTTGGCAGCGCTGGACACCCTGCCGGACTTCCGTCGCTGGGTGCATCCCCACGACATCGACGAAGCGGCGGCGCAGTCCTGGAAGCCGCCCCACCTGTCCGCCGATACCGTGGCCTTCCTGCAGTACACCTCCGGTTCGACCGGCCAGCCCAAGGGCGTCATGGTCACCCACCGCAACCTGGTGCGGTACGGCCATGCGTACGGCGAGATCCTGGGCTGCGACGCCGACAGCGTGACCGTCTCCTGGCTGCCGCTCTACCACGACTACGGGATCATCGGCGCGACGACCGCGCCGTTCGTATGGGGCGCCGAGGTGGTGCTCATGACGCCCGACGACTTCGTCGCCCGCCCCGCCCGGTGGCTGGAGGCGGTCAGCCGGTTCCGCGGCGTCTACGCACCGGCGCCGAACTTCGCGTTCGACCTGTGCGTGCGCAAGGTCACCGAGGAGGAGCGCGCAGGGCTTGACCTGTCGACCTGGCGGGCCGCACCGAACGCGGCCGAGCCGGTACGCCGCGACACACTGGAACGCTTTCTCCGCACGTTCGGGCCGGTCGGCTTCTGCCGCGACAGCTCCCGGCCCGGCTGGGGGCTCGCCGAGGCGACGCTCATCATCACCGCCGACGCCGACCGGGGTGAGGCATCGACACTGGTCGTGGACGACGCGGCGCTCGCCGAGCGCCGGGTGGTCCCGGCCGCCCCCGGCCAACCCCGCACCAAGACGCTGGTCTCGTGCGGTACGCCTATCGCCGAGCACACCGTGGCCATCGTGGACCCGCGGACCGGCGAGCGGTGCGACGAGCACAGCGTCGGTGAGATCTGGGTCGCGGGCCCGTGCCTGGCCAGCGGGTACTGGCAGCGACCGGAGCAGACAGAGGAGACCTTCCACAACCGGCTCGACCCCGACGGCCCCGCCTACCTGCGTACCGGCGACCTCGGCTTCGTCCACGGCGGCCAGCTCTACATCGCCGGCCGGATCAAGGATGTCATCATCGTGCGCGGCCAGAACTTCTACCCGCAGGACATCGAGTACGTCGTCGAGCGGGCCGACCGCGGGATACGCCCCGGGTGCGGTGCCGCGTTCGCGGTGGACCTGGCCGACACGGAGTTCGCGGTGCTGGTCCAGGAGGTCGACCCGACCCGGCTCACCGACCCCGAGGCGGTGCTGCGCAAGGTCCGCGATCTCGTCGCCGCAGAGTTCGACCTGCTGCTCGACGGGGTCTACCTCGTCGAGCCGCGCTCGATCCTCAAGACATCCAGCGGGAAGATCCAGCGCAGCGGCTGCCGAGCCGCGTTGCAGCGCGGCGAACTGGCAGTGCTGGCGTCCTGGCGCCGCGAGTCGTTCGCGACGGCGCTGGCGGAGGTCGGCGGCCTCCCGGTCGGCCCGTCGTGACCGCGGATCGACCGCGCGACGTCCCCGGCGGTATCGGCTGGCTCACCGACAGGCTCGCCGACCAGCTCGGGCGGCGGCCCACAGACCCCGATGCGTCCTTTGTGGACCTCGGGGTCTCGTCGCTGGAGGCGATCGGGCTGGCCAGGACGCTCGGAAACGCACTCGAGCGGCGGCTGCCGCAAACGGTGTTCTACGACTACCCGACGATCCGCCGGCTGGCCGGCTATCTGTTCGGTGCCGCGCCCGACACCGGCAGCGCGCGCGACACCGGCAGCGCGCCTGGCACCGCGCCCGACAACGGCGCCGGCATCGAGCCGGTCGCCGTGGTGGGCATCGGCTGCCGGCTGCCGGGCGGCATCGACAGCCCGGCGGCGCTGTGGCGGCTGCTGCGCGGCGGCGGGCAGGCGGTCGGCACCGTCCCCACTGGACGGTGGCCCGGCGCCGGGGCTGGCGGCCCGGCGCTGCGTTTCGGTGGGTACCTCGACGGCATCGAGGACTTCGACGCGGCGTTCTTCGACATCAGCCCGCGCGAGCTCGCCGGCATGGACCCGCAACAGCGGCTGCTGCTGGAGGTGGCCTGGGCCGCGCTGGAGGACGCGGGTGTGCGGCCCAGCCGGCTGCGGGGCAGCCGCACGGGCGTCTTCGTCGGTATCACCAACAGCGACTACCAGGTGATCCGCCTCGCCGGTGATCCCGACGACATGGACGGTTACACGTACACCGGCGTGAACCACAGCATCGCGGCCAACCGCGTGTCGTACCTGTTCGACCTCAACGGGCCGTCGATCGCCGTGGACACGGCATGCTCCGCCTCGCTGGTGGCGGTTCACCTGGCCTGCGCGAGCATCCGAGCCGGCGAGTCGCACCTGGCGCTGGCGGGTGGCACCAACGCCATCCTGTCCGACGCGGTCACCCACATCTTCGCCCGGGCGGGCGTGCTCTCCCCGGACGGCCGGTGCAAGACCTTCGACGCGGCGGCCGACGGCTACGTGCGGGCCGAGGGCGCGGCCGTCCTCGCGCTCAAGTCGCTGTCCCGGGCCCGTGCCGACGGCGACCGGGTCTACGCGGTCATCCTCGGCAGCGCGGTGAACAACGACGGCCGGACCAACGGCCTGCTCGCGCCGAGCCGGTTGGCCCAGGAGCGGGTTCTCCGGGACGCCTGTCGCGGCGCCGGCGTCGACCCGACCTCGGTGTCCTATGTGGAGGGTCACGGCACCGGTACCCAGGTCGGCGATCTCATCGAGCTGGGCGCGCTGTCGGCGGTCTACGGCGGCGGCCGCCCCGTTGACCGGCCGTGCCTGGTGGGTTCGGTCAAGACGAACCTGGGCCACCTGGAGGCGGCGGCCGGGGTGACCGGCCTGACCAAGGTCGTGCTCGCGCTCGCCCATGGCGCGGTACCGCCTAGCCTGCACGCCGCCCAGCCGACGCCGGAGGTGGAGTGGGACTCCTGCGGGCTGCGCGTCGCCCGAGACCTCACGCCGTTGCCGGTCACGCCCGCGCCGACCGCCGGGGTCAGCTCGTTCGGCTTCGGCGGCAGCAACGCGCACGTACTCGTCCGGGCGGCCGAGCCGGTGCCGGCCACGCCGTCCGGTACCGACGACGAACCCGGCCGGCCCTTCCTGCTGCCGCTGTCGGCCCGGTCCCCCGCCGCGCTGCGGGCGCTCGCCAGGCGGTGGCAGGCGTTCGCCACCGAGGAGCCGTCGGTACCGCTCGCCGACCTGTGCTACACCGCGAGCTGCCGGCGCGACCACCACGAGTACCGGGTCGGCCTGGTCGCCGCCGACACCAGCGAGCTGGCCGCGGCCATCGACCGCAGACTGACCGGCGAGGTCGCGCCGTGCGGTACGGAGCACGACATCGCCTTCGTCTTCGGGCCGGTCGACGAGGTGTGGCCGGAACTCGACGACGCCGTGCTCGCCGACCCGGCACTGCGACCCGTGCTCGAACGCTGCGACGACCTGCTGCGGGTGTACGCGGACTGGTCCCTGCTGGAGGCCGACGGGCCCTTGGTCGCGGGGGTCCCCGCCCACGCGGTCCCCGCCGTCCAGTTGAGCATCCAGCTCGCTCTGGCGCAGGCGCTGCGCGGGTACGGCGTCGAACCGTCGGCGGTGATCGGGTACGGCCTGGGCGAGCTGGCCGCGGCACACGTCGCCGGAGCGCTCACGCTTCGCGACACGATCCGGGTGGCCTGCGCTCGCGGCCGGACGCTCGTCCCGGTGGCCGCCTCGGGCAATGGGGCGCCGGCCGGGGATCCGCCAGCGGATCCACCGGCGGATCTGGCGGACGCCCTCGCCGACATCCGGCCCACCGTCGCACGCCTGCTGATCATCTCCGGCGCCACCGGCGCCCGTCTCGACGGCCGCCAGCTCACCGGCCGGTACTGGGCTCGACCCGCCGCCGCTACGCATCCGGTCCCGCCACCCCCGGAGCACGTCCTGCTCCACGTCGGCGGTGGCCCGGCTGTGCCGGCCGGACCTCCGCTGGCCGGAGCGGCGACATCCGCAGTGCTCCCGACGCTGCGGTCCGGGGAGCCGCCACGGCGCGTGCTGCTGGCCACCCTCGCGAGCCTCTACGAGCGGGGCCGGGACCTGGCATGGCCGGCGATGTACGCCGGGCCGAGGCCGCACCGTTCGCTGCCGCCGTACCCGTACGACCGTGAGACGCGCCCGCTCAACCGGCCCGGCGGGCCGGCGACCGGCGCGGTCCGGGAGACGGCGAGCGGCGGTACCACGCCCCGCCGGCTGTCCTCGCCGGCCCTCGGGGACCGGGCGGCCTGGGAGCTGGAGTGCTCGGTGGACACGGTTTCCTGGCTGGTGCTCGCCGCCTGGCGGGCCGCGGACGGAGCCTCCACCGCCGGGCTGCGCGACGTGACGGTGATGCCGTCGCCGTCGCCGTCCACGGAGGCGGGCCGGCTGCCCGTCCAGGTGATGGTGACGCCCGAGGTGAACGACGCGGTCATCGAGGGGTACTGCCGGGTTGGTGCCGACGCCGATGGCCGATGGTCGCGGCGGCTGACCGCGCGGACCGGTCCGGTGAGCCCGGAGCCGGCCGCGACGCCCCTGCGCGAGCTGGTGAACCGGCTCCCCCGCCGGGACAGCGGCGCCACACCGTTTCGGCGGCTGTGGTGCGACGACCGGGAACTGCTGGCCTTCGGCCTGAGCGCGCAGGCTCCGACGGTACCGGTGGAGGACGGCTGGCTGCCCGGTGCCTTTGCCGGATGCCTGGCCCTGCTCGACCTGGCCGGCGTCGAGGCGGGCGACGGCCCCGGCGGGTGGCACATCGACCGGGTGACGATGCGCCGGTCGGCCGAGACGGCGGCGTGGGTGTACGCCAGACTCCGGGTTCCGGCCGACGAACCGGTGGCCGACGTGACCGTGCTCGGGCCCAGTGGAGCCGAGCTGCTCCGGCTGCACGCGGTGCAGCGGCTCACGAACCGGTAACCGGCCCGGGCATCGCCTGATCCGCCAGGCGCTGCGCCGCGAGCCGGTCCCGGTACGGTCCCGGCACGGCGGCGAGTCGCGCGTGCGTGCCGCGCTGCACGACCCGGCCACCGTCCAGGACGACCACCTCGTCGGCCGCGTTCAGCCCGCACAACCGGTGGGTCACCAGGACCACGGTCCGATCGCCCGGCTCGCCGAGCAGGTCGGCGACGATCTCGTCGGCCATCACCGGGTCCAGGCCCTCGGTGGCTTCGTCCAGCAGCAGGACGGCCGGGTCGGCGAGCAGCGCGCGAGCCAGGGCGAGCCGGGCGCGCTCGCCGCCGGACAGCCGGCGACCGTCGTCGCCGACGACGGTGTCCCAGCCCTGGGGCAGGGACTCGATCCAGTCCAGCAGTCGCGCCCGCCCGGCGGCGGCTCGCAGGGCATCGACGTCGGCGTCGGGCCGGGCGAGCGCCAGGTTGGCCCGGACGCTGGCGTGGAACACGTGTGCCTGCTGGGTCAGCCCGGTGACCACAGCGCGGACGTCCTCGCCGGCGTAGTCCCGCAGCCGCGCGCCCGCGAGCCAGGCGTCGCCGCCCGACGGCTCGATGAAACGCATGAGAACCGCGAGCAACGTGCTCTTGCCCGAGCCGCTCGCGCCGACAACCGCGAGCCGGTGCCCCTGCGGCAGCCACAGGTCCACGCCGGCGAGGGCGGGCACGCGGTTGTCCGGGTACGTGACCCGCAGGCCGGCCAGGCGGATGTCGGCGGGTTTCGCCGGGGGCGGCAGCGGACGATCCGGTTCCCGGACCGCCGGGTCGGCGTCCAGCACCGCGACCAGACGCGTGGCACAGCGGCGCAGCTCCGGCACGCGGGTCGCGGCCGCGACGACCTGCCCGACGGGTTCGAACGCGCTCAACGCGACCAGCGCCAGTACGGCCACGAACACCGGCTCCAGCCTCGTGCCCGCTGTCGCGGCCAGCGCCAGCCAGGTCACCACCAGCGCGGTGGCCCATTGCATGCCGATCGCGAGCGCCGATCCCGACGCGGCCCGGGCCGCCACCCGGCGCTCGGCGCCCGCCAGTGCCGTACCGGCGGCGTCGGCCGCGCCCAGCGCCGCGTCGGCGCCACCGCAGACGACCAGGTCGTCGGCGCCGTTGACCACGTCGGTGACGCGCGCCGCGAGGTCAGCCTGCGCCCGCGCGACGCCGGCCCGATCCGCGAGCCCGCCGGTCCGGGCAGCGCTGGTCTGCGGAGTACCGGTCCGGGGAGCGCCGGTGGCGGTAAGCGCCCAGGCGAGCGCCCACGCCAGGAGCAGGCCGGCGCCGAGTGCGGCACCGGCGGCCGGCAGCAGTGCCACCGCGAGCACGGTGGCGACCGCGCTCGTAAGGATCGCGGCCGCCGCGGGTACCGCCCAACGCGCCACCAGGTCCTGGACGGCTTCGACATCGCTCACCATGCGCGACAACAGGTCCTCGCCACGCAGTCCCGCCCCGCCGTGCGATCCTGGCGCACCCCTCGTCGCGAGCCGCCGGAAGACGTGCACGCGCAGGTCGGCTATTGCCCGTAGCGCGGCGTCATGCCCGGTGTGCCGTTCGCCGTACCGGAAAAAGCCTCGGGACAGCGCACACGCCCGTACCGCGACGATGCCGGCGCCGAGGGCGGCCAGTCCCGGGCGTTGGCTGGCCCGCGCGATGAGCCATGCCGCGGTGGCCATCAGCCCGAGCCCGGCGAGGTCCGCGGCCGCGCTCGCCAGGACGGCGCGCACGATCGGGCCGGGCGACGCCATTCGCAGCACGTGTCGCAACGGGGCGTCCCGGTGGCCGGTCATCCGGACCAGCCCACGAACAGGTCGGCGTCGACCGTCACGGCTCGGCCGTGTTCGACGCGGACCACCCGGTCGGCGAGGCCGACCATGGCCGGCCGGTGGGTCACCACGACCGCCGTGCGCCCGCGAGCCAGGCGTGCCGTGGCGTCGGCCACCGCGGCCTCGCTTTCGCCGTCGAGGCGCGCCGTCGGCTCGTCGAGCAGCAGGAGTCCGGCGTCACGGCAGAACGCGCGGGCCAACGCGACGCGCTGGCGCTGGCCCGCCGACAACCCGGAGCCGTCCTCGCCGAGCCACGTGTCGAGGCCGTCGGCGAGCGCGCCGACGAACCCGCTCGCCCCCGCCGTCTCGACGGCGTGCCTGACCCGCGACCGCGGCACCGCCGGCAGGCCGAGCCGGACGTTGTCCGCGACGGTGGCCGCGAAGAGGGCCGGTCGCTGCGGTACCCAGGCCAGCCCGCGCCACCAGTCGGCCAGGTCCACCTCGCGGAGGTCGACCCGGGCACCGGGCGGGCCGATCAGCACCCGGCCGGCGGTGGGTGTGACCAGGCCGAGCATCAGGTGCAGCAGGGTGCTCTTGCCGGCACCGGTCGGCCCGACCACGGCCACCGTCTCGCCCGGCCGCACCAGGAGCGTCACGTCGGTGAGCGCCGGGGAGGACCGGCCGGGATAGTGCACGCGTACCCCCTCCAGCAGGATCTCGGCGGTGCGCGGATCCGGTGCCGGGCGGGCTCGCGTGATCGCCGGTGCGCCGGGCGGTACGTCGTCCAGCAACGCGAACGCCTGCCGTGCCGCGGCCAGACCCTCGACACTCGCGTGGAACCGCGCGCCCAGTGCGCGTACCGGCAGGTACGCCTCTGGCGCGAGGAGGAGCACGAGCAGCGCGGTGTACAGGTCGACGTGCCCGGCCAGCAGGCGCAGCCCGAGCGGCACGGCCACGAGGGCGACCGACAGCGTCGCCACCAGCTCCAGCGCCAGCGCGGACAGGAACGCGGCACGCAACGTTCGCAGGGTGGTTCGCCGGTGCGCGTGGGCGATCCGGCCGACCTCGCCGATCTGCGGCGTTTCCCGGTTGAACGCGAGCAGCGTCGGCAACCCGGTGATCACGTCGAGGAAGTGGCCACCCAACCGGACGAGGACCTGGTACTGCCGGGTGGCCGCGGTACGCGTCTGCCGGCCGGCCAGCACGGCGAAGAGCGGCAGCAACGGCACTGTCAACGCGATGATGACCGCGGACGGCCAGTCCGCCAGGGCCAGCCGCACCAGGACCGCGCCCGGTACGACGGCCGCGAGCGCGAGCTGGGGCAGGTACCCCGCCACGTACCCGTCGAGCCCGTCCAGGCCCCGGCCGGCGAGCGTGACCAGCTCGCCGGCGCGCTGACCACCGCGCCACACCGGACCACGTCGCATCGCGCAGGCCAGCAACCGCTGGCGCAGCACCGCCTTGGCCCGGCTCGCCCGGCGCTGGGCAAGGACGTCGCGCCCCCAGCCGAGAGCGGCCCGCGCGGCGGCGACCCCCGCGAGCATGGCCAGCGGCACGGCGAGCGCCGCGGGTGGCGCACGATGGGCCACGCCGGCCGTGAGCACAGCCGCGAGCAGATCGGCCTGGGCCAGCAGCAGGGCGGCGGAGACCACCGCGACGGCCATGTTGACCCGACCGGCGTGCCGCAGCGGCGGTATCTCGCGGGCGAGCCGGCGCCGCGTCGAGCCCAGCGGCCCGCCGCCGCTAGAAGAAGGTGACGGAGCGCTCATGCACCCGGTGCCGGAAGGCCCACCACAGCCACACCTGCGCCAGGAGCACGGCGGCGAGGATGGGCAGTACCAGCGTGGCGAGCAGCCGGAGGCTGGCCGCGGGCGCGACACCGGCGAGCAGCCGTGGCGCGAGGCCCGCGCCAACGGCGAGCACCGGCGCGACCACCCCGCCGAGGGTCGCGGCAAAGGCGGCGCGGGTCTGGCCGGTGGCCGTGAGCCGGCCGGCGAGTGCCGCCGCGGCAATACCGGCGAGCAGGATGCCCAACGTCCACATTGGACGCGGAACTGCCGAACCGAGGACGGTGACGGCGAGCGTGGCCGCGGCGAGCAGGCCGGCGGCCGGCAGGGCCAGCGACCGCGCCACACGGCGGGCCCGGTCGGCCACGTCGCCGGTCGCCCGGACGGCGAGGAACGCCGCGCTGTGCAGCGCGACCAGCAGGGCCACGGCGCATCCGGACAGCAGCGCCCCGCCGTCGAACAGGGCCCACCACGGCTTGGCGCCGCCGCCGGTCGGCAGACCCTGTGCCACGTTGGCCAGCAGCAGCCCCCACGTGGCGGCCACGACGGTGCTGCTGATGGTGAGTACCGCATCCCAGCCGGATCGCCACCCGTCACCGCCACGGCGCGACCGCAGCCAGACGGCGGCGTCCCGGGTGATCCACGCGATCAGGATCGTCACGAGGAGTGGGTAGCAGGCGGCGAACAGGTCGGCCTCCAGCCGGGGGAAGGCGGCGGTCAGCACGGTCACGGCGGCGAGCAGCCATACCTCGTTGGCGAGGAAGAACGGTCCGAACGCGGTGACCGCGGTTCGCCGGTGGTCCGGCCGCCCACCCAGGTAGGGCAGGAGCATCCCGACGCCGAGGCTGAACCCGTCAAGGGCGAACCAGCCGGCGAACAGCCCGCCGAGGACCAGCAACCAGATCGTTTCCATGGGCGCTCCTCACACCAGCCGGGGCAGGGCGTCGGCCTCGTCGTCGGCCGCCGGTTCGGGCGCGGCGCCGAGCGTGACGGCGTCCGGGCCGCGCCGCGCGGTCCGCGCGAGCAGGACGTAGTCGATCACCGCGAGGGTCGCGATGGCGCCGACGAACCCGACCATCGACGCCGTGACCGTCCACACGTTCAGCGACGACACCGCCTCGGAGGTACGCAGCTGTTCATAGACGACCCAGGGCTGCCGGCCGACCTCGCGCACCAACCAGCCGCTGATCGCCGCGACGAACAGCACGGGCAGGCCGTACACGAGGAGGTAGAGCATCGGCCGCACGCGTTCAATCCAGTTTCGGATCAGGAGGATGAGCGCGACGAGGCCGATCAGCGTCCAGATGGTGCCGATGTTGAACATGAGCTGGAATGGCACGGCGATCCAGTCTGGCGGCGTATGGGAGCCGGGGCCGAACCGGGTGGCCAGCTCGGCCTGGAGTTGGGCCAGCTCCGCGGCGTCGCCGTCGAGGGCGGCCTTCTTCGCCGGCTGGGTGGCAACGATCGGGCCCAGCTGGGCGAAGCCGGTGAAGATGCTGATCCAGACGCCCAGGTAACCCACGACCACACCGAGCCGCAGCGAGCGGCGGAAGAACTCCACGTCGGGCGTACGGCGCAGGAAGTGCCAGGCGCTCACGGCCGCGATGAAGAACCCGCCGACCGCGGCCGATGCGGTGAAGATGTGGTTCAGCGGGTACAGCGCCGACGGGTTGGTGAGCAAGGCGCCCAGGTCGGTCAGGCGCAGGCTGCCGTCCGCCGTGCGCTCGTAGCCGACCGGGTGCTGGAGGAACCCGTTCGCCACGATGATCCAGTAGGCGGATGCGTACGCGGCGATGGTGACCAGCCAGATCGACGCCAGGTGCACCCCCTTGGGCAGGTGGTCCCAACCGAAGATCCACACTCCGAGGAAGATCGCCTCGAAGAAGAAGGCGGCCAGCGTCTCGACCACGAGCGGGGTGCCGAACACGTCACCGGCGAAGCGGCTCAGGCCGCTCCAGTTGAGCCCGAACTGGAACTCCATGATGATGCCGGTCACAATGCCGAGGGCGTAGTTGATCAGGTAGAGCTGACCCCAGAACCTGGTCATCCGCTTGTGCACGGGGTTGCCGGTGATCACCCAACGGGTCTGCATGAACGCCACGAGGGGCGCCAACCCCAGCGTCAGGATCACGAACAGGAAGTGGCCGCTCGTCGTCAGCGCGAACTGCAGCCGGGCGACATCAAGAGCATCCACGGGACAGCCTCCTCCGTGCCGGGACGCGCCGCCGCCGGTTCGTCACCGCGGCAATGGTCCGGGTGCATCTTTTGCTCGGTCAATACGACCCAACCGGCCTTGGATCGGTTCTCCAGAACGACCCCGAGGCGAGTTGTCGAGGATGTGACGATGCCGGACACGACCGCCACATGCCCACGATTGACAACAGCGGCTGACGCCTGTCAGTGTAAGCTGACGTATGAAAGAGCACAATCACGCCGTCGACGTCGCACCCACCGGGGACGACCTCCTCAGGGTGCTGTCTGCGCTGGCCAACCCCCAGCGCATGCGCATCCTGGCGACGCTGGCCAGCGGGCGCAGGTATGTCAGCATGCTGGCCCGCGAGCTGCGGCTGAGCCGGCCACTGGTGCACCTGCACCTGAGCCGGCTGGAGGGTGCGGGTCTGGTGACCGGGTCATTGGAGCTGTCCGCGGACGGCAAGGCGGTGAAGTGGTTCGAGGCCGTACCGTTCGTGCTCCGGCTCAGCCCGGCGCGGCTGGCCCAGGCGGTCGAGTCGCTCACCGTCGAGCGCTCGCCAGCGGCCGATCAGTGAGAGCAGAGGGGAAGGAACGCCGTCCGATGGACCAATCGCTGGTCATCACCTCCACCGTCGTCGCGGGCCTGCTGCTCGGGCTCGTGGTGTGGCAGGTGTTCAGCACCTTGCGGGCCCGCTTCGACGGTCGCCGGCAGACCGAGTACGAGGAGCTGTCGCAGGCGGCCGTCGCGGCACAGCAGCAGGTCGCGACGCAGCTCAAGGAACTGACCGACGCGGTGAGCGAGATGAACGGCCGCCTCGCCGCGGTGGAGGGGCTGTTGCGCGATGTCAGCTGAGCACCGGCCGGCCGAGCCGGTTGTCGACATCGAGCCCGCACCCCGGGCGGACGCCGTCCCGCCGCCCCCGCCCCCGTCGCAGCCGGCGCATGCCGCGCGACCGCGGCCGCTACCCCTGCCCGCCGGACGGTGGAGCAAGTGGGTAGCCGTCGTGCTCTGGTTCGTGGTCGTCGGGGCAAGCGGCGGGCTCGCCTCCCAGATCTGGTCGGTCACCAGCGACGACCAGCTCAGCTGGTTGCCGCGCAGCGCCGAGTCGACGCGGGCGGTCACGCTGGAACAGCGGTTCCCCGGCGCCGACCGGACCCAGCTCATCGTGGTCTACGAACGCCAGAGCGGCATCACGACGGCCGACGAGACCCGCGCGGGCGCCGACGCCGCCGCGCTCGCCGCCCGGTACAAGGCCCCGAATGGCGCGCCGGCGCCGCCGATACGCTCCGCCGACGGCAAGGCGCTCATGGTTGTCGTCTCGGTGCCCGAGGAGGGCGTCAACGATACGATCGCCGAGGTCCGGGACCGGCTCGGGCCGGGCGGCGACGGGCTGGTCGTCAAGGTGACCGGATCAGCGGCGTTCCAGTACGACGTGAACAAGTCGTTGAACGCGATCGACACCACGCTGCTCCTCGTCACCGTGATCGTGGTCGCGGTGATCCTGCTGATCACCTACCGCAGTCCGGTCCTGTGGCTGGTTCCGCTGCTCGTCGTCGGGTTGGCCAACCAGCTCGCGACCGCGGTGACCTACGCGCTGGCGGCCTGGCTGGACCTGCGTCTCAACGCGGCCAGCGTCTTCGTGATCACCGTGCTGGTCTACGGAGCCGGCACCGACTACGCGTTGCTGCTGATCTCGCGGTACCGGGAGGAGCTGCGCCGCCACGCCGACCGCCACGCGGCCATGCGGGCGGCGCTGGCCGGTGCCGGTCCCGCGATCCTCGCCTCGGCCACGACGGTCACCCTCGGGCTGCTCTGCCTGGCCGTCGCCGACGTCAACTCCACCCGTAGCCTCGGGCCGGTCGGCGCGGTCGCCATCGTGTGCGCGCTGCTGGCGATGCTCACGTTGCTGCCGGCCATCATGGTGGTCTGCGGGCGGTGGCTGTTCTGGCCGTTCGTCCCGCGCCTGGGCGGCGAACGCCGCGAGTCGACCGGGCTGTGGGCCCGGATCGGCGCGGCGATCAGCCGCAAGCCGCGGCTGGTGTGGATCGGCGCCACCCTGGTGCTCGGCGCGCTGGCGCTGGGACAGCTCGGTGCGACCATCGGCCTGCCGCAGGACAAGGCGTTCCGCGGCAAGCCCGACTCGGTCGTGGGCCAGCAGCTGCTCCAGCAGCATTTCGGCGGCGACGCCGGCCAACCCGCGACGATCATCGCGCGCGCCGACCAGGCACCGACCGTCATCGCCGCGGCGGAACAGGCACCGGGGGTCGGGGCGGTACGCACGACCGCCACCAACGGCGACCTGGTGCGCCTGTCCGCGACGATCCAGGCCGAGCCGGGCAGCGCGGACGAGCGCGAGGTCATCACCGGCCTGCGCGCGCGGGTCCATGCGGTACCCGGTGCGGACGCGCTGGTCGGCGGCCCCGGAGCGCAGAACCTCGACCTGGACACCACCACCACGCGCGACGAACGGGTGGTGATCCCGCTCGTCCTGGCCGCCGTGCTGCTCGTGCTCATCGTGCTGTTGCGCGCGCTCGTGGCGCCGGTACTGCTGGTCGCCACGGTCGTCCTGTCGTTCGGCGCGACGCTCGGGATCTGTTCGTGGCTCTTCGAGCACGTGCTCGACTTCGGTGGGCGCGACGTGACGCTGCCGCTCAGCGCATTCGTCCTGCTCGTCGCCCTCGGCGTGGACTACAACATCTTCCTGGTCACCCGGGTACGCGAGGAGACGCTGCGCTCGGACACCCGCACCGGTACGCTCGCCGGCCTCGCGACCACCGGCGGCGTGATCACCTCGGCCGGCGTGGTCCTGGCGGCCACGTTCGGCGCGCTGTCCGTGCTGCCGACCGTGGCCACGGTGGAGCTCGGCATCGCGGTGGCGGTCGGGGTCCTGCTCGACACGCTCCTGGTGCGTTCGGTGCTGGTACCCGCGCTCATCCTCGACCTGAACCACCGGGTGTGGTGGCCCGGTCGGCTGTCCAGACGGAGGTGAACCGGCCGGGGGTCAACCAGTCCTCCATCGCTTCGAGACCGGTGCTCGAATACCTGTTGCCATGCTGGCCGCACATCAGCGACCCGCCGGCCAGGCCATGGAGTACCTATGCGGACAGACAGCCTCTTCATCGCCGGGCTCGGGGCGTGCCTGCCCGAGCCGGTCAGTGCCGCCGACGCGATCGCGCTCGGCCGCTACGACGCCGACGAGCAGGAGCTGGCTGGCTGGATCTCGACGAGGGTCGCCGGTGAGGTACCCGGGCCGGATCTCGCCGTCGCCGCCGGGCGCGAGGCGATGGACCGGTCCGGGCACCCGCCCGAAGAGGTCGACCTGCTGATCCACGCCAGCACGTACCACCAGGGTCCGGACGCCTGGTCGCCGCAGCACTACGTGCAACGGTGCACGATCGGCGGCCAGGCGCCGGCCATGGAGATCCGGCAGGGCTGCAACGGCATGGTCGGCGGCATGGAGCTGGGCGCCTGCTACCTCGCGGCGGTGCCCGGGCGCACCGCGGTGCTGATCACCGCCGGGGACAACTTCGGCGCTCCCCTCATCGACCGCTGGCGTTCCATCACCAACGTGGTGCTGGGCGACGCGGGCGCGGCGATGGTGCTCTCCCGGCGGGACGGCTTCGCCCGCGTCCTCGCGGTCAGCTCCGGCTCGGCGCCCTCCCTCGAGCTGCTGCACCGCGGTGACGAGCAGCTGTACCCGCCGGGCTGCACCGTCGGCCGCGTGGTCGACCTGCGGGCGCGGGCGCTGCAGTTCGCCGAGAGCGACTCGGCGACCAAGCTGCCCGAGGCCGAGTTGATCGGCAGGTTCACCGGGCGCGTGGTCCGGCGGGCCCTGGAGGAGGCGGGCGTCGACGTCGGCAAGATCAGCCGAGTGACGCACGTGAACTGGGGGCACGAGCGGTACCTGCGGCGCACCCTTGCCCCGCTGGGCTTCGAGACCGGGCAGGGCACCTTGGACTTCAGTCGGCGGGTGGGCCACCTCGGCGCCTGCGACCAGGTGGTCGGTCTCTACCATCTCATCGACACCGAGGCGGTCGGCCCGGGCGACCTGGTCATGATGATCGGTGTCGGTGCCGGCGTCTCCATCGCGTGCGCCATCGTGGAGATCCTCGAACGGCCGCGGCCCACGGCGTCCGTGCAGCCGGGATGAAGGCGCTGGTCCTCGCCGGCGGGCGCGGATCGCGCCTGCGCCCGCTCAGCCACACGGCACCGAAGCAGCTGGTACCGGTGGCGAACCGGCCGGCGATCTTCTACGGGCTTGAGGCCCTGCGCGACGTCGACATCAAGCAGGTCGTCATCATCGTCGGCCAACACGGCGGCCGCGTCGAACGGGCGGTCGGCAGCGGCTCACGGTTCGGTCTGGAGGTCACCTACCTGCCGCAGCGCTCCCCCATCGGGCTGGCCGACTGCGTCCGCATCGCCAGTGACGTGCTCGGCAACGACGACTTCGTCATGTACCCCGGTGACTGCGTGATCCCCGACGGCATCGAAGGGCTGGTGCGACGGTTCTGGGCGCAGCGGCCGGACGCGCTGGCGATGGTGAGCGGCGTGCCGCGGCCCAGCCCGTACGGCGTCGCGCATACCGACGAGGCCGGAGCGCTGCTGGAGATCCGCGACACGGCGCGCACGCCGCACTACAGCTACCCGGTCATCGGGCCGCATGTGTTCTCCCCGGCGATCCACCAGGCCGTGGTCAGCATCCGGCCGAGCTGGCGCGGCGAGCTCGACATCGGGGACGCCGTGCAGTGGCTGGTCGACCACAGGTACCCGGTCGCGGTCGACGTGCACGCCGGAGCGTGGTGCCACACCGGAGACGTCGACGGCTTGCTCGAATGCAACCGCACCCTGCTGATGTCGTTGCAGCCGCGCATCTTCGGCAAGGTCGACGACGCCACGGAGGTCCGCGGTCCGGTGGTGGTGGAGCTCGGCGCGACCGTGAGCGGCTCCAAGCTCACCGGTCCGCTGGTGATCGGCGCGGACACCGTCGTGGTGAACAGCCGCCTCGGTCCGTACACGGCGATCGGTGACGACTGCGTCCTGGAGGGCGCCCGCATCGAGGACTCCATCGTGCTGGACGGCGCCTGGATCTCCGCCAGCGAACCGATCCACGGGTCGGTGATCGGTGCCAGCGCGCAGGTGCACGCCGCCGCGCCGCCGCGCCCCGGCGCCCGGCTGGTCATCGGCGACCACTGCCGGGTCCACCTGGTCTCGTCGTCCTGACCGCGGTCGTGGCCAGCCAGCCGTTCTCCAGCGGTCCGGCCAATCCTTCTGCATTGGTTCTCCAGGGCGTTTCGCCACGATGCCAGGTGTTGGGCAGTCGCACGTACCGGCGCAGTTCCGCAGTCATCCCTCGACGGAGGCCGCGATGCCGCACGCTCGTTCCGAAACCGCCGCCGAGGCGGCCGTTGTCGGTGCCGACGGGTTCATCGGCACCCACCTGGTCCGCACCCTGCGGACGGCCGGCGTGCCGACCGCCGCGTTCACCCGGACCCGCCCGTTCGCGGTCGGTGGACGGCCCCACCCCGACCTGTGCTCCGCCCGTACGGTCTACTTCCTGGCCACGTCGGTCAACATCGGGATGGCCGAACACCGGCCCGACCTGCTCGCGGCCGACCGCGCGCTGTTCGCGACGTTCCAGCGCACCGTCGCCGCGGCCGGCCACCGACCGGTGGTGGTGCTCACCAGCTCCGGCGGTGCGGTCTACGACCCGGCGGTACCGCCGCCGTACCGCGAGGAATCGCCGGTACGGCCGGTGACCGCGTACGGACGGGGCAAGGCGGCCATGGAGGCCGAGGTGATCGGGTGCGGCGACACGTTGCGTCCGGTGATCACCCGACTGTCCAACCCGTACGGGCCCGGCCAGCGGCTGGGCACGGGGCAGGGTGTCATCGCCCACTGGCTCGACGCCGCGTTGCGCGGTGAACCGCTACGGCTGTTCGGCAACCCGCTGGCGACAAGGGACTACGTCTACATCGACGACGCGATCGAGGCGCTCGTGCGCATCCATCACCGCACCGCGCAGGCGAGCCTGCCAGTCGTCCTGAACATCGGCTCCGGCCAGCCGACCGCGCTGACCGAGCTGGTCGACATCGTCTGCGAGGTGGCCGCCGAGCTCCGTCCGGTCGTGGAGCTCGCCACCGAGCGGTACTACGACCGCCGCGACACCTGGCTCGACGTCTCCGCGGCACAGCAGGCCCTCGACTGGGTCGCCACCGCCTCGCTGCACTCGGGCATCGGGCGCACGTGGCAGCACGTGCGCGCCGGCGTCACCCCGGCCGTGACCAACCTTCCCCCCTCCGCCCTTCCCCCCTCCGCCATCGAGGAGCGCACATGGAGTCGACAACCGTAGCGCCGGCGGCCTCGCCGCTCGGGCTCGCCGGAAAGCACGCGCTCGTGACCGGGGGCACGCGCGGCCTCGGTCGGGCGGTGGTGCGCCTGTTCGCGGCGGCCGGCATGAACGTGATCACCTGTAGCCGCAACGGTTCCGAGGACGCCGCCGCACTGGCGCGCGAGCTCGCCGGCCACGGCGGCGAGCATCATCGGCCGCCAGCGGACGAAGCGGAGCGGAGTCCGCGGTCAAGCGGCCGGAACCAGCAGGTACACGTGGTGCGAGCCGACGTGACCCGGCCGGCGGACGTCGACCGGCTCGTGGGTGAGTGCGAAACCCGTTTCGGCACGCTCGACGTGCTGGTCAACAACGTCGGCGTGACCAGCCACGTGCCGGTGGCACAGCTCCCGGTCGCGGAATGGCAGCGGGTGCTCGACACGAACCTGACCGCGACGTACCTGGTGACCCAGCGCGCGCTGCCGCTGCTGCGTGAGGGCTCCTCCATCGTCTGCGTCGGCACCGCCGCGGCGACCCGGGGCATCCCGCTGCGCGCGCACTACACCGCCGCCAAGGCAGGGCTGATCGGGCTGGCCCGTTCCCTGTGCAAGGAGCTCGGCCCGAAGGGCATCCGGGTCAACGTCGTCTCCCCCGGCATCCTCGACACCGAGGAGGCGGCGGCGATGCCGCCCGAGCACCGCCAGCGCTACACCTCACTCATCGCACTCGGCCATCTCGGCCGCCCCGAACATGTGGCCGGCGCCGTGCTCTTCCTGGCCAGCGACCTCGCCGCCTATGTCACCGGCGCGACCCTCGTCGCCGACGGCGGCATCTGACCACCGCTTCATCCCGAAAGGACCCTGTCACATGCCAATCCTCCGTCGCCCCGCGGCCATCGTCGCGGTGGCGCTGACCGGGGCGCTCCTGGCTACCGGGACGGCATCCGCCGGTACCACGACGTTAGGGCAGCCGGCCCCGATATCGGGCCCGACGCCGTTCGATGCCTGCCCGAGCAGCGATCCGACCCAGTTCCGGGTGAACAGCGAGACCGAGACGATGATCGCGGTCAACCCGGCCAACCCGCGCCACATCGCGACGATCTGGCAACAGGACCGGTTCCTGCAGGGCAGCTCGCGAGGCATCGTCGTCGCCGTCAGCCTTAACGCGGGCCGCACCTGGAAGCGGGTCGCGCTGCCCGGCATGTCCTGCCCGACCCTGCCCGGCCGGGCCACCAACCCATGGCTGAGCTTCAGCCCGGACGGCACGCTGCACGCCACGGCCACCATCACGGGTACGCAGAACGCGGTGTACGCGACCCGGTCCACCGACGGCGGTTCGACCTGGAGCCCGGTCTCGGTGCTCGCGAGCGACCCCATCGTGGAACGGTTCAGCGACAAGCAGACCACGACGGTCGATCCGGCCGATCCACAGCGGGTCTACACGGTGTGGAACCGCCAGATCAAGAGCGAGCGCCGCAGCGAGATCCTGCTGGCCACCAGCACCGACGGGGGTACGAGCTGGGAGCCGGCCCGCCCGATCTACTCGCCGCCGGCGCCGGCGGCGACCGTCGGCAACCAGATCGTCGTCCTGCGCGACGGCACCCTGCTCAACCTCTTCTTCCAGAACGACCTGCCGATCGGCAGCCCGCCGAGCCCGAACCTCACCGACCACGTCAAGGTGATCCGGTCAACCGACCACGGCGTCACCTGGTCGCAGCCGGTGACAATCGCCGATGTCCGGCTCAACATCCCGCTGCTGCCCGACACGTTCCGGCCGCTCATCGCGCCGGGCCTGGTGCCCGACATCGCCGTGGACCCGGTGACCGGCGCCGTCTACGTGGTGTGGGGCGACGCCAACCTGTCCACCAGCCGCAGCGCGGTGGGGTTGTCGGCGTCCTACGACGGCGGCCTGACCTGGAGCGCCCCGCAGCGGGTGGACCGCGCACCGGAGTCGCCCGCTGGCGGTGCCGGACAGGCGTTCCTGCCGCAGGTCGACGTCGCCCGCAACGGCACGGTCGCGGTGACGTACTACGACTTCCGCAACAACACGCCGGAGCCGGGGGCGACCACCGACTACTGGATGGTCACGTGCAAGGGCCGATTGTGCGGGCGTACCGGTGGCACCTGGCGGGAACGCCACCTTGCCGGGCCGTTCGCGGTCGACACCGCCGGGGCCTCCTTCGGCGGACCGTTCATCGGCACGTACGTCGGGCTCACGCACCGGCGCGGGTCGTTCCTGTCGGCGTTCGTGATGACCACCGGCGACCCCGCGAACCCGCAGGACGTCTTCGTGGTCTGCACCCCGGCGACCCCATGGGCGCCATGACCCGCGGCGCGCCCATGCGGGTGCTGGTGACCGGCGGAGCGGGCTTCATCGGGCGTCACGTGGTGGATGCCTTGCGAGGGGCCGGCCACCAGGTCCGCGTGGTCGACGCGTACGTGCCGGAGGCGCATCCGACCCGGCCGCCGCCGCTGCCGCCCGACGTCGAGGTGATCGAAGGCGACCTCAGTGTCGAGTCGGTGGCGGTGGCGGCCGTGGACGGCGTCGACGCGGTCAGCCACCACGCGGCGATCGTCGGCAGGGGCCGGGAGATCCAGGACGCGCCCCGCCACGTCACCTGCAACGACCTGGCCACGGCGGTGTTGCTGGCCGTGATGGAGCGGGCCGGGATCGGTCGTCTGGTCCTGGCCAGCTCCGCGGTCATCTACGGCGAGTCGCACTACCGCTGCCCGGTCCACGGCGACGTGGTACCGGGTCCGCGGGCCGTCGCCGACCTGGACGCCGGGCGGTTCGAGCCGCTCTGCCCGCGGTGCGGCGGGCCGCTGGTCTGCAGCCCTGTCACCGAGGACGCGCGGCCCGACCCGCGCAACGTGTACGCGGCGACCAAGCTGGCGCAGGAGCACCTGTGCGCGGCGTGGGCGCGCGAGTGCGGCGGATCGGTGGTGGCCCTGCGCTACCACAACGTCTACGGCGCCGACATGCCGTACGAGTCGCCGTACTCCGGGGTCGCCTCGACGTTCCGGTCGGCGGTGGCCCGCGGCATCGCACCGCGGGTCTTCGAGGACGGCGGGCCGCGCCGCGACTTCATCGACGTGCGCGACGTGGCCCTGGCCAACCTGGTCGCACTCGACCGCGCCGAGCCCGGGTTCCGCGCGTACAACGTGGCCAGCGGCGAGCCGCACACGATCCTGGAGATGGCCGAGGCGTTGGCCGAGGCGGGTGGTGGGCCGCCGCCGGTGGTCACCGGCGCGTACCGGCTCGGCGACGTCCGGCACATCGTGGCTTCACCGCGACGGATCATGGACGAGCTCGGTTGGCGGCCGACGGTCGACTTCCGCACGGGCATGAAGGAGTTCGCCCGCGCGGACATGCGCGGCTACCCGACGCGTGGCCACGAGACGGCACGGTGACGGGTGACGAGCGGCGCGATCGTCGTGCACGAGGTGCGCAAGACCTACGGTCGGGTGCACGCACTGAGCGGTGTCAACCTGGTGATACCCGCCGGCACGGTGCTCGGCCTGCTCGGTCCCAACGGAGCCGGCAAGTCGACGCTGGTGCGCATCTGCACCACGCTCCTGCATCCCGACAGCGGGGAGGTCAGGGTGGCCGGGTTCGACGTGGTCCGGCAGTCGGCCGCGGTGCGCGGGGTCATCGGCACGGCCGGCCAGTCGGCGTCCCTGGACGAGGAGCTGACCGGCCGGGAGAACCTGGTGATGCTGGCCCGCCTCTACGGCCTGAGCTTCGGCCGGGGCGGCCTGCATCGGCGGGGCACGCGCCATGGCCCGTCGCGCGTGGCCGAACTGCTCGACCGCTTTGACCTCACCGCCGTCGCCGACCGGCGCGCCGGCACCTACTCCGGCGGCATGCGCCGCCGCCTCGATCTGGCCAGCGCCTTCGTGGCCGACCCGCAGGTGGTCTTCCTCGACGAGCCGACGGTGGGTCTGGACCCGGGCAGCCGCCTGGAGCTGTGGGACCTGATCGCCAAGGTCAGCGCCGCCGGGGTCACCGTGCTGCTGGCCACGCAGTACCTGGAGGAGGCCGAACAGCTCGCCGACCGGATCATGGTGATGGACCGCGGGCAGATCCTCGTGGAGGACACCATCGACGCGCTCAAGAACCGCTACGGCGAACCGCGCCTGGACGTGGTGGTACGCCGTCCCGAGCAGGTACCGCCGGCCGCCGACCGGCTGGGCTGGATGTGTGGCGGCACCGTCGAGGTCGACCTGCGGCTGCGCCGGCTGGTCATCCCGCTGCCCGGCGGGGCCGGGCGCATCGGCTCGGTCGTGGACGCGCTCGTGGCGGCGGGCATCGAGATCGACGACGTGGCGCTGCGCCGGCCGACCCTCGACGAGGTGTTCCTCACCATCACCGGGGGCGGTCCGGTCGGCTCCGGTACCGCGGCCGGGTGGCAGCGATGAGCACCGTCGGGCTGGGCCAGACGGCGTACCACGGCCTGGTCCTGACCCAGCGCAACGTGCGGCGGATCTTCCGGGCCCCGCGCGCGATCGTGTTCGCGGTCATGCAGCCGCTGATGTTCGTGCTGCTGTTCGCCTACGTCTTCGCCGGGCCGTTCACCTACCTCTACGGCGGCGGGTACATCGAGTACCTCATGGCCGGCGTCTGCACGCAGGGCGTGGTCTTCGGCGCCATCACCACCGGAGTGGGGGTGGCCGGCGACGTCAAGGGCGGCGCCATGGACCGGCTGCGTACGCTGCCGATCCGGGGCTCGTCGGTGCTCATCGGCCGGACCAGTGCCGACCTGGTGCGCATGGCGTTCGCCGTCGGGGTGACCTCCCTGGTCTGCCTGCTGCTGGGGTGGCGGGTGCACACCTCCCCGCTGTCCGTCGCCGCCGGCTTCGCGCTGATGCTGCTGACCGGGTACACGTTCAGCTGGATCGGTGCGCTGATCGGCCTGCGGTTGGCGAACGCCGAGTCGGCCAACACCGGCGGGCTGCTCGTGACGTTCCCCGTGGTCCTGCTCTCCGGCGCCTTCGTGCCGATCCGGGGCCGCAGCGGCCCGCTGCGCGCGATCGCCGAGTGGAACCCGGTCACCGCTGCCGCGGCCTCGGCGCGCGCGGCGTTCGGCAACCCGAACCCGATCCCGAGCGGCTCACTGCCGATGTCGCACCCGGCGCTCACCACGGTGCTGTGGTGCGCCGGGCTGCTCGCCATCTTCGTACCGGCCGCGCTGGTGACGTTTCGGAGGCTGACCCGCTGAACCGTCGGGAGGTTGCCATGGCATCGTCGCGCACCGCGCTGGTCACGGGCGCTTCGGGCGGGATCGGCGAGGCGTTCGCCGTCGAGCTCGCCGCCCGGGGGTACCGCCTCGTCCTCGTCTCGCGCGGCACCGACCGGCTCGACGAGCTGGCCGGGCGGCTCCGGCAGCGGCACGGCACCGACGTGGAGGTGCTCGGCGCCGACCTCGCCCACCCGGTGGACCTGGACCGGGTGGAGCGTCGGATCACCACCGGTCCGGCGCCGGTGGACCTGCTGGTCAACAACGCCGGCGCGCTCGGCCGGATCGCGCCCCTCGTCGACCAGGCGATCGCCGACCAGGAGCACCTGATCAGCCTGGACGTGGTCGCCGTGGTCCGGCTGTGCCGGGCCGCGCTACCCGCGATGGTGAGCCGGGGACGCGGCGGCGTGCTCAACGTCTCCTCGGTGATGGGGTTCCTTCCCGCACCGCAGGGTGCCACGTACTCGGCCGCGAAGGCCTTCGTCACCTCATTCAGCGAGAGCCTGCATTGCGAGGTGCGGCCGTACGGTGTCACGGTCACCGCCGTGTGCCCGGGATCGGTACGCACCAACCTGCACCGCGACTCCGGCCGCCGGGGCGGCCGCCTGGGCGGCTTCCTGGAACCCGAGCGGATCGTCCGGGACGGGTTGGCCGCGCTCGCGGCGGGGCGGCCGCTGTGCGTACCGGGGGCGGAGTACCGCGCCAAGGTGAAGCTCGCCGGGGTCCTGCCGCGAGCCCTGGTGCGCCGCTACGTGTTGCGCCGCTTCGGTGGCCCGCCACACAAGCCGTCCTCGAGCTAATCGCGGATGTGCCTTGAGCCGCCCGCCAGCCCCGGTTGGCAGCATCCAGGCAATGGCCAACGACCCCGGCCGCCAGCGGACGCAAGCGTTGCGAAGTCCGCAGGTCTTGCGGCCGGAACCAAGAGGCAACGGAGGCGTGCCAGATGCACCGAACGCTCATCGTCGCTCGACTCCAGCCGGGCCCGCCGGAGGCGATCGCGCAGATATTCGCCGAGTCCGATGCCACCGATCTGCCACACATGATCGGCGTGTCGCGGCGTACCCTCTTCCACTTCCACGACCTGTACTTCCACCTGGTCGAGGCCGACCAGGACATCGGGCCCAACCTCTACAAGGCGCGCAGCCATCCGCTCTACGACGACATCAACAAGCGCCTGGCGGAGCATGTCCGCCCGTACGACCCCAACTGGCGCGAGCCCAAGGACGCGATGGCGCAACCCTTCTACGTCTGGAGCGCGTCATGAGCACGCCGGTGGCACGCAAGGTCGAGGTGACGCAGGTGGCGGCCAACCGCCGCCGGGGCGGTGACATCCGGGTGCTGCTCAGCCCGAAGACCGTGGGCAGTACATCGGGTTTCCTCGGAGTGCTGACCCTCGAACCGGGCGAGTTCGTCGCCGAGCACTATCACCCGTACTCCGAGGAGTTCCTCTACGTGGTGCGCGGCCAGGTCGTGCTGCGCGTGGAGGACGAGCCGTTCGAGCTGACCGGTGGCGAGGGCATCATGGTCCCGATCGGGCAGCGGCACCGGCTGGTGAACACCGGCACCGAGCAGGCGTTCGCGGTGTTCCACCTGGCACCGCTGGCGCCGCGCCCGGAGCTCGGACATGTCGACACCGAGCCGCTACCGGCCCCGGCCGAGCCCGCGCCACAGGTTGGAGCGGCGCCGTGAGCCACACCGGCAGGCGCGCGGTCATCACCGGGATCGGCGTCGTGGCGCCGGGCGGTATCGGCGTCAAGCAGTTCTGGGACCTGCTCACCGAGGGACGCACCGCCACCCGCACGATCACCTTGTTCGATCCGACCGGGTTCCGGTCCAGGATCGCGGCCGAGGTGGACTTCGACCCCGCCAAGGAAGGGCTGCGCCCGCAGGAGATCCGGCGCATGGACCGCGCCTCGCAGTTCGCCGTGGTGTGCGCCCGGGAGGCGATGACCGACAGCGGGCTCGGTCCGGAAGCGTTGCCGGTGGAGCGCACCGGGGTGAGCATCGGCTGCGCGGTCGGCTGCACGATGAGCCTTGAGGAGGAGTACGTCGTCCTCTCCGACGGCGGCCGAAGCTGGCTCGTCGACCACGAGTACGCCACTCCACATCTGTACGGCCATATGGTGCCGAGCACCATCGCCGTCGAGGTGGCACACGCCTGTGGCGCCGAGGGTCCGGTGGCCCTGATCTCCACCGGTTGCACCTCCGGGCTCGACGCGATCGGCCACGCGGCCGGTCTGATCATCGAAGGTACCGTCGACGTGATGGTCGCGGGCGCCACCGACGCGCCGATCTCACCGATCACCTCGGCGTGTTTCGACGCCATCAAGGCCACCTCACCCAACAACGACCACCCGGCGCACGCGTCTCGCCCGTTCGACCGGGACCGTGACGGCTTCGTGCTCGGTGAAGGGGCGGCCGTGTTCGTCCTGGAGGACGCCGAGCACGCCCGCCGCCGGGGCGCCACGGTGTACGCCGAGATCGCCGGCGTGGCCTACCGCAGCAACGCGTACCACATGACCGGGCTGCGTCCCGACGGCCGGGAGATGGCCGAAGCCATCCGCGCCGCCATGCGCATGGCCAAGGTGGACCCCGACGACATCGACTACATCAACGCGCACGGCTCCGGCACCAAGCAGAACGACCGGCACGAGACCGCGGCGTTCAAACGCAGCCTTGGCGATCGGGCGTACCAGGTCCCCGTCAGCTCCATCAAGTCGATGATCGGGCACTCGCTCGGGGCGATCGGTTCGATCGAGGTGGCGGCGTGCGCGCTGGCCATCACCCACGGCGTGGTCCCACCGACCGCCAACCTGCACACCCGCGACCCGGAGTGCGACCTCGACTATGTGCCGCTGTCCGCGCGCGAACACCGCATGGACGCGGTCCTCAGCGTGGGCAGCGGGTTCGGTGGGTTCCAGACCGCGATGGTGCTGAGCCGTCCCGGCGCCTAGGAGGCACACAAGTGGCTGCCCACACCGACAACTCCGTCGTCATCGACGCACCACTGGACCTGATCTGGTCGATGACCAACGACATCGAGTCGTGGCCGCGCCTGTTCACCGAGTACGCCTCGGCGGAGATCATCTCCCGCGACGGGCCGACGGTCCGCTTCCGCTTGACGATGCACCCGGACGCCAACGGCAATGTGTGGAGCTGGGTCTCCGAGCGAACCGCCGACCCGCGATCGCGCACCGTGCGGGAGGAGCGGATCGATACGGGCCCGTTCGAGTACATGCGCATCCATTGGGAGTACGCACGGGTCCACGGCGGCGTCCGGATGCGCTGGGTGCGGTACTTCAAGATGAAGCCGAACGCGCCGGTTGACGAGGCCGCCATGACCGACCTCTTCAACCGCAACTCGGTGATCCAGATGGCGCGCATCAAACGCCTCACCGAGGGGGCCGCCGGGCGCGCGCCGACCGCGTACGCGCTGCACGGTGTGCCAGCGGCATGACCCGACCCGGCCGGCGCCCTACCAGGTGGCCGGTCGGGCCGGCCGTGCCACCAGTTCGTGAGGAGAAACGCAGGACCATGCCGCACAGCTCACCGCCATACGTCCTCCCGATCGCCGCGCGGCATCCGGACTCGCTGCGCCGCCTGGCCCGCGACTACGCGCACCTGCTCGATGGCGGGGCGGTCGGCGACCTCGCCGACATGTGCGCGGCGGCCGCCGCCGTCGTCGCGCGACCCGGGTACCGGCTGGCCGCGGTCGCCGACAGCGCCTCGGAGCTGGCCGCACAGCTCCACGCGTTCGCCGACGGAAGCGACGGCGGGACGGCCGAGCCGGGCCACCGACCCCGCGTCGTGTTCGTCTATGCGGGTCAGGGCACCCGATGGACCGGCATGGGGCGGCGCCTGCTCGCCGACGAGCCGGTGTTTCGTCACGCGGTCGCCGACTGCGCCGCCGCGGTGTCGAGCGTGGCCGGCTGGTCGCCCTTGCGGGCGCTCACCGACGACGATCCACCGGTCGGCCCGGGCGCCGGCATCGACGTCATCCAGCCGGTGCTCTTCACCATCCAGGTGGGCCTGACCCAGCTGTGGCGGTCCTGGGGCGTCGAGCCGGACGCCGTGGTCGGGCACAGCCTCGGCGAGGTGGCCGCCGCGTACGCCGCCGGGGCGGTGAGTCTCGCCGACGCCGCGCGGATCATCGTGCACCGCAGCCGCCTGCTGCGCAAGGTGAGCAACGCCAACGCCGGGATGGCGGTGGTCGGGCTCGCGATGGACGAGGTACAGCGGCTGGTGACCGCCCACGCCGGTCTCGCGGTCGGTGCCTGCAACGGCCCTGCGACAACCGTCGTCACCGGCGACCTCGACGCGCTGAACCGACTGCTGGATCAGCTCCGCCGCGAGGACGTGTTCTGTCGTGCGATCGACGTCGACGTCGCCTCGCACAGCCCCCAGGTCGATCCGGTCCGCGGCGAGCTCGCGGCCGCCCTCGGCCAGGTACAGCCGCGCCGGGTGACCGTGCCGCTGTACTCCACGGTGACCGGCGCCGCGGTCGACGGGACGTCGTTGGACGCCCGGTACTGGGCGCGGAACCTGCGCGAGCCGGTGCTGTTCTGGCCGGTGGTGCAGCGCCTCGCCGCCGACCCTGGCCCGTGTGTCTTCGTCGAGCTGAGCCCGCACCCCGCACTCATCGGCGGGCTGCGCGAGGGCCTGTCCGGCTCGGGCGCGGACTGCCTGCCGTCGTTGCGCCGGGACGAGCCCGAGCGGCTGGTGCTGCTGCGTACGCTCGCCGCTCTCGACGCGGCCGGCCATCCGGTTGACTGGTGGCGCATCTGCGGGCCGTCGCGGCAGGCCGTCGCCCTACCGTCCACTCACGACGCTCCGGCCCCGAGCGCGGCGGCCGGCTGGCGGCACACCGAGTCCGCCGTCCACGCCGGCACGCACCTGTTCGACGAGCATGTCGACCTGTCCACCATGCCGTACCTGGCCGACCACCGCGTGCAGGGCGAAGTGGTACTGCCGGCGACCGCGTACCTGGACAGCGCGCTGCGCGCCGCGGCACAGGCCGGCATCGCAGCGCCGACCGGGGTGCGGGCGATGACGTTCCGGCAACCCGTGGTCGTCACGCGGGAATCCCGGGCGCTTCAGTGGGTGGTCAAACCTCGCGGTGACGGCAGCGCCGATGTCGAGGTCTTCGGCCGTCCGGCCGGCGGCGAACCGCATGCCGACTGGTTGTCGCATGCCATGGGCATCATCGGGTCGGCCGCCGCCGAGGACGTTGCCCCGGTCGCGCTGTCCGAGCTCCTGGCCCGTTGCACCGACGAGCAGGCAGCCGAGGAGTTCTACGCTCCGCTGAGCGCGGCGGGCATCGACTACGGCCCGCGGTTCCGGCAACTGGAACGCGTGTGGCGGGGCGACGGCGAAGCAGTGGGCCGCCTTACCCCGCGGCTCACCCCGCCGCCGGACGGATCCGGCGACGGGGTCCTGCCGGACCCCGCCCGCCTGGACTCGTGCCTGCAGGTGTCGCTCGCCGCCCTGGCGCCGGCCACCGCATGGCTGCCGGCGAGCATCGAACGGCTGGTCGTCCACGGGCCGGCGGCGGATGCCCGCTGGGTGTACGCCCGGATGAGCCAGCAGAGCCCGCACGACACCGGGTGGGCGATGGTCGACCTCCAACTGCTCGACGACGCTGGCACCGTCCGGCTGGCCGTCACCGGTCTGCGGCTGCGCATGCTGGGGCCCGCCGCCGGCGCGCGGGCGGCTACCGACCCGGCCGAGTGGACGTACGCCCTGCGATGGGAACCGGTCGATGCGCAGCCGGCCGTGCCGGCGCGGGAGCAGGCCGGGCGCTGGCTGCTTCTGGTCGGTCCGGAGCAGGCGGCGCCGCCCGTCCCGGCGCTCACCGAGGCCATCGTCGCCGGAGGACAGGCGGCGATCGTGGCCACCGCCGGCAACGCGTACGACCGCGTCGGCCCGGACCGGTACCGGCTCGACCCGACGTCCGCCGGCGACTACCGGCGGCTGCTGGACGAGCTGGCCGACCCCGCCGCGCCACCGCTGCGCGGGATCCTCCACCTGTGGGCCCTGGCGACGGACCCGACCCTGGCGGCCGGCGGCGACGATCTCATGGCGCTACAGGACCTCGGCTGCCGCAGCGTGCTGCACCTGATGCAGGCGATCGACCGCGCCATGAACGACGGTGTCCTGGACGATCCGCCACAGGTGCTCGTCGTCACCCGCGGTACTCAGACCGTGCTGCCGGCCGAGCCGGTCGAACCGGCCCACGCCACCATCTGGGGCCTGGGCCGGGTCGTCATCACCGAACGTCCGGACCTCCGGCTGCGCCTGATCGACCTCGCCGCGCCCGGCGCTGCCGGCGCCACCGGCGCGGACGACACCGCGGCACTGCTGGCCGAGCTCGCCGTGGGCGACGCCGGTGATCCGGCCGAGGAGCAGGTCGCCTGGCGCGGTGGGTGCCGGTACGGCGCGCGGCTCGCCCGCGCGTCGGTGCCGAGCGTTCCGGACGCGGTTCCGGCCACCGCGGTCCGGCTCGCAGCCGGTGGCGGCGCGCTGCGCCTGACGTCGAGCACGCCGGGGCGGCTGGAAGGAATCGGCCTGCGGCGTACGACCCGGCGGCCACCGGGACCGGGCGAGGTCGAGATCGAGGTGTACTCCGGCGGCCTCAACTTCCGCGACGTCATGCTCGGCTTGGGCATGCTCGACCATGCCGACGCGGTACCGCCACTGGGCCTGGAAGCCGCGGGCGTCGTGACCGCGGTCGGCGATGAGGTCGCCGGCATCCGGGTGGGCGACCGTCTCGTGGCGGTCTGGGACGACAGCCGGGGCGGGCTCGGCAGCCACGTCGTCGTGGACGCGCGCCTCACCGCCGCGTGGCCGAGCCGGCTCAGCAGCGCCGAGGCCGGCAGCGTGCCGATGGTCTTTCTCACCGCGTACTACGCGTTGTACCACGTCGGCCGGCTGGCTCCGGGCGAGCGGGTGCTGATCCACGCCGCGACGGGCGGCGTTGGCCTTGCCGCGATCCAGCTCGCCCAGCAGGCGGAGGCCGAGGTCCTCGCCACCGCCGGAAGCACCGAGAAGCGCGCGTTCCTGAGGCGGCTCGGCGTCCAGGTGGTGGGCGACTCGCGGTCGCTCGACTTCGCCGACCGGGTACGTGCGCACACCGACAGCCGAGGCGTCGACGTGGTGCTCAACTCCCTTGCCGGTGAGGCGATCCCGCGTGGTCTGTCGGCGCTGGCACCGTTCGGCCGCTTCCTGGAGCTGGGCAAGCGCGATCTGCAGCAGAACCGGTGTCTGAGCATGTCGCCCCTGCGCGACAACATCTCGCTGTGCGTGGTGGACGTGCACCAGCTCATCCGCGAACGCCCGGTGGTGGCCGGCCGGCTGCTGCGCGAGCTGATGGACCAGTTCGCCGCCGAAGAGCTCTACCCGCTGCCCGTGGAACCGGTGCCCGCGCACCGGGCGGAGGACGCCTTCCGCACGATGGCTCGGGCCGCGCACATCGGCAAGCTCGCCGTGCTGTTCGCCGACGACATGCCACGCCGGCCCGCCGACCCCGCCCAGCCCGCCGTGCGGCCCGACGCCACATATCTGATCACCGGCGGCTTGGGCGGGTTGGGCCTGCTGACCGCCGCGCTTCTCGTCGGCCTCGGCGCCCGCAACCTCGTCCTCGTGGCCCGCCGACCCGCGTCCCCGGATGCGCAGCGAGCGGTACAGGCGCTGCGTGCGGCCGGCGCCCGGGTGGAGGCCCGGCAGGTCGACGTCGCCGATGCGGACGCGGTCGACGCGATCCTCGCGATGATCGAGGCTGACCTGCCGCCGCTGCGCGGCGTGGTGCACGCGGCCGGGTTCCTGGAGGATGCCACGCTGCCCCGGCTCACCTGGGACGGCTGCCGGCGGGTGCTCGGCCCGAAGCTGCTGGGCGCCTGGCACCTGCACCGCCTGACCCGTGGCGTGGAGCTCGACTTCTTCCTGCTGTACTCCTCGGTGGCCGCGGTCCTGGGTACGCCCGGACAGGGCAACTACGCCGCCGGTAACGCGTTCATGGACGCCCTCGCGCACCACCGGGCGGCGCTGGGGCTGCCGGCCACCAGCATCAACTGGGGCGCCTGGGGCGAGATCGGTGCCGTGACCGCCGCGACCGCGGCGCAGCTCGCCGCGCGCGGCCTCACCGCCATCCCGCCGTTGCTGGGCATGGACTACGTCGCGCGTCTGCTGGGGCGCGGGCCGGCGCAGGTGACGGTGGCTCCGTTCGACGCGGGCGAATGGATGCGGTTCCATCCTGGGCAGGCCGGCTCGGCGCTGTTCGGCCTGCTGGCGACCGATCGAGCGGCAGCGGCCGGCCGGACCGGTCGGGCGCCGCAAGTCGACCAGACGCCGCAAGCCGACCAGACGCCGCAAGCCGATCGGGCGGCGCCGCAAGCCGGTCCCGCGCCGCACGTCGACTCGATCGAGGCCGTGGTGAGCCGGCAGATCGCACGGATCCTGCAGCTGCCCGCCGTGCGGGTACGCCCGGACTCGCGCGTCACCCGCATCGGCATCGACTCGCTGATGGCGGTCGAGCTGCGCAACGCGCTCAACGCCGAGCTTGGCGTCACGATCCCGATCGTCACGATCCTCAAAGACATCACCGTCGCCGAGCTGAGCCGCTACGTCGCCGAGCGGCTTTCCCCGAACGGGGACGCGGCCGAGACGGGCCACGGCGCCTCCGCTCCCCCGCCGCCGCGCCCCGACCCGGCAGCCGCCGGCAGCGAGGCCGACCTCCTGCGCCGGGTCGACGCGCTGAGCGAGGGCGAGGTCGACACGCTGGTGCGCGCGCTGCTCGACGAGTTCGACGCGCCGGGCGACCGTTCATAACCCACGGCCGGAAGGACCGACGTGTACGTAGGCACGCCCACCATCGATCCCTGGTTGGAGGTTCCGGCGCCGTTGCCAGACGCCGCGCTGCGCCTGTTCTGTCTCCCGTACGCGGGCGCCGGGCCGGTCGTGTTCCGTCGCTGGGCCACCGAGCCGGACGCCGGCCTGAGCGGCGTCGAGCTGGCCACCGTGCGGCTGCCCGGGCGCGCGCCCCGGCTTGACGAGCCGGCCCTCCGTGACATGGACACCCTCGTGTCCGCGCTCGCCCACAGCGTACGGCGGCAGCTGGACCGGCCGTACGCGATGCTCGGGCACAGCCTGGGCGGGCGGGTCGCCTTCGAGCTCATCCGGCAGCTCCGGCGTGACGGCGCGCGGCCGCCGGTGGCGCTGGTCGTGTCCGGCTCCCGGCCGCCCCGCCGCCAGCGCGCCCGCCAGCTGCACGAGCTGCCCGACGCCGAGCTGGTCGACTGGTTGCGCTCACTCGGGGGTACCGACCCGCGGCTGCTGGCCAACCTGGAGGTCGTCCGGATGCTGCTGCCGTCGCTTCGCGCCGACCTGCAGGTCGAGGCGAGCCATGTCTACCGCGCCGAGCCGGCGCTGCGGTGCCCGATCCTCGCGTTCGCCGGGACGGACGACCCGGAGGCGCCGGCCGACCAGATGGCTGACTGGCAGGCCGAGACCGACGGACTGTTCCACCTGCGGGTGCTACCCGGCAACCACTTCTTCCTCCAGGCCGAACGACACACGATCCTGGGCGCGCTCGCCACACAGCTCCGGCCGTGACATGTCCGCCGACCACGATCCGGTCTCGACCGAGGCTCGAACCGCCGTTGCGACGCTGATGTCGTGACCCACCTCGTGGCCGTGCTTCGCCCCCTGGTGCGCTATCTCGGCATGGGGCTGTACTACCTCGGCCTCAGCGCGGCGCCATTGCTGCCGAGCACGCTGCTCTGGCCGTACCCGCAAGCTCCGACCGGTACGGCCGAGGAGCCGGAACCCGACGGCCGTGCGGTGGCGCTGTCGGCCGAGGAACAGCGAAGCTGGGTGGCGCTCACCCGGCAGCTGCGCTGAGCCGATACACCGGCGCCGATGCACCGGCACGGCACCGCCCCTGCGGACGGTGCCGTGCCGGATGAGTACCGGTAGGTCAGTTGCGCTCGCAGAGCCTCACGACCTTGGCCATCCCGTCACGTACGCTGTTCTGCCCGGTCTGCGGATCCGGGAGGAACGACAACATCGCGTAGTCGGCGGGCGGCAGGTCGAGATGCAGGATCACCGACTGGCCCGGTGACAGCGCCAGCAGGCCGCCCATGTCACCACCTGGCAGCAGCGGGTTCGGCGGTTCGTCCCCCGGTTGCCGCGGACCGAAGAACCTGCGCAGGTCCTCGTTGGTGGTGCCCGGCACGACCGTGTTCAGGATCAGCTCATGCGGTTGGCTGGCCATATTGCGGACCAGCACGTTGGCTTTCGCGTCCACGCGCGACGGTGCCACGAGCCGCTTGCGCCCGTGATGGTCCATCATGAGCACGGTCGCGTTGATCCGGGGCAGGCGCGCCGCGGCGGCCGGCGCGGTCACCTCAAGCTGCCGCAGGATGAACGGCGGGCGGCCGGGCACGAACCTGATCGGCATCTCGGTCATGTAGTGCGTGCCAGGGCTCAGGGAGACGGTGTACTGGACGGGCGCGGCCGGGCGCACCTTGAGCCCGCCGAGGAACACCACGTCGCGGTACAGGCCACGGAGCGCGGGCAGCTTGACGGCGGGGTCCGCCGAAACACTGTCGGTGAACTCCTGCAGCGCCGTCGACAACGAAACGCCCTCCCGCAACCGGAAAAGCGAGACGAGGTGACCACTCGTGTCGGCCGTGGAGGCGCGGAACGTCACCAGTCCCGCCGGACGTGGGTTGGGGCCGGGCACCTCGAAGCCGGTATTGGTCAGCTCCATGGAAAGCACCGGCGGCAGGTTCGTTGCGGTATCGCCGGTCGTCGCCACGGCTGGTGCCACGTTCGCCGCGAGCGCGAGCGTCACAGCGGCCGTCAACCCGAGGCCGGCTAGGCGGACTCTCCGCCTAAGAGACTCCGACATGGAGTTCCCCTTTCTTTGCCAGATGTCATGCCCAGATCCTCACCAACGTCTCCCGACGAACGCTGGTGGGAGGCTCGAGGTCGGACCGCACGACAACGGCTCTGGAGCGGTCCTGGACCGGCCGCTGCCAGCATCAGGGGGACCATGTCGCCGTCGCCGCCGGAGGTACCACCGATGCTGGCCAGAAAAGACCTGCCGCCGGAGTACGTGGAGTGGAACGAACGTTGGGGCGCCCCGTACGGCCGGAACCTCGGCGATACCACCATTCCGCAGCGGTTGGCGCGCGCCGACGCCGAACGCTACGGCCCGTTCGGCTTCCAGATCAGCAACCACACCCGGCGGTTTGAGTATCCGTGGGCGTACTTCAGCACCGGCCCCGCTCCGGGCCTGCGGGTGCTCGACGTCGGCGGCGGGCTCAGCGGTCTGCAGATCGTCCTCGCGCTGGCCGGCTGCGATGTCGTCAATGTCGATCCCGAGGCCGCCCAGGAGGAGCGCAGCTGGTCGCAGCACCACACGTTCGGCACGCCGCTGACCCGCGCCCGTCACGACCGGCTGAACGAGATATTCGGCACCCGGGTGCGGCTGGTGCCGGAGAAGGTGCAGGATGGCGGCCTGCCCTCGGCGTCGTTCGACCGGATCCTGTGCCTGTCGGTCATCGAGCACGTGGACCCGGCGGAGGCCAGCGCGATGCTCAAGGCCATCGAGGACCTGCTGGTGCCGGGCGGCACGGCCATCCTGACCGTCGATCTTTTCCTCGACGTCGTGCCGTTCGGCGTGCTCACCCGCAACACGTGGGGAACCAACATCGACGTACGCGAACTTGTCGAGTCGGTGGACCTCGAGCTCGTCGCGGGCATCCCCGCGCAGCTGCACGGCTTCGCCGAGTTCGACCGCGAGCACGTGGTGGCGCTGCTGCCCGAGCTGCTGATCGGCCACTTCTCGGCGCTGACCCAGGCGCTCGTCCTGCGCAAGCGGGCGTGACCGGAGTGGGTACCCGGGAGACGGACGCATGCGTCCTCGTGGTCGGCGGCGGCCTGGTGGGCCTGTCGCTCGCGGTGTTCCTGTCCTGGCACCGGGTGCCGGTCGTTGTTGTCGAGCGGCGTTCCGGCGCGCTCATCCACCCGCGCGCGCGGACCATCAACCCGCGCAGCGTGGAGCTTTACCGCCAGGTTGGCCTCGCCGGGACGATCCTGGACAACCGGTCGTTCACCGACCACTCGTCGAGCATCCTGTTCCGCGCCGAGACCCTGGCCGGGCCGGAGCGGTTCCGCGCGCCGCTGGACCCGCCCGAGTCGATCGGTGACGTGAGCCCGTGTCCATGGGCTCCGATCGACCAGGACAAGCTGGAGGCGATCCTGTCCGCGCGGGCTGTGCAGACCGGAGCCACCGTCCACTTCGGAACTGAGCTGCGCGGGTTCGAGCAGGACGACGACGGAGTCGACGCCGTGCTCCTGGACCGTTCGACCGGAGCCGAACGCACCGTTCGCGCGGAGTACCTGATCGCGGCCGACGGGCACCGTGGCCGGGTCCGCGAGTGGCTCGGTATCGCCACACACGGGCACGGCACGATCGGTCATACGATGACGCTCGTCTTCGCGGCCGACCTGACCGGCCCGCTGCGCGGCCGCCGGCTCGGCGTCTGCCATCTGGACACGCCGTCGCCGGGTACGGTGCTGCTGTCCCACGACGGAGACCGGCGGTGGGTGTTCAGCGCCCCCTACCACCCGGACCGCGGCGAGGCGCTCGCCGACTTCGACGAACGGCGCTGCGTCGAGATGATCCGGGCGGCCATCGGCGTGCCCGACCTGGCCGTCGAGATCGTGCCGCAGCTCGCCGACGGCACCACGGTGCTCGGCTACGAGCTCGCGGCACGAGTCGCCGACCGGTTCCGCCAGGGCCGGGTGTTCCTGGCCGGCGACTCGGCACACGTCATGCCGCCCACCGGCGCGTTCGGCGCGAGCACCGGCATCGCCGACGCCCACAACCTCGCGTGGAAGCTCGCCGCCGTACGCAACGGATGGGCCGGCCAAGGGCTGCTGGACAGCTACGACGCCGAACGCCGGCCGGTGGCCGAGCTGACGGTCGGGCAGGCCCTGCTACAGCTGTGGAAGCGCACCGATCCCGGCTCGTCGGGCAAGGCGGTCTTCTCCCCGCTGGACTACTACGCCACGGTCTTCGGCTACCGGTACGACTCGACCGCGGTCGTCGTCGACGCCCCGTCCGGCAGCGCTGACGCTCCTTCCGACAGCGGCGAGGACGTGCCGGCCGCGCTGCATCCCCGCAAGCTGACCGGCCAGCCGGGGACCCGCGCGCCGCACGTGGTGGTCCGCCGGGTCGAAGATCGGGGCGCGGAAGTGTCCACACTGGACCTGTTCGGCCGCTCGTTCGTCCTGCTGGCCGGCCCGCAGGCCGGCGCCTGGTTCGACGCCGCCCGGTCGGCCGGCCCGGCTGTGTCGGCGCACCGGCTCGGCACCGACCTGGTCGACGTCGAAGACCGCTGGCCGCAGGCGCACGGTGTCGGCGCCGCCGGCGCCGTCCTGGTCCGCCCGGACGGCTTCGTTGCCTGGCGGGCGCCCGGCGCACCCGACGGCGACGCGGCAGGTGCGCTCGCGGCTGTACTGGACCGGCTGCTCGATCGGAGGACCTGATGCGCGCCCTGTTCGTCGCGTTCCCGTCGCCATCACACTTCTTCCCGCTGGTACCACTGGCGTGGGCGCTGCGGGCCGACGGCCACGAGGTCATGGTGGCCAGCTCGCCGTCGTTCGTGGAACGCGTCTCGCATGCGGGCCTGCCGGCGGTACCGGCCGGCGAGACCGTCGAGATCGGAGCCATCTGGAGCGGGTTCGGTGTCGGCTCCGCGGTCGAGGCCGGTGATCGGGCACAGCAGCGGGCCGAGCGGGCGATGGCCATGTTCGCCGCTGTGGCCGAGGCAATGGCCGACGACCTGATCGCGTTCGCCCGGAGGTGGCGGCCGGACGTGGTGGTGTACGAGCCACGTGCCTACGCGGCCCTGGTCGTCGGCGCGGCGCTGGACATCCCCGTGGTACGGCACCTGTGGGGCACCGACTTCACGTACTCGCGCTGGGACATCGAGCGGGCGGCGCTCGATCCACTGTGGACGAAGTACGACATCGCCGCAGTCGACCCGCTCGGTCGGCTGACCGTCGACCCGTGCCCGCCGAGCATGCAGGTGGACAGTGTGGCGCGTCCCTTGCTGATGCGGTACGTGACCTACAACGGATCGGGTGTCGTGCCCGGCTGGGTCCACGACCAGCCGGCCCGGCCCCGTGTCTGCGTGACCTGGGGGACCACGTTCGCCGCCACGGCCGGGCACCTGTCTCCCGCGCAGCTTGCCCTGGCCGCCGTCACCGGGCTCGACGTCGAGGTGGTGGTCGCGCTCTCGGCCGCCCAGCGACACCTGTTGACCGAGGCCGCCGACAACGTCCGCGTCGTCGAGTCACTGCCGCTGCACCTGCTGCTGCCGAGCTGTGCGGCGATCGTGCACCAGGGCGGCGCCGGTACCACGCTGACGTCGGCGGCCAGCGGCTTGCCGCAGCTGGTTGTCCCCACGATCGCGGACGAGCCCCTCAACGGCCGGCAGATAGCCGCGGTGGGCGCCGGTCTGTGCCTGCCGGGCGGCGAGGCGGACGTGGTCGGCGTACGGGCCGCCATCACGGCGCTCATCGAGGAACCGGCGTACCGGCAGGCCGCCACCGAGCTGCGGGCTGAGATCCTACGGCAGCCGACCCCGGCCGAGGTCGCCGCGGCGCTCACCACCTCCGCGGAACTGGCCCGGTCCTAACGGCTACTCGTCACGGTAGAGACAGAACGGATGGCCAGCCGGGTCCAGCAGCACCCGGACGTTGTCCTGCGGTTGAACGGTGGCTTCCCGCGCCCCTAGCTCGACTGCATGGGCCACGGCCGCTTCGAGGTCGACAACCTGGAAATCCAGGTGCAGCATCATCTGCTGCTGCCCATCGACGTTCGGCCAGGTGGGACGGACATAGTTGCGCGCGGTCTGGGTTGCCAGGTAGGCCACACCACTCGTCGGACCCAGGGTGCAGTGCTGATCGGACTCGCTCGCGATCTCCCAGCCGAGCAGGTCCGAGTAGAAACGAGCCAGGGCGCGCGCGTCTGGCGCGTCCAGAACCACGCCCCACCAGTCTGACCTCGACCAACGGTCAACACTGTCGTCAGACTCGTCGCGGCCGCGCATGAGCGGATCGTGCCACACCGCTCAGCCAACCGACGCCGCCGGGACGAGGCGCTCGAGCGCGGCCGCGGCGGCGGGAGGCCCACCGGCCGTGTTGACGGCGACGCGCATCCGCGCCAGTGCCTCCCGCACGTCGGGTGCCGCCGCGACGCTGTCAACCGCCGCCCGTAGCTCGCCGGCTGTGATCGAGTGCGGGTCAAGCTGTATGCCCAGCCGCAGCTCGGCCACGCGGTCTGCGGTGATCGCGTGCTCTGGCGTCGACGGCAGCACCACCATCGGCACACCGAACGACAGCGCCTCCACCACGCTGTTGGTGCCACCGTGGGTGATGAACGCGTCCGCCCGCCGGAGCACCTCGAGCTGCGGCACCCAGTCGGCGACAACGAACGACCTGGGCGCGTGGGCCGGCACATCCTCGCCGCCGGTCACCATCAGCACCTGCCAGGCCGGGTCGTCGAACGCCTCGTAGCAAGCCTTGACGAACTCCGTGGAGATGCTGCACAGCGTGCCGAACGAAACCAGCAGGGTCTGCCGCACCGGCTCAAGGCGGTCCAGCACCGTGCCGGCGACCTGCTCGGCCGGGCGCGGCGAGGCGCCGATGAACACGAACCGGTTGTCGAACGTGTCGCCGTAGGGGTGGAACGCACGGGGCATCACCACGATGACGACCCGCTCGTCGCGGGCGAACAGGTCACGGGGACGCAGCGAGAGGCCATAGGTACCGGACAGGCGTGTCACGTTGGCCGCATAGCTGTCGAACGCGGCAGACAGGTGGCCAGCCATCGCCTCGTAGTGGCTGGTCCGGGTCGGCGAGTAGTGCTCGTTGCTGACGTAGCTGGCCAGCACCATGGCCGCCGGCCGGTCGCCCAGCATCGCCGCGAGCCGACCCCAGACACAGAGCATGTCGTAGACGATGACGTCCGGCCTCGACACCGCCAGCCGGTCGAGCACGTGTGGGAGCACGTTGACGCATTCGGCGGTGAGCCACAGCGGAACCATCGCGAACCGGGTGACCGGGTCGGTGAAGCCGCACAGGTGGTCGGGTGTCTCAAGCCCGTACGGCGCCAGGCCCGCGCCGACCGTCCCGACCTGTGTGCGGTAGTCCTCCGGCAGGTGGAACGTTACCGAGTGCCCGCGAGCCACCAGTTCCCGCGCGATGCCGATCGTAGGGTTGACATGTCCGATCAGTGGGGAGGGAAAGAACGCGAACGTCGTCATGACCGCGGCCGGCAGACGAACGCGACGAAGTGCGGGTTGTGCGGCTCCTCCAGGTAGAGCACCTCGTAGTCGCGCGCCAGCACCTCGCCCGCCCGCGCCGCCGGCAGCAGGTGCGTGCGGTAGTAGGACGTTCGCAACCGCCCGCCGGAGAGCCGGATCAGCAGCGCCGTGTACAGGAACATGGCGGACTGCCACCCGTGCTGCAGCCGGCCGAAGCGGTGGCGTTGCAGGTCGTGGAAGTTGTCCAGCGTCCACAGGTTGCCGATGAGGATGCCGCCCGGCTTGACGAAGCGCTTCAGCATGCCGAGCACATCGGGGACCCGCCCCAGGTGGTGGATGGCGTCGACGCACACCACGACGTCATACGTCCCGAGGTCGCTGGCCGACCACACGTCGGCCTGCCGGAAGGTGACCTGCTTGCCGTCGGCGCCTTCACGCACCCGCCGGGACGCGTGCTCGATCGCCTGCGCGGAGATGTCAAGTGCGGTGATGTCGGCCTCGGCAGCCAGCTGTGCGAGCATCAGGGTGAACTCGCCGGTACCACACGCGATCTCCAGGATGGTTCCCGCGTCTGTCGCGTACTTCGCGATGAGCGACCGGATCTCCTGCTTCTCAGTGGTGTAGTGCACGGCGAGCTCTGGTGGTTCCTCGGCCTGGGTCCGGTCCCAGTAGCGCGCGGCCCAGTAGCGGCGCCCGTCGGGCGCGTGGTTGCCGAGGAGGTGGAATGCGCTTCGGACAAGGACTTCGGCGAGCATGTCGGTACTCCTCCTGACCGCTGACGTACGGGCAGACTACTTGCGCACGGCGGACTTGTAGACCGGGCGACAGCGGCCTTCGAGCGGTTCATCCGGCAATCCCCACGCGGCTCTGTAGCACTCCTCCATTGCGGCGCCGCGCAGCGCCGTCCCGCGGGCAAGGTCATGAAATACACCGTGATGCATCATCTCGAGGAACCATCGAGGTGGGGTTCAGCGCCGATACAGCGGTATTCCTGGCGAACAAACCAGCGTGACAGCATCAGGTACCGGAGAGCCCGGGACCGCCGTTACGGAGCTGAAACGTGATAATTCCCTATCACCTGCTGTATGCGATCGGCCTGACCCCGTGGGGCGGCAAGGGCGACGCGACGCCGTTGCTGCGGCGCACGGCTGACCTGCCCGCCGGGCGGGCCCTGGATCTGGGCTGTGGCAGCGGCGTGCACGCGCTCCTGCTCGCCGAGCACGGCTGGCACGTCACGGGCGTGGACGCCGTGCCGAAGGCGCTGCGCGCCGCCGGCGAGCGGGCCAGCCGGGCTGGCGAGGCGGGCCAGCGGGTGACCTTCGTCCACGGTGACGTCACCCTCCTCCACCGCGTCCTCACCGACCAGCACTTCGATCTGGTCTACGACATCGGCTGCTTCCACGGCCTCAGCGAACACATGCGCCGGACATACTTCGACGGTCTGGACGCGTACACCAAGGCCGGCAGCGTGCTGCTGATACACGGCGTCGTCCGGCGCAAGGGTTGGGGCCCGCGTGGTATCGACGAGGACGACCTGCGTCGCTACGCCGCCGGACGCTGGCGGCTTGACGACATCGGCTCCGACTCAACCAGTGCTTCGGCCTCAACCAGTGCTTCGGCGTCGACCGGCGCTTCGGCGTCGCCGGGCCGCGGCTGGTCGTTCCGGTGGTACCGGCTCAGCCGCAAGGCCTGAGCCATGGCGACGTTTGCGTTCTTCCCGTCGCCGATCACCGGTGCCATCAACCCGTTCCTCGGTCTCGGCCACGACCTGACCGCCCTCGGACACCGGGTAGTGTTCTACCTTCCCGAAGGCTACCGCGACACCGTCGGCGCGGTCGGCGCCGAGCTGCGTACGTACCGGCTGGAACGCGCGCGCCCGCACCGGCCCGGCGACGATGCCGTCACCCGGTTCGCACACACGCCGATGTGGCTGACCGCGGAGTGCCGCCAGGTCCTTCCACAGATCGAACCCGATGTCCGCGCGTTGGCTCCGGACGTCATCGTGTACCACATGCTCTGCGTCTGGGGTCGGCTGCTGGCCCGGCTGATGCCCGCAGCGGCGGCCATGGTGGTGGGAAGCTACGTGGGCAACGAGCACTTCTCGCCCGTGCGGACCGCTCACTACCAGGCCATGGCTGGCAAGCTGGCCGATGCGTTCGGCGACTACTCCGCTGACGTGGCGGCGCTGGGCCGCAGGTACGGGCTGCGGCTGCAGCCGCGTGAACTGTTCGCCCGCGAGGAGCGACTGGTCCTGGTGCAGATGCCACGGGAGTTTCATCCCGCGGGCGACACCTTCGGCGACCGGTACCACTTCATGGGCGCGTCACTGCGCCCGCCCGGCTGCGATCCGACCGACGGGCTGCCCGCGCTCGAACCCGGTCATCCGGTGGTGTATGTGTCGTTCGGCACCCTCGTGAGTTTCCGCACGGACCTCATGTCCGCCTGCGTCGAGGCGTTCGCCGATGGCGACTGGCAGGTGGTGCTGTCGGTCGACGACCAGTCGGCACCGGCCACCGTGCCCGCCAACGTGCATGTCATGCGCCGCGTGCCACAGCTGAAGCTGCTGCCCCGGGTGAGCGCGTTCGTCACCCATGGTGGAACCAACAGCGTCGTGGAGGCGCTGGCGTTCGGCGTGCCCATGGTGGTGGTGCCGGAAGCGCCGGAACACGCCATCACCGCCGACCGCGTCGCCGAACTCGAACTCGGCGTCCGGTTGCGCACCGATGAGGTGACCGCCGGCGAGCTACGCGCGGCCGTCGAGCGGGTGGCCAGGTCGGTCGGCATGCGTGACGCACTCGCGAAGATGCGCGGCGCGGTCCACGCCGCCGGTGGATCGGCCGCGGCCGCCGCGGCGCTGGCCCGGCTGGCCGACGCCGACCGCGCGGTACGGTCCGGGGTCGGTTGACTGACCCGACCGGCGGATGGCGTCCGGCACGATACCCCGATCACGTGCGGCGGAGACCACTGGGCGATGTGCGGACCGCCCACGAGGCGTTCTGGAGCCGCTCCCCATCCACGGCTGGGACCGTCGGGTTACCAACCCCAACGGGAGGCGTCCATGCAGCGAACGCCGATCGCCGATGAACGGGTCCTCGTGACCGGGGCGGCCGGTTTCATCGGTTCACACCTCGTCGAGGCGCTACTGCGGTCGGGACACCATGTTGTCGGTGTCGACCGCCGCGCGCCGACCCAGGACGCGGCCGCCCGCGAGAACCTCGCCCGCACGCCGCGCGACGGCCGGTTCACCTTCGAGCGGCTCGACCTGGTCACCGACGACCTGAGCGACGTCGTCCGGCACTGCGGCGTGGTGTTCCACCTCGCCGGGATTCCAGGGGTACGCGCCTCCTGGGGGGAACGGTTCACCGAGTACGTCAACGCCAACATCCTCGGTACCGCACGCCTGCTGGATGCGGTTGAACGGGCCGGTGTGCGGCGGCTGGTGTTCGCCTCGTCGTCGAGCGTGTATGGCTGCACCGACCGGCCGAGCCGCGAGACGGACGCGACAGCGCCGATCTCGCCGTACGGGGTGACCAAGCTCGCGGCCGAGCAGCTGTGCCTGGCGCACTCCCGCCGGACCGACACCGAGCTGACGGTGTGCGCCTTACGTTACTTCACGGTCTACGGCCCGCGGCAGCGTCCCGACATGGCGATCGGCCGCATCCTGACCGCCGCACTCGAGGACTCACCCGTCACGATCTACGGCGACGGCGGGCAGCGTCGCGAGTTCACCTACGTCTCCGACGTGGTGACCGCGACGATCGCCGCCGGGCGGGTTCCGGTGCCTCCGCCGATCGTCAACGTGGGCGGCGGGGCGAGCGTGACGATGACCGAGGTGTTGAAGCTGGCCGAGGAGCTGACTGGCCGAACCATGCCGGTGACACCCGCTGCTCCACAGCACGGTGACGTCAACGCCACCCAGGCCGACCTGACCGTGGCGTACACCGCGTTGGACGACCGGCCCACGGTGGACCTGCCGGACGGCATGGCGCGGCATGTCCGCTGGCTGCATTCCCTCGATCCACAGCGGCGCCGGGCGCTGCTGCTCTCCTCGGGCGGGCCACAGTGCGCATCCTGATGTTCGTTCCCGGCCTGGGCCGGGGCGGCTCGGCGGAGCACGCGCTGGTGGTCTCGGTGGCGGGTGCCCAGGCCGGGCACGAGGTGGTCATGTGCTTCCCACCCACCGCGGACACGGCCTCGCTGCTCGCGGACGCGACGGCCGCCGGCCTGTCCACAGTGGAGTGGAAGCTCGGCCACGTGGTAGCCGGACGCAACCACTACGGTTCCCCGGCGGAGCAGGCGACCGAGATGTCGGCGGTTCTCGACACCGTCGCACCCGATGCGGTCCTCATGATGCTGCCGTGGCCGGACTCGAGCATCGGCGCCATCGCCGCCTGCGCGGCCGCGGGCGTGCCGACGGTACCGGTGTTCTGCCTCGTGCGCGACGTCGTCCGGATCCCACCCGAGCACCAGGCGGTATGCACCGCCGCCCGGGAGCGCAACCAGCGCTGGGTAGCGGTGTCCGAGGAGAACCGCGGGCTGCTGTGCCGCCTGTTCGCCATACCGGCACTCGATGAGGTCCCGGTTGTCTACAACGGCGTGGACCTGCCGGCGGAGTGGCAGGCGCCGGCAGCGTCCATAGTGGATAGCGAACGGGCGGCGCTGCGAGCCGCGCTCGGCATCCCGGCTTCGGCCCGGATCGCCCTCACGGTCGCCCGGCTCGCACACCCGAAGGGGCACCGGGACCTGCTGGCCGCGGCCGCCCGCCTGCCCGAAGCCCACGCCGACGTGCACTACGTTTGGGTCGGCCAAGGACCGGACGAGGCGGCGCTGCGCACCGCGGCGGCCGATGCCGGGTTGGCCGGACGGGTGCATTTCCTGGGCTACCGCCGGGATGTGGCGCGGTTGCTGTACGCGGCCGATGTGTTTGTCTTTCCGACCCACGCGGAGGGCTGTTCGCGCGCCCTCATCGAGGCCATGGCAGCCGGACTGCCCATCGTCGCGTCCGACGCCAGCAGCAACCCGGAACTGGTCGGGGATGGACGCCACGGCCTGCTCTTCCCGGCGCGGGATCCCGCGCGGCTCACCGACCGCCTCGAGTATGCGCTGGCCAACCCGGCCCAGATGCGCCCGATGGGGATCGCCGCGCGGGCCCGCGCCCGGCGCGAGCTGACTGCCGGCGCGATGTGCGACGGGACGTACCGCGTCCTGGCCGACGTCATCCAGCGCCGACGAACCCTCGCCGCGGACTTCGAGCTTGTCGACTCGTTCGAGGCGCCGGGAGCGTAAGGCCACGGGAGGGTAAGGCCCGGAGCGAACCGGCCCGCCGCGACCGTCACCGTGCGCTCTGCGGCAATCCGTCCAGGCAGCGGAGCTTCGGGTTTCGAGGTGTCTTGAACTGACAACCTCGCTACCGAAGCTCCGCTGACCTTCCCGTTGTAGGAGCCCGGCTCAGCGGTAGCCCGCGACACTACCGCTGAGCAGCGCCCGTTGCATCTGCTGAAGCTCGGTTGACGGGTCGAGCCCGAACTCCTCGCGAAGCCCCCGGCGCAGCGACTGGTAAACCTCCAGCGCCTCGAAGCGCCGGCCCGACATATGCAGCGCGAGCATGAGGCGGGAGTACAGCCACTCGTGCAGCGGGTGGATTGTCACCAACGCTTTGAGCTCGCCGATGAGCTCGCGGTGCCGACCGCGCATCAAGTCCGCCTCGATGCGGTACTCAAGCGCGTTGAGCCGGTTCTCCTCCAGGCGGGCGACGTAGGCCCCCAGCCGCTGTCCGCACTCCACTCCCCCCAACGCTGGTCCCCGCCACAACCGCAGTGCCTGCTGCAGCAGCGCCGACGCGCGGTCGGCCTCCCCGGACAACATGGCGGCGCGGCCGTCGCGGACAAGATCGTCAAACTCATAAGCGTCAATGTGGGCCGAATTCACCCGCAACTGGTAGCCGGCCGGCTTGGTGACGAGGCTGATCCGCCCGTCGCTCTCCGGCGAACTCAAGCCGTGGATGGCCTTGCGAAGTTGGTAAATATAAGTCTGAATCGTACCGGCTGCGCTGCGTGGCGCCGCCCCGCCCCATAGTTCCTCGATGATGCATTCTGTCGAAATTGTTTCGTCCGGATCCATCAGTAGAAGCGCGAGCACCGTGCGTACTTTAGGTGTCGTTGGCGTACGCACATGGTTGTCGACGACAATCTCTAACGGACCGAGCAAATTAATTCGCACGCCCCGTTTACCTCCGGTGGTTTTGGTTGTACGGCGAGGCGTATCCGCCCGCACCTACACCGTGATGGGTTACCATCGAACCTCAGGACACGACAGCTGCTTGTCCTCGCCATTCCCCGTTCCGCCTCCATTCCCCCTCTCGGCCCGGGTCGCGACCGCCTCAAGAAACGTTATAATGCTGCCTTCTGGTGCTTGAGCCTCGATCCACGGTGGCTGAAACCGGCCGCGAAATTGGCGGAGCCCATAACGGATGGATCAACCATGCCTATGGTGGTCCGGCAAACGCGATAAAGCATCCCTATTTGTTCAGAGTTGTTCAGAGGGAGCTATTAAACGGCCTAAAACGGCCATACCGGGCTCGCGTGCGGGGGTCGGTCATGCCGAACTCGGGTCCGGGCCCCAGGTTACTCGACGGCAGCTCGGATCACCTAAGTCGATGCCCCGGCAGCGACCACTCGACACATTCACCACCAGGCCTCCTCAATGTCGTCTCCGACCGCCCTCAAGCCCCTCTCCAGCCGCGATTGGCATCGTCTTTCCAACGACCCTGAACGGAGGCGTCCATGCGCCGAACGCCGATCGTTACACCGTCCGTACCGCGCCCTGTCGCCGCGGTCGTCAATTCGTCGCCCGGAGCGGTGGCACATGGGCGGGTCCTGGTGACCGGGGCGGCGGGTTTCATCGGCTCACACCTGGTCGAAGCGTTGCTGCGGTCCGGACACCAGGTCCTCGGGGTCGACCGTCGCGCGCCAACCGACAACGCGATGGCTCGGGTGAACCTCGCCGGCTCGCTGGGCGATGCCCGGTTCACATTCGCTCCGCTCGATCTCGTGGCCGACGACCTGGTCGACGCGGTGGCCGACTGCGGCGCCGTGTTCCACCTCGCCGGCATCCCGGGCGTTCGGGCGTCGTGGGGCGAGCGGTTCGGCGACTACGTCGCGGCCAACATCATGGGTACCGCGCGCCTGCTGAACGCTTGTGAGCAAGCCAAGGTGGGCCGGCTGGTGTTCGCGTCGTCGTCGAGCGTCTACGGGTCGGTCGAGGGGCCGAGCCGGGAGACCGACGCGACCCGACCGATCTCGCCGTACGGCGTGACCAAGCTCGCGGCCGAGCAGCTGTGCCTGGCCCATTCCCGGCGGCTGGACACCGGCCTGGTTGTGTGCGCGCTGCGGTACTTCACCGTGTACGGCCCCCGGCAGCGCCCGGACATGGCGATCGGCCGGGTGCTGACCGCCGCGCTCGACGACGTGCCCATCGAGCTGTACGGCGATGGTGGGCAACGTCGCGAGTTCACCTACGTTTCCGACGTGGTGACCGCGACCATGGCCGCCGCGCGGGTACCGGCGCCGCCGCCGATCGTCAACGTGGGTGGCGGGGCAAGCGTCACCATGAGCGACGTCTTGAAGCTGGCCGAGGAGCTGACCGGTCGCCCGGTGCCGGTGGTCTCGGCCGCCGCCCAGGCCGGCGACGTCACCGCGACCGAGGCCGACCTCACCCTGGCCCGTGCCGCCCTGGACTACCAGCCCGTCGTCGGGCTGGAGGACGGCATGGCGCGTCACCTGCGCTGGCTGGAGACGGTCGGACCACAGCAGCGCCGGGCACTGCTCCATCCACCGGGCAGGCCACGGTAACGACGACGGATCCCCGTCAGTTGGCCGGGGCCGCCTGGCCGAGCAGTGCCCGGGCGTGTCCCGCGACCGGGACGCCGACCTCGGCGAAGAGCGCGAGCGCGCGGTCGTGGTGACCCACCGCGACGGCCTCGTCGCCGCGCTGCCGGAACGCCTGCTCGGCAACCAGGTGTGCGTGGGCCTGGCCGATGCGGTAACCGGTTTCGGCGTGGATGGCGATGGCTCGCTCGGCGAGTTCGCCCGCCGATCCGGGAAACCCTTGCGCGAGCCGGACGGCGGCCCACGCGGTGGTCGCGTTGCCCTCGATGACCAGGTATCCCGCTTCGCGCGCCGTGGTCAGCGCACTCTTGACGTGGTCGGTGGCCTCGTCGAGGCGGCCGGCCCGGCGGAGTGCGCCGGCCAGACCGATCTGCCCGCTAGCTTCGGCGTACCTGCTGCCAATGACACGACCGATGTCCACGGCTCGCCGGTGGTACTCGATCGCCCGCTCGATCTGGTCGAGGTGAGAGTGGACGGTGGCGGCGATGATCATCGCGTGCGCTTCGGCGCGGCGGGCTCCGGTGTCTCGGGAGATCGTCAGCGCGGCGTCGGCGAGGTCGGCGGCCCCCGCATAGCGGCCGGCGTCACAGTGCAGCGCCGCCAGGGCGCGGACCGTGACCGCTTCGGCGTGCCGGTCGCCCAGCCGACGGTGCAGCGTCAGCGCCTCGGTGAGGGTTTCCAGGGCGTCGTCCAGCCGGCCAAGCTGGTAGTAGACCTCGCCGAGATTCGCAAGGGCTCCGCCGTTGTAGGACCCGAGGCGGCGGCCAATGGCCAGCGCTTCGACGAGATGCTCGGTGGCGAGGTCCAGCCGGCCCAACGTCGCGTACACCACGCCCAGGGTGGTGAGGTTCGTCGCCTCGCCGATGGGCCGCCCGATCCGCCGGTTGATCGCCAAGGCCTTGGTGTGGTGCTCGGCCGACCCATGCAGATCGCCCACGGTCCAGTACGTGGCGCCCAGGTTGCCGAGGACAGCGGCCTCGGCTTCCACCCACGGTGCGCGCCGGGCCAGAGCCAGCGCGGTGTTGTACTGCTCGATAGCTTGCGGGTATCGACCAATGCACCAGTCGAGCAGGCCGAGACTGAGGTGGGCGGCGGCCTGGCCGGGCAGGTTGCCTTCGGCCGCCGCGGCCGCCAGGCCCGCGTTCGCGACCGCCGGCCAGTCCACTGTGTACATCCGGAAGTAAAGGTAGCCGCGCAGTCCGTCGGCCAGCCGCCAGGCGACCTGGCGGGGGTCCGTGTTCGCCGGCGTGGGCGACGGCGGCGACCAGGTTCGCCCGTTCGGCGTCCAGCCACGCCGACGCCCGGTCGCGGTCGTCGAACCTGACCGGGTGGACCGTGCTGCCCGGGTCGGACGGCAGCCGGAAGATCTGCGGGTACAGCTGCTCCCCGGCGGCATCGACGCCCTGCAGGTAGTGGTCGTACAGCCGGCCGACGGCCGCCCGCCGGTCGGCCGGACCGTCCTCCGCGTCGGCCCGCCCGGCGGCGTAGATGCGCAGGAGGTCGTGCAACACGTACCGGCCCGGGGTTGGCGCGTCGACCAGGTGCGCCCGGACGAGCTCGGCCAGCAGCCGCCTCGCGGTATCGGGTTCGGTATCGGCCAGGGCGGCCGCGGCCATCGCGGTGATGTCCGGTCCGGGGACCAGCCCGAGCAGCCGAAACAGCCGCCGGGTGTCCGACGACAGGGTGTTGTACGACAGGTCGAACGCCACTCGCACGGCGGCCTGGGGGTCGCCGTCCATCTCCAGCGCGGGCCAACCGGTCACGCCGCAGCTGTGCCAGGTAGTCGGTGACCGTGCGTCCGCCGTGGATGACGTGGTTGGCCGCCGCGATCCGCAGGGCGAGCGGCCAGTACCCGCACAGCCTGGCCAACTCTGCCACGGCTTCGCGCTCACCGAGCATGCGGTCGTTACCCAACAGCCGAGCCAACAGCAGCTCGGCTTCTACCGGCGTCAGGACGTCGACATGCGCCGGTATCGCACCGTCCCGCGCCACCAGCCCGGCCAGCTGGTCCCGGCTGGTGACCAGAACGAGACATCCGGATGCGCCCGGCAACAGGGGTCTGACCTGGTCGGGGTGGGCCGCGTTGTCCAGCAGCACCAGCATCCGCTTACCGGACAGGATGCTGCGGTACGCCGCGGCGGCCTCCTCCAGGTCGACCGGGATGTGCTCCGCCGGAACCCCCAACGCCGACAGGAACCGCGCCACGGCGTCGATCGGGCGCAGCGCCGGCCCGAGCGCATAGCCGCGCAGGTTGACGTACAGCTGACCGCCCGAGAACCGGTCGCGCACGCGGTGCGCCCAGTGCACCGCCAGCGCCGTCTTGCCCACCCCGCCGGCACCCGCGACGGTGGAGATCACCACGGTCGGATGTCGATCCCGCTCGTCCGGTAGCAATGCGTCGAGGATGCCCAAGGTGCTCCTCACGGCCGGTAAAGCTGGCCACGTCCGCCGGCAGCTGCGCCGGGGCCACCGCCCTGACCGGCGTCGTGCCGCCGATCGGAGCGGGCGACGCCAGCCGAGTGTCTTCGGCCAGGATCGCCTGCTGCAGGTCGCGTAGCTCCGGCCCGGGTTCCAGGCCGAGCTCGGCGACGAGTACCGAACGGGCGCGCTGGTAGGCGTCCAGCGCCTCCGCACGCCGGCCACATCGGTACAGGGCCAGCATCGCCTGTGCCCACAACCGCTCCCGCAACGGATGCTCGTTCGCGAGCCGGTACGCCTCGTCGACAGCATCCTCGTGCCGGCCCAGGTCCAGCAGCGCGCCCAGCCAGGTCTCCAGCGCGGACAGCCGGCACTGCTCCAGCCGGGAGGCCTCGGTGGTCACCGCCGGAGCGGGCGGCACGTCGGCCATGGCCGGTCCGCGCCACAGGGCCAGCGCCTCGGAGAGCAGGGCGACCGCGGCCTCGGGGTCCGCGTCGGCCAGGCTCCGCCGTCCCGACTCGGCCAGCCGCTCGAACACGTTCGCGTCGAGATCGTCCTCCTCGACCACGAGCTCGTACCCGCGGTGCCGCGTCACCAGCGCGCTGTCACCCGTACCGAGCTGTAGTCGCACGGAGCTTGAGGAGGTCCCGATGTCGATCGTAGGTGGCCTGGACATCCACCGGAAGCAGTTGACGTTCGACTACGTCGAGGTGGAGACGGGCCGGTTGGAGCGGGGCCGGATCGCGCCGGCTGACCGCGAACATCTGGCGGGCTGGCTGACCCGCTTCGACGGGCGCACGCCGGTGGCGTTCGCCCTGGAGGCGGGTACCGGGTGGCGGTACGTGGTGGAGGAGATGCGCGGCGCCGGCGTCGCGCCGCATCTGGCTGAACCGGCGGAGACCTCCACCCTGCGCGGACCGAAGCGGCGGGCGAAGACGGACAAGGCCGATGCGAAGCTGCTCAGGGAGCTGCTGGCCGCCGGGCGGGTACCGGAATGCTACATCCCGCCCTCGCAGGTGTTGGAGTGGCGGGCCCTGCTGGAGCTTTGTCACGACCTGCGTGTGGAGCACACTGGCTGGGCCAAGCGGGTGCATGCGACCTGTTTCCACCAGGGCACCACGGCGCTGGGCGAGGCTGGGGTTGTTCGCGGCAGCCGGCAGCGGCTGGAGTCCATCGTCGCCGAGCAGCTGTCGCCGGTGGGTCGGCTACAGGTCAACACCGCTCTATCCATGATGGACACCTTGGCTGAGTATCTCGACCCGCTGCGTCGGCGGTTGGTCGCCACCGCCCGGCACGTGCGGGGCGCCCGCGTGCTCATCGAGGCGATCTACGGCGTGGGTCCGCAAACCGCACTTGCGTTGTGTAGCTGGCTGGGCGGCGCGGACAGGTTCTCCTCTTTCCGTAAGGCGGTCCGGCTTGTCGGCCTGGACATCACCGTGCACTCGTCTGACACCAAGCCCAGCCCGGCCGGCTCTCGCGGCAGGGCCCGGAGGTGCTGCGGTGGCTGCTGTTCGAGGCGGCCAAGACCTCGGCCCGCAGCTGCGCTCCCGGTTACCGCTACTACACCGACGTCCGGGACCGCTACGACGCCAACCGGGCCGCGCTATCCCAAGCCCGGCGTATCGTCCGCCAGGCCGTCCACCTGCTCACCGACCTGGGCGAGGATGCCTTCACCATCATCGCGCAGTCAGATCGCGTCACCGCCGGGCGCACCGGCGCCGCGGACGGCCCAGAGAGACTGAGCGGCCGCGCCTCCCGCGCAGGAGGTCAACCTATCAATCATCATGTCGCCAGGCACACCAACGAACGTGTCTGAAGGCCATAGATAAGTCTGGCTGCCTCCCGTCCCCACCCGTGTCGCCGGATCCTGAAAACTGACCCCCTGGGGTACTCCGAAAGTTGACCCCTCTGGATCTTGGAGGGTGCTGAAAGTGGAGGACTGGGCGGAGATTCGTCGTCTGCATCGGGCGGAGGGCGTGCCCATCAAGGAGATCGCCAGGCGGCTTGGAGTGGCCCGGAACACGGTGCGGGCGGCGTTGTCCTCGGACCGGCCGCCGCAGTACCGGCGGGCGCGGCGGGGGTCGGTGGTGGATGCGTACGAGTCGCAGATCCGGGCGCTGCTGAAGGAGTGGCCGAAGATCCCGACTCCGGTGATCGCGCAGCGGATCGGCTGGCCGTACTCGGAAGGGCCGTTGAAGAAGCTGCTGGCCCGGATCCGGCCCGAGTACGTCGGGATCGACCCGGTCGACCGGATGACCTACGAGCCGGGCCAGCTGACCCAGTGCGACCTGTGGTTCCCCGAGCCGCGGATCCCGGTGGCCGCAGGCCAGCAGCGGATCCTGCCGGTGCTGGTGATGACGCTGGCGTTCTCGCGGTTCATGGCCGCGACGATGATCCCGTCGCGGCAGGCCGGGGACATCTTGTCCGGGATGTGGGCGCTGATCTGCGGGATCGGTCGGGTGACCAGGACGCTGTTGTGGGACCGGGAGTCCGCGATCGGCGGGACGGGGCGGGTGTCCACGCCGGCGGCGGCGTTCGCCGGCAGGCCGGATTTCGGACCACGCCCCAAACCCCTCGTAGGAACGTTCACGCTCACGTTCCGGCAACCATTGACAGCGAACCTGGTGCAGGTAAGTGCGTTCGCAGTGTGATTGATTTGTCCCGGACGATCGGGCCTGGTGGGGTCGGCGTGCTGGGCCGACGCCGTAGGTAACCGCCGAAGCGGAAGACCTCGAGGCTGCCCTGTTGTGGGTCTGCCGCGTTCGCGCTGGCCTTGGCATCCTTGGCACATGCAGAGCGTGTATGAGGCTGCGGGCGGCAGCGAGGGCCTACTCCGCCTGGCCGAGGCGTGGCACTCCCGGGTGATGGCCGACGAGATCGTCAGCCACGCGTTCAGCCACGGATTC
>WNGB01000420.1_pt1 | contig 72232 bp, 72 predicted proteins | sample 5400681 | NCBI WGS metagenome assembly WNGB01 (sample SAMN13153367, study PRJNA577476) | soil metagenome | isolation source: 115 cm soil or saprolite under grassland replicate 2 | place: USA:California | collected 2016-06-15 | reverse complement strand
CCTGCCGCAATACTTCACCGATTGTCGGCCTCGCCTCTTCAACAACAAGCTGCGAAAGCAGACGCTCCGCTAACTCCTCGCTGGTGGCCTCTAGGTAGGGCCACAATATGCGATCGTTTTCACTTTCCACCCTGATGGCACAAATCATTAAAAGAATCCCAAGTGGAGAGGTTCACCCTACATTGATTGACGTTGAATTTTCGCAAAAAGTACCGGTGCCAAATACTGCTTTGGGGTGGTACTTTCCCGAGCGTTTCAAGGTCAATAGATGTTAAAGTCACAGAGAGACGACAGTCTAGCAGCACTGCCTGAGGCAGTCGTCCGATGGTTTCTAGCGTTATAGCTCGCAGCCGTTGCTTCACTCGAAAGAATAGGGACGGGAAAGGCGCAATAGGAGACGTAAGCTTTAAAGACCTATGCCCGGAGGCAAATTAGTGCTACGTCACGAGCCTTGTTGCCAACTTGTAGTACTTTGTCGACCCGTTAAATTTCTTGTCGACACCCGGCAGCTGGCTGGTACACATGCAATTCGAACGGGCTTTAAAATCCCACGCCTGAATTACTGACAAGTCACTTCCAAAATCAAAGAGAGCAAAATTAGGTGCCTGGGGATAACCCTGGAGTTGTAAACGCGACAGCTCGGCAGCCACTAAAACGCCCGCAAAGAGGGAGAGGAAAGGTAAGGCCGCATCAACTCTCTCTTCGTTCATGACGACTTCTGACGTCGAGCACTCTAGCGCCTCCTGGGAAACTTCTGCCGAAAACCGATCCGCGAGACAGTCATCACGTCCGGACAAGTGTCGCCCGTGGTTGACTCCCCAATTATTAGTCGTCGATGCATGAATCATGATTGGGGGGTAATTGTTCTGCATGGACCATCTCACGCCGAACTCGTTTGCTAACGGAAGCCACACGTCAAAGGCGTTTTGCTGTCGCCCTTGTTTCTTAATAAATTCAGACCACCATCTCTCAAAGGGGATAGCCTTCATGCCGCTGCCTTCAAGATGGGCCGCGACCGCCGCGGCTTTATTCCGTCCGTACAGGCTCTTACCGAAGACTGGTGATCGGTTGAAGTTCTCTATTCTCACAACGTCTCCATCTACCACCACAACCCCGCCACGCGCTCCCAATAGGCGCAGGCAGTATGCCGTGGCGGAGGCGACAGACCCGGCACCGACCATCAACAGCCGCCCAAGTTGCGGCTCCGCCACAAACGGGTGAGCTGGCAGTGCCTCCTGGCCGGCTGGAAGTATTTTCAGGTTGAAGAGGTCTAGCGTTAGGTCAGTTAAGAACGATTGTGGAGGCAGGCCAAGGGCCAGTTTAAAGGCCTGGGCAACACCAAGGCAGGATGCAGCGAGGGCGCCTAAGCAGTTGTCGCTCAACACTTGTTTAGGCACGCTTCCGCCATTGCGGGAGATGGAGGCATGCCAGCCGGAGGCACTCACTACCGTGTGTCGCGGCGCTACCTGCTGAAAGTTCGGCCCGATATGTACCTGAATGATGTCCTCACTTGACGGAAGCTGCTCGGTAACGTGGAACGAGCCAAAAGGGTCGGCATCCCGCATCTGAGCTATGACAACGTCACCGATCAGAGTTGACTGAGTGCTCACTTTCGGGTGGGCGGTTACCGGTGGGATAACGACCGTGACGCGGCGACACCAGCGGCTAAGTAGGTTGCTCACGGCGAGCAACATAACTTGGCCAGTGAAAGTTTCCGCCAAGTTGGCATCCATCGTGACGATACTATGAGCCATCTGGTAATCGCGACCGTTAGTGCACCGGTTCGTCCGGTCATCGCGTCGAGCGTAAAATTCTTCGGCGGTTTCTGGAAAACGCTCCATGTATGTCACCTAAAGCTTTGACAAGTCGGAACGATGCTGAATGACTCGTCTATCTCCTCGTCTGTGAGACGCCTGAATTGACCACTCTCAAAACGATGGATGCCGCAGTTGTTGAGTGGCGACAAGCCATGTTGTGCATAGTGCGGAACAACTATTGATAGGTAGTTCTCGTAAGGCATGAGGGCTCCACAGTCATCTCCTGTGGAATGATCAACGTACGGGCCAGGATGGCTATGGACCTGCGCCAGTAACTCCAGACGATGACGTGCGAGAAAGCTAATTACTTCAGCGTTGGCGGCCATCGAGGTGTCGAAAGAGCCCCACGTTGTGCTCGCCTTCGGGGCGATACAAGTCGTGATTAGGCAATGCCCATCAGCGCTTCGGCCCGCCCAGTAGACAACTCCTTCGTGGGCCGCGTGCTCGTCTCCGACGTCCCGCAACAGTCTTTCTGATTCCGACACAATCGCTTCATGGATCAGCACCGTAGGCCGCGTTTTTTGCGGCGACGGTGGTGATTCGCGTCTGCGCTTCCAGAACCACGTCACGTCATCCTGCCTTTGTAAAGATCGGGGCGGCTGAGCCTCGTTTGAATTAGTCCGAGCATATCACATAGCTTCGTATGATTGGACCAGTCGTATTTATTCGCCTGGGATGCCATCCAGTCTCCCGCACGCCAGTCAGCATGAGGACCGGTAGTGAACTCAGCCTTGTAAGCTTTTCGGTTAAATGGGGCGCAGATGCAGGGTCCGGAGCTGTGAAATAGACTGTCATGACCACGAGGGTATGCTCTCACAGTTCCACGCTCACCGGTGTACGGATCGACGAACTCGAAGAGGGGCGGCTTTTCTTTATAGTCGTCACACATTACTTCCAGAATGAAAGGGTCGTTGGTGTAAGAATACATCGTGACAATGAGCCGCAATTCTGCCAAATCGGGAATGACACCCCACTTATACGTAGCGGCGAGTCCCCGCAGTAGCGCGATCTCTTCTTCCATCACTGCGCGTGAGATGTCCCGGTCGACCGCCACCGTTCCTCAAACCCCCGAGCCGATTGAAGTCAGAATCAGAACGGCACCGTCTGCAATGTGATAAGACACGAGTGGCCGTTCGGGCTGGAGCGGGTCAGCGGTGTTGCTTTCCATCACCAACTGAAAGTCGTCACCCGTAGCGAACCCGAAGGCCGTAACCGCTTGGCGAATCACGTCCTCAACTTTAGTCTGCTTCGGAAAAGAAAACTGCTGGGTGCCGCGGGTGGAATTAACGGTGACCTCGAGATTCTGGTCAATAGAATTCATTTATGGTTCTCTCCTGATCTTTTGTTGTCGATGAAATTCGCCGCGCTCGCAGCGGCCTACGATTTAACTATAGCAAAGCTTCTCCCCTGGTGTCAACCTAGCAAGACGTGTCAATAACACTGACATGTCAAGAGCATTGACATCGTCAGGGAAAAAGGCGCATAGTGTACTGTATGCCGATTAATGATGAGCTCTTATACCGGTTGCTTGGGGAGCGACTAAAGCGGCGGCGTGAGGAAATGCATATTTCGCAAGGCCAACTCGCCGAGAAGATCAAGGTGCTACGCACCTCGGTCACTAACATCGAGGCCGGTCGTCAGCGGCCTCCTCTACACCTTCTTTATGATCTCTGTGATGTGTTGGGAATAGAAGTGGCGAGCATACTACCCGCCGGCGCGGAGTTAGCCCGGCCAAGTACAGTGCGCATTAAGGATATAGTGCCGAACAAAGTAGGGGGCGGGCTCAACGAAGTATCCACGAGGACCGCGGAGTTCCTGCAACAGTTGTTGAAAGAGTAAAGCCCTTTAAATTTGCCGAAGTTATCGGGGATGAAGACTAAAGGATTCAGTGCAGCACTTAGTGCTTTACATCTCTTAGGTTGCTCAAGTCTTTCCTAAAAGGAAACACACTATGTCAATGACAGCCTTGAAAGCGATAGATAAGCCCACGCGGGCGTTAGATAAGGCAAGACGGGAGGCCCATAAGATTCTTCATAAATTTGGGTATGCACTTCCGGTGAACATCAATGCGATAGTGGAGGCACATAACATTTCCGTCCGGGCTGAAGCATTAGAAGACTCAGTGTCTGGAATGCTTGTTATAAAAGATGGCAATGCAGTCATCGGCGTAAACATGAATCACCATCCCAATCGCCAGCGATTTACCATAGCTCATGAGCTGGGACACTACTTGTTACACAGTAACTCCTCAAAGATCTTTATCGACGCGGCACCGATCTTTTTTAGAGATGAAACATCGTCAAATGGCAGCAGATCGCAGGAAATCCAGGCTAACACCTTCGCCGCGGAGTTATTGATGCCCGACGCGATTTTGAAAGAGCAGCTGAGAACACACCCACTTGATCCCTTCGACGATATGGCGGTCAGAAGGTTAGCCTCACAATTTGAGGTGAGCGTTCAAGCGCTGACCATCCGCTTAACGAAACTTGGGTTAACAGCTGCATAAAGAAATTAGTGCCTACAATTATGGGGGGAGGACAGTGAAGATGGCAAAGAAAACGACAAAGAAATCCAAGACCGCCGGCACCTCGCGCCGAAGTACCAGATCCTTATCGAAAACGGGTAAGCAAACAAATATGACAAGCGCTCGGACTGGCAGCTTCATATCCAAGACGACTGATAAAGCAGCGCAACGAGCTTCAAGAAATGGTGCGGGGGACTCCACAGCTCGAGAACTGACGACTAAAGACCTTACTCTTCGGGCCTTTCGCATGACCTATGAAAGTCATCACAGACGTAAAGCTTCCTAGATGGCGGGCGTAACCTACGATACTTCTCTCATCATTGCTTACAAGTTGCCGGATCTCCCCGACAACTTTTTTATGTCGGCTGTAGTCCTCCTAGAGTTGATAGCGGGTGCCAATGACGCTTCGATTATCAAAGCCTACGAAGCGGTGAGACGGAGGCATGACCAAGAAGGAACGTTGATTGTTCCCACCTCTGAAGATTGGCTTCTAGCGAGTAAGGTTCTTTCCTGGCTGGCGCAGGGTCGCAAGAAGAAAGCCGGTGGAAAGTCGCCGCCACTTATTAAGGGTGCATCGCAGCGAATGGCGCTGGATGCGCTTCTCGCTGCTAGCGCACGGCGCGTCGGAGTCACCGTAGTGACGAACAACTGGGATGATTTCAGGGCCATTCATTATTACTGCAATGTCAAACTCCGACGCGGCTCCGAATTCATTAAAGGGCGATAATGAAGAAAGAATTCAGGGGCGAGAGGTAGCTTGCGAGAGTACTTTGATTACTATAATGGAGTCCGACGGGATCAGTCCCTAGAGAAAGAAATGCGCCGGAGCGTCGTGAGATCGAACCACCAACGAAAGGCAAAATCATGTTCTCAGGCAGGTAGGCGGCCTGCAACATCGTTATCTGAGAGCGGCTAAGAGTGGTTGGTTGAAATATAGACCGCAGAGCTGGATCGAAGTTAGCTGGGCCTTTAAGTAGCAGTAGCATGCTTCGAGGTGCTAGTGGCACGAGGCGAGACCGACAACAGCGAATAGCTCGGTCAGGGAACCGCAAGGCTGCCCGAACAAAGCTGCCGACGCATGTCAGATGGAATTTTCGGGAAGTACGATCGGGTGAGTCCTATTCTTTTGAGGATGCCATACATACCGCTTCAATTGTCCTGCCATCATTAGATTGGCGAGGAGAGTCAGTCCACTTTCGCAAAAAATTAGTCGGGAATTCGTAAACGCTATTTTCTCCATCATCGTAAAGCCATATTCGCAAGTCGCGAATTTTAAACTCTTCGCAGTTAACTTCGATGAGTGAAAGCTCGTGGGAGACCTTTCTCGCCTTTTCAGCCCCAACCATTTTGGATATTTGAGTAAAGTCTTCTTGCTTTGCGATTCGCCCTTCTTAGGTATCTGAACGAGCTATCCGCGCTCGTGAGGCAACAAGGGTTCCGTCTGTTGTCCCCTTAATGAGACTCATATCGACGAAAAAGTAGTCGGATTCCATCGCAGACACCAGTTTCCAATCGCCCTTAATTTTTGGATCGCCGCCTTGAGCGAGTGCAGAGCAAGCTGTCTTCGAATCATTCCGCCAGCATTTGAGTCTCGCCTTTAGTTAGTGGTGCAAGGGCGATTTTTAGAAAGAAAGAGACAAACGAGTGTGATGAACGGCCTTAGTCTCTCCAGCGGTAGCTCCTTAAGGCTCTTGATGGGCGCGTCGGTCGTGAGCAACTCCCGGCGGATTTGGTCCATCAGTTGGCCGAAGTCCACTTCTGAGGCGGGATGTTTCTGCTCGCGCCACGACTGGTAACCACAAAGGATGTAATTGTCGTGGTGAGGCCAGGCGGCAAATAGGGGCTCTTTATCAAAGAAGTAATTGACCTTGTTTTTAAGAATTAACCATTTCGGGTTAGCTTCATCGACCTTGCTTTTGAACACGTTCTTCGTCGTTCCAGCAACGTACCTGGAGTAACTACTGATCGGCTGACACCGGGAATCTTGTTTGAGGAGGCGTAGTCGCTTAACCAACTGTAGTGCCACCTCCTGAGCCACGTCTTCCAAGACAACGCCGCCTGCCGCAATACTTCACCGATTGTCGGCCTCGCCTCTTCAACAACAAGCTGCGAAAGCAGACGCTCCGCTAACTCCTCGCTGGTGGCCTCTAGGTAGGGCCACAATATGCGATCGTTTTCACTTTCCACCCTGATGGCGCAAATCATTAAAAGAATCCCAAGTGGAGAGGTTCACCCTACATTGATTGACGTTGAATTTTCGCAAAAAGTACCGGCGCTAAATACTGCTTTGGGGTGGTACTTTCCCGAGCGTTTCAAGGTCAGTAAATGTTAAAGGGACAGAAGAGACGAAGTCTAGAGGACGGCCTCGGGAAGTCATCCGGCGTTTATTGGGCTTCGGGCGTCGCGCCTCACACAATCGGTTCGTCCCGGGATGACGCTCAGCGACCTTTGGTTCCAATTATTGATCGTCCGTGCCGAATAGAGAATTGATGCCGGGCCATTGAGTTAGCCGCCATTTAATTGAAAATGGATAGTTCTGCGGCGGATACGGAATTATGATCACGATTATCAACAGAGATTGTCGTCAGCTCGGATGCACCCTGGATGAGAGCGTGACAATCGAACTGACGGGCGAGAGTTGTAAATATCTGCATCTTTTCAAAGGTGCCAGATTGGCCGTCTTCATGGCGCTTGCGCTCCACACGAATACTGAAGGATGGGCCACGGCTAGTCTGGCCTTATTACGCAAAGAGACGGGCTATGCCGCCAACGCCGTTGCCCGAGCGATTGCGACGCTATGTAAGCTTAAGATTGACGGCCGTCGGGTGCTATTGGCGGTACGCGAGCGCCGGAGCGGCGGCCCATACGCCAGGTACCACTTCCGCATTTTTCCTGCGGACAGCGATCTCTTGCGCTACGAAGGGTTAGTCGACAGCCCCTGAATGGACCGTCAACGGTTCGGCGCCCGTGAAGCTAGCTGTGGACACTTAACTCGTGTCCAGAGTTGCTTTTCGGTGACGCTCTGCCTTATCAAGAAAACTAAGCGAGTCATTTCGTCGCTAAACGTAGTCAAATGCAATCCACTCACAAACATTGGAATTACTCTCACGACAAAGCCGATTCGCACTTGCTTCCTGTCAAGGCCTTATTCCCAGGACGTAACAGAAGTCGCGATCACCAACTAGAAGTAGACAAAAAAGTAATAGGCGAATCTCAAGGCCTCTTCGGGGATCAAACAAGCAAACCAGCGCGAACGTTGCGCGCAGAAATTGAGCGAGTGGCGCGGCGGCCTTACAACATCCTGATCACCGGCGAGACCGGAACTGGAAAAACATATGCGGCGCGAGAGATACACCGTCGTTCAGCGCGTGCCAGCCATCCTTTCATTGAACTAAACTGCGCAAATCTGCCCGAACACCTCGTCGAAGCCGAACTCTTTGGTTACAGAAAGGGCGCATTCACCGGAGCGGACCGGGATCATATGGGACTCTTTGAAGAAGCTGGTGGTGGAATTCTCTTTCTCGATGAAATTGGCGACATTCCCCCAACCGTTCAGAACAGACTGCTGAAAGCGATCGATGAAAAACAGATAAAGCGGCTTGGGAGTAATCATTACATATTCTGTGATGTCCAGATCATCGCTGCGACGTCTCGGAATTTGCCTACCATGATTCACAATGGCGAATTTCGCGAAGACCTCTACTGTCGCTTGGCGGTGTTGACTATAGAAGCTGCTCCGCTGAGAGATCGCCGGGAAGACATTCCAGCGATGATTGCTCTTTTTCTGCGCGAAGCTGCCGGCGCAACCGTTGGGCCGGTTCAACAGCGGACATACCACATGGAGAAAGCCGCCCTGGCACTGCTTTGTGAGTTTGATTATCCAGGCAACATCCGAGGCTTGCGGAATTTGTTGTATGAGCTCACCAGCTATGTGGAAGAGAACGAGCCGATCTCGATTCAATTGGTCCAGTTTGCCCTTAACAAGCTGCGATCCTGTGGAGGGAATCAGGTCACGAGCTCAAATATCGGTCCGGAAGGCTTCCTCGATTCTAGCAATGCCAGTTTCCAAGGTAACGGTAGGAACATTGATCGGAATTCCCTACACTCTTTCTTAGTTTCGGTTGCCCAGGAGGGTGACATTGTCTTGCCACTCGAGCTCTGCCTGCTGCGTCGGGAAGAAACCTTCAAGCAATGGACGGCACGCGCCAAACGGTGCAGCATCGAAGCGGCTCGTCAGGCAACAGGTGGAACAATGCGAACGGTCGCCAACCGGCTTGGGCTTACCAGTAGCAGCCTCAAGAGCCACCTTCATCGTGCCAGACGGACGCAGAACGAAGCCCTGTTTGACTGGCAGCGAGAGACTGACTAGCGCCGAAACTCTAGATTCACTCACTTCAAATTAGTGAAGTAGAATGAGTCTTGCTCCGTGATTGCTGTAGGGTCACTACTCCTCATCTAACACAATCGTTCACACCAGGGCATGACGGTCCTTCAAGCCTAAACACGAAGGAAATTGTGCCCCGTCACTGTCAACTCCTGCCCATGGAGAGATTTTCTTTGGGAAGCGGTAGACGGCTAGAGACTTTGATGAACCGCTCACAGGTTTCTATGGTTCCTTGAATTATTAACTCGAGCCGAGGTGTGAGTAAGCGCGACCCTTGGACAGGGAATCCCTAATTGGAATTTGGAGTGAACCCCAAAAATGAGACAACGAGTTAAGACCCAAATTAAACTGAAAGAGAAAGGTCTATGGTCAAGTCTCGACGTGTTCACTCGAGAGTTCAAATTGGCGGCGGTCAAAGAACTGAATCCGGGCTAGGGTGTTTACTGCTTACATACCTCAGATCCGAATTTTGCGCACAGTTCCACCCGCGAAAGCTTTTCACTGCGAAAGGGGAAGGTGAAAGGGCAAGCAAGAAGTGAGGGCTTGTGGAACAGTTAGTTTTTCTAGGAAATATGGTGCCCCCGGCGCGATTCCAACGCGCGACCTTCCGCTTAGGAGGCGGACGCTCTATGCAACTGAGCTACGGGAGCACTGGAGGTGTAAATAGTAAATGGTGGATGATGAATGGTAAAGCTTTTGGCCTTTGGTCTTTGGGCTTTGGCCTTGGTGAACTTTGGTCGTCGGGCTTTGGTCTTTGGGCTTTGGCCTCGGTGAACTTGGTGCTTTGAACTTTGTTCTTTGCGCCTAGCGTTTGGAGCCAAGGACCGAAAGCAAGCGCGTGTCATTTTTGATATTTGATCAGCGATCGCACGTCGTATCCTTCAAGTTTCTTCCGTCCGGCTAAAAATTCCAGCTCTACCACAAATACGAGCCCGGCCACGCTTCCTCCCAACTGCTCAACGAGCCGGACTACGGCGCTGGCCGTTCCGCCGGTGGCCAGAAGATCGTCGGCAATTATGACCCGATGGCCGTTGCCAATAGCATCCTGATGAATCTCAAGCGTGTCTTGTCCATATTCAAGATCATAGGAGATCGACGCGCATTCAGCGGGCAGCTTGCGCGGTTTTCGCACCGGAACAAATCCAGCTCCCAGGTGATACGCAAGTGCCGGAGCAAAAATAAAGCCACGCGCCTCTATGCCAACCACGGCATCGACCTTGGTGCCTTCGAACTCTGCTGCCAGCGCATCAACGGTACGACGGAGGCCATGCGGGTGCTTCAGCAATGTAGTGATGTCATAAAAGTTGATCCCAGGCTTTGGAAAATCGGGCACTTCACGGATCATTTTCTTGAGATCATTCATCGTTGTCCTCACAGATCAGATCTGACCCTATAATTGTAGTTTCACCTTAACTGGACGAAATTTATTTTGTCGCTTCTTTGCGTGAGGCGCATTAATAAGAACGGTATCGCGCTAACACGCTAGAGGAAAACCGTAAAGCGCAAAGATGACAATACTAATCCGGGAAACCAATTCCGTTATGGTTCGATTCGGAAAACGGGAAAACGGCCGGTAGGCTCGAGATTAATTTCTTCCACTTGTTGGACAACGGAGAATTGCGGGCCGGTTGCCAGGTCGTGTTTAAATGCTTCAACGTTGTCAGCCGGTCCTTCGGCGTACGCCTCGACCATTCCATCAGGCAAGTTACGAACATAACCAACAACCTGATGGCGAGCTGCCGCCCGTTGCGCGAAGAAGCGAAAACCAACTCCTTGAACTTCCCCGCGTATTAAGAATTGTCTTGCCACCTTCCCAGCCATTGCAAATTAACTTCGCTGCCCGTTCAACAATGCCGCGACAGCAACCTCAACCTGCCGCCGCCTTTCAAGGCGACCATGCTATCTGGCCGGTATCACTGTCGCTAATGAATCTACCTACCCAACAATTACCGGCACTTCCACAAGCGACCTAACTGTCCATGCGTTAACGTGAAGGTGCCAACCTTTTCACCAGCGTCGCCAATTGATACCGTCAACTCCATCTTCTTACCGTCGGTCCAGCCGGCATACTCCGCCGGCTCAGTCTTCGGCTCAAAACCCTGTCGGATGGGACCACCTTGTTCCCGAACGTGTGTACCATGCAACTTGAACTTGCTATTGCGATCGAGCGTCAGAGGCCCTTCAATCGTTCCATGGGCGCAATCATATTCAATTGTCGCTGACCCAGCCTCAATAGTGATTCGAATGTGGTCCCCTCCCCAGGTTCCAGTTGGAAGCCGTTGCATCTTGCGTGTCCTCGCAAAAATAGGAAATGCAGCCATCGCGATCAAGAATAGACTGATCACTATTTGAGATCGGCGCTGATGATTTTCTCGCTCCATATTTTCGTGCTCAATTCCGACTAACCGTTCATGACCATTTTAACCGCAATCCACGCCCAAACGCTAAAGGCAGCTTTTCTGTTAGAGCGAAACTTTAGACAAACGGCCTGCGTAGTAGGCTCTTAAAGTTAATGGCAAGCTTTTCTGCCCTCTCGATTCTGCGGGCGCTCCAACCCAGCTCTGGTGCTTACAATAGGGAAGAACAATTCTCTCAACAGTGAGGTGAAACCGCATGTTTAGTTTTCACAGATACTACCCAGGATTCTTTGGCGGGGCTCTGGCTGCCGCCATCGCTCTATCGTCCTTCTCCTCAGCAATGGCCAGGCCAGTGAACATACCAGTCATCTATTACAAGCTGCCAAATGGCTTGCGCGTAGTTATTTCAGAAGATCATATCGCCCCCGTAGTCACGGTCGGCGTTTACTACAACGTAGGCTTCCGCGTAGAGCCAAAAGGACGAACCGGGTTTGCGCATCTCTTCGAACATATGATGTTTCAGGGTTCCGCGAATGTAAAAAAGTTCGAGCATGCAAAATTTGTGGAGGCAAACGGGGGCAGCCTCAATGGCCATACCGATTTCGACTACACAAATTATTTTGAGACGTTACCGAGTAACCGCGTGGAAATGGGTTTATGGCTTGAGTCGGACCGAATGCGCTCGCTCGACGTCAGCGAGGAAAATCTTAAGAACCAGCAGAATGTTGTAAGTGAGGAAATTCGAGTAAATGTTCTGAATCAACCCTATCAACTGTTCGAGTGGATCGATCTTTGGGAGAACGCATTTCAAAACTGGAACAACTCTCATAATGGCTATGGCAATCTAGCGGAAGTCAACGCTGCCACCATCGATGACGTGCGCAACTTCTTCAAGACTTACTATGCGCCCAACAATGCAGTGTTAACGGTGGTGGGAGACGTAGATGTGAATGAAGTGAAAAAAATGGTCGACAAACACTTCGCCAATATTCCGCTACACCCAACACCGCCCCGACCGGATCTGACGGAACCACCACAGGCGAAAGAGAAACGTGTTTCTCAGCCTGACAAGCTGGCCAATTTGCCCGCGCTTGCCACGGGTTACCACATTCCGGCCCAAAACTCCCCTGATTTTGCCCCGATGGCCTTGCTTGTCCTGATACTACAGGGAGACGACAGCTCGCGCTTTTATCAGCGGTTGGTCAAGGAAAAGGAGCTGAGTCTCGACTTGACGGGCGGCTTGAACTATTTCGGCAACGAGTTTGATTACAACGGCCCGATGATTATGACCACTCGGACCACGTACAAACCAGGGCATACGGTCGACGAGATTCTGCGAGAAATGGATGCTGTCATTGCTGATGTGGGCCAAAAGGGGATCACTGAAAAAGAGCTGGCGGATGCGAAGGTGCGCTACCGGTCGAATTTTTATAATCAACTTGAGTCCACTTATGGTAAGACCCATTTACTCTCAGTGCTGGCGCTATTTCGGAATGACCCAAATCAGATCAACTCGTTGTTAACGCCTTTTGAGAAGGTCACCAGCGAAGAAGTGAAGGCGGTCGCCAGGAAATATTTGCTTGCGGAAAATCGCACGGTCATAGATCGAATACCTGAAGCCAAGCCCCAGACGAAAGGAGGCGAATAAGGTGGTACAGCTTAGACCAATCGGACCATTTTCAATCGCCGCCCTGCTGCTGCTCATCTTGGGTGCAACTTCAATGACTGCTCAACAAAAGACGCCACCGCCGCCGGGACCGGTAAGGCCGCTCAACCTGCCCAAAATAGCGGAAAAGAAGCTCAGCAATGGTTTAATCGTGGTGCTGGCACCACTGCCTAATGTGCCAAAAGTGACAACCATTCTCACTTTTCGCGGGGCTGGAGCAGCAGCAGATCGCGATAAACACGCGGGCATCGCGCAGATCTCGGCCGCGGTGGCAAACGAAGGAACGGATACTCGGTCCAGCAAACAAATCAAAGAAGAGCTCCGGTCAATTGGTGGCGCCCTGGTGTTCGGAAGTGACAGCGACAGCACCTTCATGACTGCTTCCGGTTTATCGGAGTTTTCCGCCAAGCTCTTCGACCTCATTAGTGATGTCGCTCAACATCCGGCCTTTCCTGAAAACGAGCTAAAACTGGCTAAGGAAAACACGATCCAAAGTATCAGGGCAGGCCGTGCCGACCCGGGTTTCCTGGTTAATGAACGATTTCAAAAGGCGATCTTTGGCAAGCATCCCTACAGCTTCGTGGTTGCCGATGAGAAGTCGATTAGCGCACTGACTCGCGACGACCTGAGAAACTTCGTTTCTACGTACTATATTCCCAACAATGCCCATTTAATCGTGGTGGGCGATATTGATCCAGACAAGACCTTTACCGAAATCGAAAAGGCGTTTGGAGGTTGGAAGAGCGGTTCAGCAGTCGCGCAGGAAACGTTCCAGATCCCGACGCGAGAAAAGCGGCAGATCTATTTTGTGAATCGTCCGGGCTCAATTCAATCGGCAATCTATGTGGGCAACGTTACGATACCACGTAAGGACAAGGATTACTTTTCGCTACGCACCGCTGACACAATTTTTGGGGGTTCGTTTTATTCGCGCTTGACGCGCAACATTCGCGAAGCAAAGGGTTATACATATTCGCCTTTCAGCTCCGCAAACACGCAGTCAAAAGCTGGGTCCTTCCTCGCAAGCGCTTTTGTACGCAACGAGGTTACCGGACCCACTCTGCTGGAAATCTTCTACGAACTTGACAGAATGCGGGTGTTGCCCGTGACTGATGAGGAACTAAATTCGGCGAAAGAATATAGCACCGGAAACTTCTCGGTCGAGCTGGCAAGTCAACAAGGCCTGGCAGGACGTATCAACACGATCTACACCTACGACTTGTCAAAGGAGTTCATTTCAGAGTTTCGATCCAAGATTGAGGCGCTGACTACGGCAGATATTCAGAGAGCCTCCGCCAGATACTTCGACACTTACCGCGCCGCAGTAGTGATCGTGGGTGATTATGAAAAAGTAAAGGACCAGGTCATGCCTTTTGGGGACATTACGCTGTATGATACCGAAGGCAATGTGATCTCAAAATAGCTTCCACTCCCTATGCGAGGACAACAAGTCAATACCGCCACGCGTTAGTGTATGTGAAGACTCTTAAAGATGCCACCGGCTTGTCCGGTGGAGTCTCACGATGGTTGCTACGGAAAAGATCCGAAAGACGTTTCTTTGGATGCCACGGGCTTGGCCCGTGGAGGTTCACGTTTGCTGCTAACTGGGTAGCCGATGGCAACGTGAGACTCCACCGCGCAAGGCGGTGGCATCTTACGAGAGTTCACTGTTGGTCATTTCTCGCAGCGAACGCGAACCTCCCCCGGGCAAGCCGGGGGCATCCCTCAGCAGTTTTCACAAAATGTCCAACCACATCGTCAACCTTTAACTCGTGTCGACAAGCTAAAGCTTATCGGACTTCGGAAATTACTGTACAAGTTCTACAATCGCGATGGCGCCAGGGCCAATGTCAATTGTCACTCCCTGAGATCCACTCTTCTGTATTTGCAAGCTTTTATCAGTGATCCAGTCGGTGGCTCGCCGAATAGTTTGCCCCTCCACACTAATTCTCGCCTGTACCACTGCAGTCCGATTAACTTGGGCTAACCCCTGCTGCGGCTTCAACACGCCATTGTTATTCATTAGTGTGACTATCCAGCCGTCCGCAGTGCGATTAACGAGATATTCAACATCGCCGCTAACCCGGATAGGGGTGCTCTGGGAAAAAACGTGGGCCAGCATATGCGCGGCAAATGGTGTGATACGCTCGTCCTCTCCCAGTAAATCCGGCAATGTACAAACAACCACAGTTCCTTTGCCGAATTTCTTTGTGGTAACCAACGGATCGCCAGTAGGGCTTTCGATCAGTACCTGTGCACCTATCGTCTCGACCCGGTCGTAACGAAACATCTGCCCACTCAGGTCCTGTTGGAGCTCTTCGCCTGCCAAACAACGGGCGCTATCCGCTTCCGCTACCGCACTAAGCGGCCGAATACCTAAGAACCCCGCAGGGATTCCTTTAATCTGCGCGGCGTTCAATACAACCAAGCCGCCATTGTGAACATAGTCGGCGAGTTTCTTTGACCAGCTGGTGGTCCAGTCGATTCGGCCTCCCACAACAACGGCGCGGTACGCATCTATCGCATCCATCTTCCCGTCAGATGCAACTAAAACGTCAAAAATATTGCCAAATATGCCCGATACGAAGGCTTGACGATCACCTGTCGCGGGTTCGCCCTCAACTACAGTTCCGGGATAGTAAGCAACTCCGAAGAGTTCACGCAGCGCGCGATCGCTGCGGCTGATCTGCGAAATCTGGAAGGGCCATTGAGGATAATCCGTCATATCCCAGCCATGTGAAGGATCGAGCAGAAAGGCCACCGGTGTATATGGACTGCCTCGATTCGGATGCTTCTCGACAAAATGAATGAATTCATCAGTGATGCGGCCGAGCGGGTTTAGTTGAAGCGGATGTTCGCCAGGCCCAGGCTTAAAAAACTGATCAAAACCTTGCTCCAAATAAATGGCGGAAGCACCAGACATGTAGTAGAGAAAGTAGCTTTTGCGGTACCACGAGAGCGACGGACCCATTGTCGCTCCATAACGAGAGTGAAAGAAATTATCAGGCCCCGCAAGATTTTGGGATTTGGTGAAAGATGTCGCCGTGTCGCCAAAGTTCGGCGCGTGATAATAGAGAAATGCTCCGCCAAACTGTCTGGCGGCACCGCGGGTAAAGGCAATACGCATCGCTGTGATAGGCTGCACCGCCGCAGTCTCGATACCAAGCAGACGAGTGCCCCACTCGGTGAGCGCATGTGCAAAGGAGGTGCTGGAAGTGGACTGGGCTGGAATCAGCTTGTCCCACATGGCTCCGGTCTTGATGTGAAAAATCGACTGCCATTTCCTCTCCAACGCGTTCGTATAAAAGATGCGATGCGCCTCGAGAAGCTCCTTGCGGGACATTGAAGGCGAAATTTTGAGATCTGCTGCTGCCGAATCCCAAACATAACCCACGCTTTCTCCCGAAATCCAACCGAGGAATTGATCGCGCAGTTCGCCAGTAAGTAAGTCCCAGGCTGCCTTGCCTTCTGTCTCTGACAATTGCGCGGATCCGTAGTTGATAAGCACGGCAAAAGGCGATTTGGTCTCCCGTACATATCGCAGAAAGGGACTACCTTCCCTCAGGTACTCGGCCAGCTGGTTGATGTAGATTACTGGTACCACCAATTTGGAGGTGAATAGTGGCACTGACTTCACACCCTTATATTGCTGGATGAAGTCCTCGAGCGGCTCGGCATTAAACGGGTAGAGCGGACGCTCTGCCGCGGGCTTGTCATAGGTGGACCAGTATTCTCGAGCGATATTCCAGGGCATGAGAAAGTCTCGCTCGGCAATTTTGGCTGGCCGCCAAATATGCTGAGGGTCTGTTGCGTGAGGAGCGGCGGTCAGCGGCAACAAGGGCACACCGGACCTGGCCCAGTTGCGGAGATAACGCATTGCGGCAAAATCCGGTTTGCGCCTACCATCAGGAACGAAAGCAGTATCGTTCGTTATTAGGATACAATCGACGTGGCGGCGAGCTTCTGAAGCCCTTTCGATCTCTATTGAGATGCGAGCTGGACCTCGTTCCAGCGTGGCTGCCGCGTGGTCCCAGGCAAATGACCATCCCCAGTACATGCTCAGCTCGTCATGCGGATCAATAAGATCCCCGGAGCCGAACTCGCCTCGAAAAACTTCGCGATTGTTCTGCGCAATGCGCACGACGAAGGTCTCGTTCTTGTTGGCCCAATCGGCATACCGAACCCACAGTTTGTAATCACCTCTGCGTGGTATTTCAAGGTCCTGGTAAATTGCAGCATGAGTTTCATCGGCGCTGGCCGCTGCGGAGTTCCACTCGCTCTCCCCGCCCTGGCTCCATTCGGCGGACACGCCAGGACCATTGATACCCCAGCCCGGCGCTTTAGCTTTGGACAGGCTCATCCACGAGGGATTGAGAACTGGCTCACCGGTCGCCGTGGGGGAAAAGCCCCGCATGTTCTCAGCCTCGAACCAGAGGTATTCCAGGTGCGAAGATGCGGGGACGCGGGGACGCGGCGACGCGGAGACACGGGGACGCGGAGACACGGGGACGCGGCGACGCGGTGACACGGCGACACGGGGACGCGGCGACGCGGAGAGCGTTGGGAGCGAGCTTGAGGACCTAATAAACGCGCCAGAGCTTAAGTTTCGACACTCTGGTCCGGTTTGCCGTTCAACAAGATGACTGAATGAAACCGACCGTCCGAAGAGGGAGGTAATGCTGAATGAAACACAAGCTGATATAAGAACGCACCGGCGGATTGTGAGACTGTCCAAAGCCGTTACCAATAATGAGACCTTTCCCATGTTCCTTCAATGAACTCGTCCCAACCGAATAGTCCAGTCTTGTGGCCTTTCTATCATGCGTACAAGTTGCCCGATGATCCGATCATACTCCCCATCCAGAAGCGCGGCCTCGGAGGCCGATAAATATCCGCACCTATATGAAAACTCAAGCCAAACTCGAGTCTCTTCTGCCTCGCTCTCACTTTCGCACAATTTGCTTACAAAATAAGCTTGGTATCGCCGTTTCCGCCATGCCTCTCCGATATTCGCGCAGACTGAGCGCGATGCACGCCTTATCTGGTCAGTAAGCGAATATCTCTCTTCCGCCGGAAATCGCTTCGTTAACTCGAATATCCGCATGGCTGCTTCCATTGCAGCCTTGTAAACGCGCAGTTCTTTGTAGCTTCTTATATTTTCCATGAGAGTGAGGTTCTCATCGAGGTGATTGACTGACTATGTTCAGCGCTTCAATGATTCGGTCGGTCTTCGAATTTCCGTGTCCCCGTGTCCCCGTGTCCCGGTGTCCCCGTGTCCCCGTGTCCCGGTGTCCCCGTGTCCCAGTGTCCCCGCATCTCCGCGTCCCCGTGTCCCCCACGTCCCACTTTCCCGTCAGCCCAATGCGGCCAGACAGTCTGCCAACGCACGTTGCCGGCAGGTAAACATCGGCGTGTCGCGCAGTGTGTAGGAGCTTGCCTTGGTCTCTCGCAACTCCTGCACTAAATCGAGAAAATCCGCCGGGTGGTTCGTCTCAAATGCCACTACAAATTCTTGATCGTCGAGGCCAAAAGAATAGGTTGTGTGGAGTTTTACCGAACGATACTTACTGCCAATGCGAATGTGTTCGTCCATCATCTCCTGCCGCTGCTCAGCAGAACGCGAGTACCACTCACGGGTCTTAACAAACGGGTAAACAAAGAGGTAATCGGATTTTCCCGGTATAATATGCAGCCGATCCTCCACATGCTCGGGATTATCCTTGTCGATGTACATAGAGCGCTTGGTCATCGAAAGAAACGACTGTGAAGGTTCTACATACTTGGCCATCTCAGTCTTGTTTAGCCGGGCAGTCATGTCCTGAATCGGATCGAGCTCGTAGCCAATCCTCCAAATCATAAAGTCCACATTTGTACGCAAACCAACGGTCGAGTATGTATGAATCAATAGTGGCCGACGGAATTCATTAACCGTGCGCACAAACTCTTCTCTGCAGCGCTGTTTATCTCCTTCAGAAAGCAAGCGCCACTCAGGGCGCACGCGATAGAAAGTAAAGTTTACAAACTGCCTCGGAAGCTTCGCTTTCTGCTCTTCTAGTTCAGTACAATTCGGGGCGAGACGCAGCGAACCTCGTATTGCACTGCTAACCTCGTTTTCTGTACTCATATGCTTTCACCTCTAAAACAGTTATTTGGTAATGGTGTTCGGAAAATGACAGGAGCGCGCCTATTGCGAGTTTATTCTGCCCGCGTTCATGCTCGATTGCAACTTAGCAATGTCATCAGAACTTGTTACGTAGATTGACACGGTTGTAGCGTCGCCATTCCTGATATTATGAATTGTGCCCGATTCAGCCCAGACCAACTGAAATAAGATTCTAAAAACACGTGTCATATTCCGAAATTCCCAAAACCACATCCGATCGCCGCAGCTTTCTATTTCTTGTTCCTACAGGAGTTATCGGCTCAATATTTGCAGCAATCGTTTCTCGCGGGTTTGGATTTCTTCGCCCCGTCGAATCAGTATCAGGTGCTCAATGGCTGGACCTTATGAATGTCTCTCAAATTAACGGAGCGGAACCTATCCGGTGCAGCATTACTTCGCAGGAAACAGCCGGTTGGGCCAGCACCAGAGTGGAACATCATGTCTACCTGCTGCCCGGACAGAACAACCAGGTAATCTCAGCTGTCTGCCCTCACGAAGGGTGCGAGGTTTCCTGGCAAAAGGAGCGACGGGTTTTTGCCTGTCCCTGTCATGACAGCAGCTTCGCTTCCGATGGATCACAGATCAACGGACCCGCGAGGCGTAGCCTGGATCCCCTGCCGACTCGAATGAAGGAGGGCACCCTTCAGGTTCAGTACCAATCGTTTGTAAACAACACTCAGGAGCGAACTGTTCGGGGATGAGTGCTGCGAGCGATTCTGGGAGATCCTTGCCACAAAACCCGCGTGGGCGCTGGTTAGGTCTCCAGAATTTAACTGATACACCGACTACACTGCCGCCGACGGTGTTGATGGCGTGGATGCAAACTGTTTCGGGCGTTGTGTTAATGCTCGTACTGTTGCAATTGGCAACGGGATTATTACTCGCCTTCTATTATGTTCCGTCGGCCGATCACGCATACACAACCGTTAGCTTTATCGAAAAGGTCTTGCCAGCCGGCTCATGGTTCCGGGCGCTGCATCAGCATGGTTCAACGTGGCTGACTGCTGCGCTTTTTTTAGACATTGTTCGACTTTTCTGGTTTCGAAGCTATGAGAAGCAGCCATTCCACTGGCTTCGCAGTGTCTTCTTATTGGCGCTGATCCTTGCAGCTGGCGCCACTGGATATTCTCTGCCCTGGGACGCCCGAGCTTTTTTCAGCACGCGAGTGGCAGGAGGGCTGGCCGCAAGTTTTCCGCTGGTGGGCCAAGCGATCCGCAGATGGTTATTAGACGGCAATGAGATCTCAACCTTGACCCTGTCAAGGTTTTTCGCGCTGCATGTCTTTGTCACGCCAATCTTGATTTTCTTGCTCTTGGGACGTCTATTCCTACTCAGAGGCACGTTTTATACTAACGCTTTACTGGCCAAATCATCGCTGGACTCTTCGTCTGGTAAACACCTAGTTCGCACCAGCATCGTCGCCGGAACTGTTTTCCTGGCATTGGCAATCTATTCGCAGCGCCACCCTGCATCTCTTGGCCCATCAGCCTCAACAATCGAGCCAGGCTACCTTCCTCGCCCGGGCGCGCAATTTCTCTGGCTCTATCAGATCTTAAAGTTTCTTCCGGGCAGGTTCGGATCCTTAATTGCAGTTGGTCTACCCGCACTCATTTTGTTGGGTCTGGCGATTCTCCCGTTCTTGCAGTCGCAGATAAGTGAAGACTCTAAAATTTCGGTTCGTCGAATGGTTGGAGCAGTGTTACTCTCGTTCGCTTTGCTGATGATAGTCTCAATGACAACCGCCGCTTATCTCGAAGATCGATGCGACCCACGGACCAGACAGCAGCTAGAGCGGCAGGCCGTGGAGGAAGCAAACTGGCGCAGTCAGACTTTCGTTCCCGCTCCGGTACAAACCGGCGATATACCAGGCAATGCCGGATTACAGCAGACATCCTCCGCAGCCGAAATTACTGGAACAGGCCCGCCTCAACCTTACACGAAACTATGCGCCACCTGTCACGGCGAACATGGCGAAGGTGCGCGCCAAGGACCACTTAAATTTCCTTCACTGCTGGGGATTTCAGCCAAACCACGTCGCACAAGCACTGACATTATTGCTTTGCTGGAAGATCCAAAAGCGTATGGCCTCGATCCGCCTATGAAGTCTTTTGCGGGAAAATTAAACGACGCCGAGAAGCGTGAAATCGCCGAATGGATCGTGAATTTGAAACGGTGAGACTCCTGCGAACGACTGTGAGAGTTGGCCTAAGCGGTGTCCGAGTTGCATAGACCACTTGGGCCTGCGGAGAAGTGGAAATGCTTTCAAGGAGATCCGCTTCGGCGCGAAAGCCGGCTTGTGTTGCCGCCGTGCTATACTCGCCCGGCTCCAACTAAATGATCGTTACTTGAGGAAGTTAATGATGAAATCAGCCAGCTTCGGTTTGATGCTTGCTGTCTGCTCGCTGTCAATAGTTAGTTGCAACAAATCCAGCAGCATAGCAACCAATCAATCAAGGTCCAGTTCATCTGCAACGCCAGCTGTCGCACCAACTGTGGACCAGTATGCTGCAGCACGCGCAAATTTCCAGAAGTATTGCACGCCTTGTCACGGTGACAACGCCGAAGGCGGACTCGTGAAAGTTGATAACAAGCGACTGAAGGTGCCAACCCTGAGATCAGGTCATGCGCTCATGCACTCTGATGAAGCATTTGCCAAGCAGATCACGGCTGGTGGTGACGGCATGCCTGCATTCAAGGATAAGTTAAAACCAGATGAAATCAGTGATCTTGTGCGCTTCATTCGTCACCAGTTTCAAGGCGATCGCCCTGCTGAAATGAAGCACTAGAACGAATGGTGAACTTGGAGCTTTGTACTTTGTACTTTGAACTTTGTATTAGCTTGTACTTTGAGCTTTGACTTTAAGCCTTAGAGTCCGTTGTTATGTAACGATTAGAATGCGAAGGACGCGGTAAGTACAGGCGACAAAGCTGTTCCCTCGGGCGCCGCAGAAGCGAGCTCAAAGTATAAAGCGCCAAGACCTTAGTCCAGAGGCTTTACCATTCTCCATTCACCATTTACTATTTACTCCTTCTATGCACCCGTAGCTCAGTTGGATAGAGCGTTTGACTTCGAATCAAAAGGTCGCAGGTTCGAGCCCTGCCGGGTGTACCAATCATATCAATAAGTTACGAGCAGCCGCTCTGGCTGCTCTTTTTCTTTCTACACTTTCGTCTACACATTCAGGAGAAAGAGCGAATAAGCCTGTAATCAAAGTCCGAGATTTGTGCGAGCTGCTGCAGCACCCTAACGCCAGACCCCCGGTTCATTCAATCTCCATAGCCCTGACCGCGGTTTCGTCCAACTGAATTCCTTCCAAAGTGCTCGCCGGATCGATACCATACTCCTTCGACAACTCGACCGTTATCGACCTTGACCCCCGGCGAGACTTCGGAAAGAATCCTATACGTTAGATGGCTTTGTGTATAGGCTGTTCAAACGCTCAGATGTTGGCTCGCCCCGAATAAGGAAGCACACATATGCCACATCTCACACGTAAGCTCACTGCCGCGCTACTCACCTTCTTCCTCGGCATTCTGGCTACTTCTCTGTGGTTTGGCCTGCGCTTCCGCGATGCGCCGTCTAACCACTCTCGAGCGGGAAATTGTGAAGAGTGGAAGGCGGCGGAGGTAGTAAATCAAGGTCTGGGCTGGAACCTGACCTATGAACCTGTACTCAGAAGGAGCGCACTCTGCCCCGGCGACCCGTTCTGTGAGGTGGTGGCGAAAAAGCCTCAACCACCAGTTGCAAAGCATGTCACCGAATGGAAGGGTGACCCGATTATCTCCTCAATACTGGTTGAACTCCCCGACGGCCATGCAGATATGGGAGCGTCGTGGGCTGTCCGGACCAAAGATCACGCCTATCTGTGGGTATTCCACCCCAGCCAGCCCGGCCCTCTCAGTCAACAGCCCATCCCGGCACTGGATTATGATCGCGTATTTGAGGCGATGGCGTGCTGGCGGCAGGACGAACCGCCGACCGGGACCTTCGGGGAGAAAGGGTATATAGGCTTCCTTAGCCTGTATAGGGAAGGTAAGTCGCGGCAGATGCTCCTGAGCAATAATGATCTTTTCGAGGGGAACACGGCTCCGGATGACGGTAAGCCGGGGCGATTTTTTAAAGCCTTAGAGCCACTGCGCTCCTATTGGTGAGTCGCGCCGGGGATGGACGTCAGCCAAGCGTTGGTCCTGTTGAGTTTCACAGTCAGTGTGGATTGAATTATTTTCGCGCCGTTAGGGGACCTGCCCATCGCCTTGCGAAGTTTGACTCCAAATTATTTCCCGTTTCGGCGACTAGGAAAGAATGTGGCTCCCGGCCTTTGACCGAGCCGCTCGCCTCGCTCTCCCGCCTGAAACTCCTGACTCCGGCTTTGTGATCTCTCGCACTCGTCGTAGAACGGCGAGATGAGTCAGGAATTCGCTGAGTTTGGTAGCACCCATTTCGGCGGGATGTCTCTTGCCGTGAAAGAAGATGTATTGTTTAATCCACGGCATGCACCCGACGCCCCGCCACGGTGCCTCTCATGATCGTTGAATGGGGGCGGGGTGATGCCGGGCGTTAGACAGCCAACTCATTTCTAACCTGCTGAGTGGCTACGCCATGAAAACAAAGACCGAACTCCCTTGGTTTGTTGAGCAACCATGCTGGAAAATATCTCCGGCAGATTTGTCTGAATTTCTCCGCCAACTTCCTAATATTGCGCCCAGTAATTCTATTTTGTGCCTGGAGGGAGGAGGTGCTCCCGAAATTGAAGCCTATTTGCTAAAGAGACCGGCTACCTACGAAAACCAAACTAACCAAGGCTTCTTGAAGATGCGTCCAAAGATTTTCTATATGCCGATTACCAAAGAGAATCTTCAAGGTCTCGCGGCTCTTTCAGAAAGGTATGCTGAACCCGAGGTATCTAGCCATTTGCGCGTTTACTCGAATGGGAAGATCCTTCTCTCTTGGCATGATTTGCCCTCCGATCCATTTTATGTAGCAAACGAAATTGATGAGGCTGTTCTAAAAAAGTTCTGTAGTATTCTGGGATGCGAATATGTGATGGATGAGGAGGCTGTCTAACAAGTCGCTGGAGCCGACCGGATTTAGCTTGCCTCTCATCGACAACTTGCCGCTGGCCCAGGTATCGTCCGGCGGCTCAGCCCCAAGGTTAGACCGCCTCGAGTAAACATGCGAAAGATTGTTGTGTACATCGCCACAAGTGCTGACGGCTTCATTGCTCGCCCGTCGTTCCTAATCTTTCTGCTCTTGATAAGCGTTGCTACTGTGTACGCTCTAAAAGCTCTTACACAGGATCAGGGACAAGACTGCCCAAGAATCAGTGTGACCTGTCTGGACGCAGGTCCTGGCGAAAATGCGCCCATTAGGTTTAACGCCAGCGTTACTGGTGGTCAACCGACCAGCGAGGTCTCATATTGCTGGACCATCACTAGAGGGACAATAAAAAAGGGGCAAGGAACGGCGGAGATTGAGATTGAGGCCAAGGGTGCGGATCGGAAAGGACTTACTGCTACAGTAGATATTGGTGGATTTGATCCAAAGTGCGGTCATACCGCCTCATGTTCCACGATGGTTCGGTAGTCGCCGCGTACGCCGAACAAGCGCTCCCAGCTGACGGCGCGATGGCGTGCATCTCAGGTAGTCTTGTCCCATCAGCTTAAATGCTGTCGCGCACCGCAGCTGAAGTGTGGGGTTATGCCGCTCGCTATGAAATTGGCTCACCTAATTCAAGCTTCGACGATGATCTCGTTGTGGCTCATCCTTTTTGCGCCATCGCTTGCGTTATCGCAAACGCATAACAAGCTCGTCGAGTGGACACCGCGACCAATCGGTAGCAACAACGAACGGGCAGGCGCGGGAACGCAGCTCTTTCAACGGCTCGACAGTATCGAAATTGAAGATATCGCTGCAGGAGGCAAGTCAATCGCGATTGGTCAGGAATTTGCCGCCGAGCAGGATTGGTTAAGAAGCCTTGTTGTTCGGGTGAAAAACGTCTCAGGCCAGCAGGTTTCGGCAATTCAAGTGACTCTTGTCCTCCCGGAAATGGATCATTCTTCACCTGATGTTGTTTACTGTTACGGATGCGTAACCTCTGAAAAGGCGAAGGGTATCTCACCTGGCGAAGCTGTTGAACTGAAAATGCTAGGCGGTGGCTTTTATGATTGGGTGAAAAGTCGCGCGGTCGACAAGGGCGGCATATCGCAGATCAGCAAGGCCCAAATACGCGAAATGTTTGTAACTCTGCCCGACGGCACGCATTGGCTCAGCAGCTGTGTCAAAACTGCGGACGCGAAAAACGCTTGCCTACGGCCAACCGCGCCATAACAAGCTGTTTGCACTTGAGGCCGCAGCTAGGATGGCTCCGATGGAAACGGGCATAGAAAATTACGTTGGCGAGTGGGATGATGAGTGCGGTCACCATCTCAGCATCCAAAAGCTCGACGACCAAACAACCTCGGTGTCTTTTCTTTCGAATGAGCAAGCAATCGCTCGTTCGATGGTTCGAAGACAAACCTTCAACGCACATGATCTGGACCTACGATCCTTGGGAAGCTTCCGAACTCGTGGTGGAGCTTTGGAAACAAGGCAAAGGATTCTCACTGCATTTGAATTTTGAGCTCCAGCATGACCTCGACAAATACAGCCATGACTCGCTCTCTTGCTTGACAATGCGAAGGGACTGTAGACTCAGGCCCGGCCTTTCCGACGAAGCAGAACGATAATCCTACCCTTCCCGAATTTCCCACATAGGCTAAGGAGGTGTGGTCATTGATTGGCGCATCAGAGCCAGGAGTCGCTCGTTTGAATCAGGGTCCATGCGTTAGCGTAAATTTTGCTGTGGGCGGGAAACAACTGCCGGCGGACCATGGATACCTCCTCTACTCCGCGATTTCGGAGGCTTCTTCTTCACTACATGGAATCGACTGGCTTGCGATCGAATTGATCAGTGGCTTCCCTTCTGGTCGCGGCTTGATCGCTCTTCCCGAGCGCGGCGCGACTTTGCGTCTGCGGATTCCAGCAGATCATTACCGCGACGTGCTGCCGCTCGCAGGAAAACGACTCGACATCGGCGGCCATCAGATTCGCCTCGGTCTTCCCGTTGCGCGCCCGCTCCAACCCGCGCCTTCGCTCTACGCGCGCGTCGTGACAATCAAGAAGTTTACTGAAGCCGATCCATTCCTCGAAGCAGTAAAGCGCAAGCTGGATTCGTTTGGCGTGAAAGGCCGCGTCGAACCACCGCTGTCAGAACCGCCTGCGGTAGCGCGGTAGCGGCTGGGCGTATCGTGTGAAACCACGGTTCCGCCGCCGCATAGTCACCATCCACGGCAAATCCGTCGTCGGCTTCTCCGTTTCTTTGCGACCTAATTGTAAGGTTGGTTCAACGCCTTTTCGGCATCACTGAGAGAAATGCTGCTTGAAACTTTTTCCATACAGCCAAAGCTACAGTGCTCAACGCCTTACGGCGATCATTGTCAAGACTCAAGCGGTTCAATGAAACAGCCCGCCCAATGGGAGATTAAATCGACAAGAGTTCTACATCGGTGGTCGAATCGTTCGTGAGATTGCCGAACTTAAGGAACTGGCGGACGCGCGAGAAAACGGCGAAAAGAAAACCGGATTGGGCGAAGTCAAACTCTTCAACCGACCAGAGATGGCAATCGACCAATTAATCGAGGATGCGAACCTTGAGGAGGGATGATGCGATTTATCCATTTCAAAGCTCCGTTCGGAGCGTTTCGCCCTTTCAAGAACGTTGAGTTCGCTACAACCGCTGAGTTCATTACCTACTCTGCCGCATACGGCTTGCTTCTTGGACTGGCCGGTCGAGAGCGAGAACAGAAGTACGAGTTCGAAGGCGCGCGAATAGCGCTCGGCTGTAACCGCCTGCCGCGAGTTGGTCGGACTTTCCAACAGTTGATTCAAGGAAAGCGTGAGCTCACACATACGGGTGGTGAATTTAATCTGCGTCCATTTTGGCGGGAGTTGGTCTGCGACCTCGAAGGTTGGATTGGCCTCGATCATACCTTATTGGAACGGTTGGTAGAGAAAGGCGTCGAAGAAGCTGCAACGTTGGACTACTGGGGCGTGCCGTTTATGGGAGATAACAATCTCTTCGTTGAGAAGATTGAAGTAAATGAGCGAGCGCAGCCGTGTCGGTGGTTTTGCCCGTTCACTGGTCGGCGATTACCGCTCGGCGAGCGTCTCTACTACTTGTCTGTTTGGACTGATTATCAACAGAATTCGCGTTCAGCATCTCAGTTGTTCGCATTATCGCCAACAAGAGATTCACTCAAGGCAGATGATGATTGTTGGATCACCATTGAGGCAATGCGTTGATAGACAAACGATCACGGAAGCAGTTCGAAACTGACGCAAATGCTTTGGACGGATCGAAGGGACAGAGGCCGGAGATCGGAAGTCGGAGGCCAAGGATCAGAGATCGGAGGTCAGAAACCAGCGAGCGAGGAGTGATCGTGCTGTTGCCACGATCAGAGCGTCTACAAAGTCGATCTTCAGCCGCGGAGCGGCGCAATGTTTATAGGTCACGCAAAGATTGAAATCACCCGGCGCTCGCTGGGAGCGCGATGTGTTAGGCGCGCTGTAACGTCGCCCATAAATGGGCTGCGAGGTATTGGGGCGTCGGGTCTATAAACATCCCGTGCCTGACGGCACTGTAAGCGAATTAAAGCAGCGTCCAGAAATCAGCGGTCAGGAGGAAACAAATAGCAGCAGCGATTGACTACGGCAGAAGTTCGAAACTGACGCAATGCTTTGGACGGATCAACTGGCGAAAGGCAGAGGTCAGCGATCGGAGATCAGAGGTCGGTGATCAGAAGTCAGAGGACAGCTTGAAGGTGCAATTTGCGACATCAGGCTCTTAGACTTCAAGTGGATGGAGGTCACAATTTGTGACCTCAAACAGGGCTGGCCGCCCAAGGAGATCACAATTTGTGATCTCAAAAGGAAGAGGCGGCCGACGCTCACGGACGACTTCATGTCCTTGCTTGATGCGGCTGAATTCCAGATTTGGAGGTCACAGTTTGTGACCTCAAAACAAGGTAGTCGCAAATTGCGGCCAGTTTGACAGAGCCCATGAACAAGTCCTTGACAACAATCCCAATCGAGCGCATTGAGCAGACGATCCTCTGAGTTCGTGGTGAACGGGTCATTCTTGATTCAGATTTGGCAAGGCTCTACGGTGTGACAACCGCGAGGTTGAATCAACAAGCAAGAAGGAACGCTGAACGCTTTCCTGACGATTTTATGTTCGAGCTTACGAAGGAAGAGTACGATTCTTTGATGTTGCAATTTGCAATATCAAAAGGCGGATGAGGAGACTGGCTCAAACCTGAGGTCGCAGAATGACTTCAAGAGTATGTGATGACCAAGGCACTGCAAACAATTCCCTTTGAGCGTATTGAGCGAACAATCTTCTTGATTCGCGGCGAGAAGGTGATTCTGGCTGCGGATCTCGCGAAACTTTACGGTGTTACAACCAAGCGACTCAACGAGCAGGTGAAACGCAACCTTGAGCGTTTCCCAGCCGACTTTGTGTTTCAACTCACGCGCGAGGAAGCGGAATTGGTACGGTGTTCAAGGTCGCAATTTGCGACCTTGATGCGTGGGCAAAACATTAAATACCTGCCATATGCATTCACCGAACATGGCGCAATTATGGCGGCTAATGTCTTGAGCAGCGAACGTGCTGTCCAGGCAAGCGTCGCTGTCGTTCGCGCTTTTGTTCGATTGCGGCAAATGATCGCTTCAAACGCCGAACTGGCACGGAAATTGGCGGAGTTGGAGCGGAAATACGACGCGCAGTTCAAGATTGTCTTCGACGCGATTCGACAACTGATGACGCCGCCTGAACCCAAGCGAAAGCAGATCGGCTTTCACGCAAAATCATTAAAGCGATGACAGGAGATAATAAGTGGTGACAGCTTATCCAGGCGAGGAGAAAAGAAATGATTAAAGAACATGACAGAGTGGTTTTGACTAAGGCCGTTGCCGGGGAAGGATTGGAAGCCGGCGACGTTGGAACCGTCGTTCACCTGTACGGCGATGGCAGGGCTTACGAAGTGGAATTTGTCGCGTTGGATGGTCACACTGTTGCTGTTGCCACGGTCGAGGCATCGGATGTCCGCCCAGTGACCGCCAGCGAGATTCCGCACGCGCGGGAATTAGTCGCCGCTTAAATTCTCGCGGCTCCGATGGTTTCGATTGGCATAGACCGGCAAAGACAATGTTGAATTCCTCAAAGCAGAGCGATGAATTCTTCGACGGTAAGACCCATTTGGCGGATGATCGAACCTACGCATTGCGCGCCGGAGACGACAGGCAGTTTGCTCACGCGGCGACCTCGACCAACTCGACGCGATCATCAGGTAGCGGCTCGCCGCGCTCGCGCAGTACTTCCTCGTGCAACGAAATTGCTTCGCGTACGTTGGCGAGAGCTTCGTCGCGGGTCTTGCCCTGGCTGACACAACCGGGAAGGCTCGGCACTTCGGCGACAGCAAAACCGTCTTCGCCGGGATACAACAGAACTCGTCGTGTCATCGTGTTACCTCAGGGCGCAGAATCTCGTCCGCGCTGGCGGCGGCGTTCCCCGGCCCGCCTGAGTAACGACCGGCTATTGACAGCAACCACTTTGCGGCTGGTGACGTTTGATCCCAATCCTCAGGTCGGGGTTCGCGTTCGTCATGAGAACCCTCCCTTACGGTCGGGCTACTGCCCCAACGTGTTTCGCCGCCCGCACTTTCAGGCAGGCTTTCCTGAAGCAGTCGTAGCACTCGGCGGCGATCATCTACTGGCAAATTCAGGAGTTCTTCGATCTTTTCTCGCTTAATCATGGCGATTGATACTTTACCTAACTAAGTGAGGAGCTGATGAACAGCACAACAGCGGGGTGGCGCGGTTATGGTTCGTCTTCAGGTCGGTAGATTCGGATACGTCCGATTTCAACAATCCAAAGTTTGCCACCAATGGATGAGCTTCATGCCGGAGAGGTGATTGGAATCGGCACATACCGTTCTCGGCTCATCTCAGCGCCATAAGCCAGGCCGGCTTTAATGTCGAGCGGAGTCAAATCAGGATACTCTTTCTGGAGTTCATCTTGCGAGATTCCGGATGCGAGGAAGTCGAGAATCAGCGAGACCCAAATGCGCGTGCCTTTAATGCATGGCTTGCCGAAACAGATGCTCGGATTAATTGATATCCGGCTCAGTAGTTTGTCGCGTGAAACGGTGTTTTCTTCGATCATAACAAGTGGATTCTAGCCGAATCATATGAATAGAGGAAACGTCTAGCAGAAATCCAAAGCGGCTACAAGTAGCCGCACTCCAAAATGGCCCAACCACTGCGCATCATGTCCCTGCATGCACTCGAATACTGCGAGCGGTTGTTCTATCTCGAAAAGGTAGAAGAGACGCGTGTGGCCGACGAGCGGGTGTATGCCGGTCGGCGACTGCACGTCGAAATCGAGAAGAAGGAAGACCAGCGGACCCGGAAGGGTAGCGTTCTGTCGCAACCCGACATTCCGCGTCGGAGGAAGAAATCGACCGTCGCCGATAAAACTCAGAAAGCACCCTGGGAAACTGAACCGGAAAACGCAAAGGAGGCCGAAGTCGAACGTGGCAGCGCTGACCAAACCGGGAGTGATAGCTCGCGCGAGGAAGGCGAGCCGCTGCGATTAACCCTCGAAAGTGAAAAATGGGGTCTAACCGGAAAAGTCGATTGCATTCGGCGGCGCGACGGTCTCCTCATTCCCTACGAGCACAAGAGAGGACGCTCCGCGCGCTCTGCCGATAGCGAACCGGAGGCTTGGGCCAGCGATCGCCTGCAAGTCATCGCTTATGCGGCTATGGTCGCTGAACACAGCGGACAGGAAATCAGCGAGGGGCGCATACGTTATCACGCTGATAATGTGATGGTGCGAGTGCCAATTGATACGGCAGCTTTCGCCGATCTCAAAAAAGCAATCGCCCGCTCGCGTGTCTTGCAGGGCAGCATTGAGCGTCCACCGGTGACTGAGAATGAGCGCCTGTGCGTGAAGTGTTCGCTCGCTCCTGTGTGTCTGCCGGAAGAAGCTCGACTGGCATCAATGCTTTCTGAATTGCCGCCGGCAACGTCGGACGTCAGACAGCTCAAGCTCTTCCCTGCCGATGATGATCGGCGCACACTGCATGTGCTCACTCACGGCGCGCGTATCGGCCGTAAAGGCGACCGGCTGGAAGTCTCAGTGATAGGGTGAAGCGCCCCAGTTACATCCAGCCCAGGAGATTGGACAGATTGTTCTGCACGGCTTCGCACAAATCAGCACACAAGCGTTGCGCTTTTGCGGCCAACAGGAGATCGGTGTCCATTGGATCACGACCGGCGGCCAATACATGGGCGCGTGGGTTTCGGAACCGGATCGGTTCAGCGGCGCATTCGGCAGTATCGCGCTCTGACCAATCAAGAATTGTGTCTGCAATTAGCGGTGCGACTGGCTGAGGCGCGAGCGCGTGGTCAATTGAGTTTCTTGCTGCGGTCCAGTCGGGAAACAGAACGTGCGACACCCGAAGTCCAGAGTTCAATCAAAGCTATACGCAGACTGCTCTCACCGATGCTGCGAGCGACGAGCATTGATTCTTTGCGTGGTTACGAAGGCAGCATCGGTGCTTATTATTTCCGCGCGCTTCCCGATCTGATCGTTCCCGAAGCGGGCGAAGAGATGAAGCCCGATGGTCGCAGTCGCCGTCCGCCGCGTGACCGTTGTAATGCGTTGCTATCGTTCGCTTACGCGCTATTGCTGAAAGATGTGACGAACGCAATCATGGTTGTCGGCCTCGATGCATCGCTCGGATTCTTTCATCGACCACGCTCGCAAGCGCCGCCGCTCGCATTAGACCTGATGGAACTGTTTCGCGTGCCGCTTGTTGATCTGCCAGTTATAGCATCGATAAATCGAAAGCAGTGGGATATCGAGAATGATTTTGACGTGGCGGGTCCGCAGGTCTGGTTGTCGGATGAAGGGCGCAAGAAATTGATTACTATTTACGAGCGGCGGAAGAGTGATTATTGGAGGCATCCGGTTGTGCGTCGCTCGCTTTCGTATTCAAGAATCATTGAACTTGAAGTGCGGCTATTGGAAAAAGAGTGGATGGACGAAGGTGGTTTGTTTGCCCGGTTGAGGTTGCGTTGAGCTCTGGGAGCGCGAGCGTCCCGCCCCACAATCTTTCGGGCCGAGAAGGTGAGTGATGGAAGCAAAGCAATGGTACGTAATCTGTTATGACATCACCGAGCCCAAGCGTTGGCGAAAAGTATATAAGAAGCTCAACGGATACGGTCGCCGATTGCAGTATTCAATCTTTCGGTGCAGGCTAACTCGTCGGCAGATAGAAAAGCTGCGTTGGGAACTCGAAGAGATGCTCGACGCTACCGAGGATCGGTTGCTAATCTTGAGTCTTTGCGATATCTGCGAGCGGCACGTGGGGCTGCATAATCGACCGGAATCCTGGTTTGATGATTCGCGGCCATTTGACTTTGCGTAAAGCCACGCAAGCATCTGTGGTTGTTGACTGCCAAAAGCCTGGAAGCCATGCGGAAACGAAAGAAGGCTGCAGAGTTAGGTTGGGTAAGATGGCTGTGGACATACTTGCGTCGTTCTTAAGTGTCTGATTCTTAGGGGATTGTGACACAAAAAGGAGGACAGCCAGGGTTGAGAGAACGAGATGAGAAAGCGAAACGAAGAGATGCGCGAAAACAGACTTGCAAAGTGCGACAAACAATAGAGTTGGAACCAGCGCTGTGAGAATTCCGATGATGCCGAAAGGCGTTGAGCACACCTACATAGAGTTGGTTTCCTACGTCCACGACCGAGTGAGAATTCCGATGATGCCGAAAGGCGTTGAGCACGCATATAATAAATTTCGCGCACTAATGACGCAAGAGTGAGAATTCCGATGATGCCGAAAGGCGTTGAGCACATTTACGAGCGACACTTATTCCACAAGGATTGGTTGTGAGAATTCCGATGATGCCGAAAGGCGTTGAGCACGACATGGAGCGGTATCTCGTATCGCATTTTGATTTAGTGAGAATTCCGATGATGCCGAAAGGCGTTGAGCACTCTTACCAACTCGACGCTTCGCCAAGACGGCAAATGTGTGAGAATTCCGATGATGCCGAAAGGCGTTGAGCACGCCAATGATTCGTATCGCATGACCGCCAACAACCTTGTGAGAATTCCGATGATGCCGAAAGGCGTTGAGCACGATTAAGCAGATACCCGGGCGACGCATACCGCCCAGTGAGAATTCCGATGATGCCGAAAGGCGTTGAGCACGTCAAACATATGAGTGTTTATAACGCGGAGGCGGTTGTGAGAATTCCGATGATGCCGAAAGGCGTTGAGCACATGCTCAGCAAGCGTAGGTCTCTGGATTCGTTTGGTGTGTGAGAATTCCGATGATGCCGAAAGGCGTTGAGCACGTCTTGTTTGCGGCGACGTAGTTGGTGCTGGCGGTGCGTGAGAATTCCGATGATGCCGAAAGGCGTTGAGCACAGTTCCGAGAGCATTGCCGCTGAAAGTTGGGACACCGTGAGAATTCCGATGATGCCGAAAGGCGTTGAGCACCTAGAAGTGTTGAAAGGTCAGCCGGATTAAAAGTGTGAGAATTCCGATGATGCCGAAAGGCGTTGAGCACTTGATCTTCTCGCCGGCATACTCGAATGAACGCGGTGAGAATTCCGATGATGCCGAAAGGCGTTGAGCACAGGCGGCCAGGGCGTTAGGGTTATCTACCAGGGGTGTGAGAATTCCGATGATGCCGAAAGGCGTTGAGCACCGACTCACTGCCGAACAACTCCAGCTACTATTTCCCGGTGAGAATTCCGATGATGCCGAAAGGCGTTGAGCACTAGACTGTCTCGTCCTTCGCAAGATTACGCGCACAGTGTGAGAATTCCGATGATGCCGAAAGGCGTTGAGCACGAGGCTCAGATAGAACTAACGGATAAAACATAAGCGTGAGAATTCCGATGATGCCGAAAGGCGTTGAGCACTCGTTCCCTTTGTTCTGATTTTAGGGCCGGATGTTAGTGAGAATTCCGATGATGCCGAAAGGCGTTGAGCACCCGCCGCTCAGGTTTTTCCGGCTCCACAGGGCGAAAGTGAGAATTCCGATGATGCCGAAAGGCGTTGAGCACACCTCTAACTGGTTCTCCGGCCTCGTGGCGAATCATTGTGAGAATTCCGATGTGCTGAAGGTTGTTCCACCGTCGTCGGAGTGAGAAACTGTTACACCGCTCACTCCAGAACTTCCAATCGTGGCGGTTGTTGACCCGATTTTGAAATCCAAATCTTAATTGGGAGCAAGAGTTGAGTCTGTGGGATCAGGAACGACAAGTTCAAAGCCCAGGACTCAGTTTCGTCCTTTTAGCCGATTGATACTAGATTTGTTTGCTTTCACTCGCTTCAGTTGCTGAGGAACCACAAGATGAAATTTAGAACCACCATCATCGCGGCTGTGAGTTTGTTGTTGCTGTTTTCCATTCGAGAATACGACTTCGGGGCTACCGCAAAGACGGATGATCGGCAACTGCAAGACAGCTACCGCTTTGAACGTAACGGCTGGATCTATGTTCATCTCGAAGGACCACCGGAGCGCATTGGTTATCAGCACGGCTATCTTCTCGCACCAGAAATCAATGAGCTGTTGCGCGTCTCGAAGCCGTTTCTTGAACATGAGACAAAGCACGATTGGGACTTCTATCGCAAGGCTTCCGAGGAGATTCTGTGGCCGAAGATCGACGCGGAGTTTCAAAGTGAGATTGACGGTATTGTCACCGGCGCCAATGCCCACGGAGTTAAGTTGGATCGTTGGGATGTTGTTGCCCTCAACGCGCTTGAAGAACTGCCTTATTATTACGTGCCCTGGCTCGATAAAAAACAAGGTCGCCTGCCTACCACACACGCACCCGGCAATTGCAGCGCCATGATTGCAACGGGGAGCTATACTAAGGACCATCGTATAACTATGGGCCACAACGCCTGGGTAAACTATGTCATCGGTGAGCGTTGGAACATCATCTTCGATATCAAACCGCAACGTGGCTTTCGCATACTGATGGATGGTTTGCCGGGTGTGATTACCAGCAATGACGATTTCGGAGTCAACGCCGCCGGTCTGATGATTACTGAAACAACGATCACCGGTTTTGAGCAGTTTGATCCCAAAGGATCGCCGGAGTTTTATCGCTCGCGGAAGGCGTTGCAATACAGCAACTCGATTGATGATTATGTTCGTATAATGCTCGCTGAAAATAACGGCGGGTACGCAAATGACTGGTTGCTCGGAGATAACAAAACCGGAGAGATCGCGCTATTCGAGCTCGGCTTGAAGGAACATAGCCTACGCCGCACGAAAGACGGCTATTTCGTAGGCTCAAACTTTCCGGTGGATCCAACGCTGGCAAGGCTCGAGACAAATTTTGATTTCAGCAATGAGCAAGGATCTCCACTATCGCGGAAGGAACGCTGGGAGGACTTGCTAAAAGAAAAGCGCAGTGTCATCGATGCCGAAATTGTAAAGCAGATGGAGGGTGACACTTATGACTCATTTGAAAAAGTGAATGGACCCAACGAACGCAGCCTTTGCGGTTGCGTGGAAACTTCCGCGCGTGGAATTCCCGAGTGGGGTTGGGCAAAATTCTATCCCGGTGGCACTGTACAAGCGAAAGCTATCGACGCTTCGATGGCGGAAAAGATGCGGTTTTGGGCTGCGATGGGCCATCCCTGCGGTCACGACTTTATCGCCGCTGATTTTCTGAAAGAACACGGTGAATATGAATGGATGCGTCCCCTGTTGCGAGATCTGAAGTCATATCCCTGGACGATATTCTCTGCCGGAATGAGAAAGTAGGCACGACTCATTGCATATGTCACCGGAACCTCTTGTACTACAGGGCAGGTACGTTCGACTCGAACATCTTGATCACCGTCACCTGGGCGGACTCGGATCAGCCGCGGCGGCTGATCCGTCTCTGTATCGTTGGAGTCCAGTACCGCAGGGTGAAGTCGAAGCTGCCGACTACATTGAGACCGCTCTGGCATGGAGGAAGGCCGGCACCGCAGTGCCGTTTGCAATCATCCGTCTGGACGACGGGGTTGTGGTCGGCTCCACGCGCTTCTGGAACCTGGAGCGATGGCCCTGGCCGAAGGACCACCCTTCGCACGGACGAACCGCTCCCGACGTATGTGAGATCGGCTATACGTGGCTGACCTACTCGGCGATCCGGACTGCAGCTAACACGGAGGCCAAGCTGCTCATGCTGACGCACGCGTTTGAGGTGTGGCAGGTGCTGCGTGTTTGCTTTCACACCGACGCCCGTAACGAACGGTCGCGCGCCGCGCTCGAACGAATCGGCGGACACTTAGAAGGGATTCTCCGAGCCCATCGGATGGCCGCTGACTTCATCGCGCGCGATTCAGTGCGCTATTCGATCGTGAAGGAGGATTGGCCCGCTGTGAAGCAACGCCTGGCCCGCCTTAGGGACAGTGTGGCTTAAACCCGGGCTGGTAATCCACGTTCACTCGATTCGTCCAAAATGAATAGTGGCCGCCATCAAGCAACCGCCGGTAATTGGTCCAGTTTAACTTTGAAACCTATGCGGACCCTGTTAAAGCTTCCGCGGTAGAATCGATCCTTACTGCTCATGACTCGCAGTCTCGCGCTTCCCTGCCGCCGACACGATCGCGGTGGCGAAGCCCGCCATAGCGCGCTTCCCCTCCGTCTCCGGCCCGAAGTTGCGCTGCTCCTCCAATGAGAGGCCGCAAGACTCAACGAATGCGGCAACCCGCTCTTTTACCGGGGGAGTGTTGTCGATACCGAACCTCCATGGCTCGCCAGTGGCTTTGATCAAGGCTCTTGCGTAGCGCATGAAGAGCGCTCGCGACTCGATGATTTCGCTCGAGAAGTAGTCGAACGCAACCACGCTGCCGGCGGCGGTTCCGGCGATTTTGCGCAGGGTACTCTCGACCGCCCCCCGGTCCAGGTACATCGTCACAGACTCCCAGAGGAAGAAGCTGGGCCGGTCCGGCTCGAGGCCTGCAGCCACAAGCTTCTCGAGCCAGTCCTCCTCGAGGAAGTCGGCAGGCACGTATGTGACCCGAGTCGTATCCACGCCAGCCTTCTTCAGCATCTCCCGCTTGAACGCCTGGGTCCTGGGCGTGTCGACCTCGAAACATCGAACTCGCGTTGCCGCCGGCAGCCTGTACGCCCGCGTGTCGAAGCCCGCGCCGAGAATGACGAGCTGGCTGATGCCGGCGATGTGTCGCTCCAGAGCCGCATCGTAGAAGGTAGTCCGAGCAGCCGGCTGATGCTTCATCGGGGGTATCCCCTCATATGGGTAGCGGTAGATCCTCGGCACGTAGCGCGTCAGGCGGTGTGCCAGTAGCGTAGGCGTCGTTGCGAGACATAATCCCAGATGAGAGACATTAGGAAGCACCATCATCAGCCGATCGCAGGGCTTGTCGCATCTCGTGCCCAGCCTGTGTTGCATGTACCGCGTGTAGAGAGATGCGAGCACGGTTGCCGATGTTCCCGACCGGCGGCTGAAGGTGACTAGCTTGAAGACGAACAGCAAATAACCGACAGCCCCAATCGGGAGCAAGACTATCTGGATGAGGCGAAAGAAAGTCGCGACGAGGTTGCGCATATCACCATTGGTTCGCTCTTCAGCGTGCTTCACTCTGCCGGGTATGGTTCTTCTGCGAATTTGCAGGTGTGATACCCCTTTGATCCCACAGCACACGCCAGCAGGCTGCGCGGGTCATCCCCAACTCTCAGTTTGTCGAGTATGTGCCTAAAGTCATATCGGGGTAGCCAGCCGAGATCAATTCTCGCTCGTTCATTGACATACACTCTTTCGATGCTGGGAAACATGGTCCAGTTACGGCGGGCATACTCTGCCTCATACTCCGGAACTCTTCGCTTCAGCACCAGCGGAGCATTCGCACGCAATTCGACCAGATCGTCACGGGTAAAGGGTGTAGTCGCACTGATAACGTAGCGACCGAAACCGATTGAAGCGGCCTTCTCCATCGCCAATAGATGGGCACTCACAACATCTTCGAGATCCACGCGTCGGTAGAGAAACTCATTCGCCTTTACGTTCGCATCGTCGTAGTTCTGTCGCGTTTCCTTGTTGTCATCCTGCTCGGGAAAAAAACGGGAGGTTCTTAAAACAATGCACGGAAGGCGTTGCGCTCGATAGTATAACTCGCAAAGATCTTCCGCCGCGGTCTTTGTTACGCCGTAGATGTTTCTAGGGATCGGGGTTACATCTTCGGTCACCCACACTGCGGGAGTTTCAGCCGGAGGTCTGAGCGCGCCTCCGAAGGCGCTGGTCGTGCTGGTGAAAACAAACGAACCAACGCCGGCCCTTGCGGCCTCTTCCAGGAGGTTGAGTGTGCCCGTGATATTGGTGTCAATGAAGCTCTGCCGGGAATGTGTGATGACATGGGGTTTATGCAGAGTCGCCGTATGGAGGATTGCGTCTACACTTTTCACGCATTGTTTGACAAAACTTCTATCAACGATGGACCCATTCTTGTTAGTGAAGTCTGATTGAATAATGTCGATACCAATGACATCGTAATTCCTGTTCCTCAACGTACGCACCAATGCTTCGCCCAAATGACCAGCGCTACCGGTAACCAAGATCCTCATTGCCATTCTCGAACCTCGCGTCCAAGGGCCCATCTGATTTCGCAGCGAGCTTAGGATAGCAAGCGAGTAGAGGTAGGCAAAAATGGAATAAGCCTGCTGGAAACCAATAATTCCCTGGTTAGCGGCGTCGCCGCAAGTAATCAGGTTACGAGCAAGCTTATATCAATGGCAAAACGGTCACCATCAATGCGATTGACGTGTCGCAAATGCGCCTGCGCAGGCCCAAGCTGAGTCTTACAAAGTTGTCTATCTGATTGGCTGGGAAGGGCTAGGCATTGATCCACCGGGCAGTGCTTGTGACTAGGACATGCCGCACGGAAGAATCGTTTCCAACATGCGTTGATTTTCGCAGCGTCTTTAGATTTGCTTGTTCCGCCGTCTGCGGATACCGGACGCGAGCCCCGCCAGGCCGGTGCCGAGCAACAACATGGTGGCAGGTTCGGGGGTTGGCGTGGTTGTACCAGGAGGCTTTTCACTGCCACCGTCTCCGTCGCCTAGACTCTGAAGGTGGACCGTCGTTAGATCAATCGTTAATTGGGTCAAGCTATTAGAAAACGTAAACGTCAGGGTCGAGCTACCTCCCTGCAGAATGGCTTCGCCAGCACCTTGGCCGTTAGCGGAGACCTCAAACACCCCGAGCGCTCCCTGATTTAGTGTCCAGCCAGCAGCAGCGCCGGTCGCTAAGTAGTTTGTGATCTTGAGATCGGGTGTCGTGTTGAATCCGAGAGCTGTCAGTAGCGTTCCGTCTCCCGGTTCGGTCGAGGTGTTGTTGAGTTGAACGGTCAAGGTATTGCCATTAAGCGTAAACAGCGCGCTCGCATGGCTGTCCGGGAAGGTAACAGATTGGTAGGTGAACGTAACACCCGAGCCACCATTGACCAGCACGACTGGGTCGGCCTTGGCTTGCATCGCTGATGCGACAGCAACAAGAGACAACATCGATAGCGATACAGCAAACTTGCGTAAATTCATTAGCTGAGCCTTTCTAAAGCACCGAGTTTCCTAAGGTCAAGTTCTGGTTACTATAGGTCATAGTGCCTCAGCGACGGGAATGCGAGGCAGACCATGCTGTTATCACTACAATCGGCGTGCCTCAGTTCAAACGCCCATTTAAATGGGAATTGTGGTTGATCTCACTGCGCGCTAGCGAACAGTTGCTGCAAAATGAGACTGGCAAATCATCGCCAGGAAAGGTGGAAGCTGCCGCTGCCAAACTTCATCGAGCATCTCTATTCCAAGAGCTTTGGTAAGAGAGCGCCCGACCAAGTTGTTTCAATTGAGGAGCGAGTAAAACAACTCGAGAGAAAGAAGCGAAAGAAGAGGGAGCGCAAGGCTGCCGAGGCTTCAACCAACGTCTCAGCGAATCATGTGAACGCAAACTTTCGGTCCGAGGAATGAAGTCTCCCTGGCTCTTTACTGAATCCAGCTAGTCCCATCCAGCTGCGCTCTACGCTTACTCGTTGATCAATACCGAATTCTCGATTTCTCTCTCATCGTGCACGACTTTCGGATTGCGAGGATCCACATACCAGTTTCCGTCAACGATGAACTTATACTGGTACTTTCCTCGTGGCAGTCTGATTCGGCAGACCCACTCACCACCGATGCGAGAGAAAAGATATTGCGATTGATTCCAATTGTTGAAAGTACCAGCGACGGCAACAATGCGCGCATCGGGAAAACCACTGAGCCTAAAAGTAACATTACCTTCCACGCTCGGAGGTGGGAGGACCAATTTCCGGATGACCATCGTCGGCCCCCAACCCTTCAAAGTAAAACTCTCAACGCTACCAGTGCCGTCCCAGTTGAAGGTAATCCGCGTGTCGTTTGATTTTGAATCTACATACTCGACACTCGACAACGCTGTCAGCCGTCGTTTCGGTGCGTGTGAGGGTTTTAGCCAGAGCTCTCCGTCCTGGACCGTCACATCGAAAACAAAATTCTCCATCATACTCGGGTCCACTGCATACCTGCCCGCAAACTTCTCCAGGTCTACGGCGTGTGCCGATTCAAACTTCGCTGCCGGCTCAGGGTTGGAAGGAACTGGGGTGGAGTTGAGGGCGGCCAGATGCGAGGGAGTGTATGTTACTGAACCGTCTTGGTAAGTGCGCACCTCCACCTTGGCTAAAGGTTCTTCGGCCACAAGAGGTTCAGTGGACCGCGGCAGGCATTTCTCATCAGGCCGAGCAACGCAGTCTTTGACATCTCTTTCCATCTGTTTCACAAGTTCCGTGACCACCTTAGCTACGGGCACCTTCCCACCGATGGCCACTGGATCTCGCCTGGGTGTTGCCGCAATCAGCGACAGCACAAGACTGAGGGAAAAGACTGAAATTACCAGCAGCCTGTGACCAAGAGAAAGGCGCCGGTCAGAATTACCGGTGATTATTCGTTCGAGCCGACGGCTTAGGTTTGAGCCGCCCGCCGCCGAAAGGCCAGATACTCTTTCTCCCAGGCAAAACCGATAGATCTTTCTAATGCTCGAGGCATAAGCTTGCTTACTGCCACCCAATCTGAGGACCATCTCATCACAAGCCTGCTCCCGCTCTTGGAGCAAAAATCGGTCGATAAGCCAGACGATCGGATTGAACCAGAACAGACAGCACAAGACCATCTGCATATTGCTCACCAGATTATCCCAGCGCAAAATATGAATCAGTTCATGCATGATGAGGGCATCAATCTCGTCATCATTCAATTGCGAACTGATCTTTTCCGGCAACAACACTACCGGGTTGACGCTTCGCCAGACTCCTGGCTCTTTCACTTCCGGCGAAATAACCAAAGCAACCGCGCGACGAACGCCAAGCCAGGAGATAACCCTATTGAGTGACTCTCGTTCCCTCCCGCTGTGCGCAATCCGACCAGCCTGTAGGGCCGAGCAAACATCGCGTCGTCGTTTCCACCACCTGATGGCAAACAGACAGGCTCCTACTAACCAGGTGATACTTAGTACCACTGAAATCGGATGGTATTGATAGGCCTTTCCGGGACTAGTTCCGTGACCTTCTCGCGGTTGAGGCTCAGTCTTTTCTTGAAGGTACCCTGCCGGAACGACTACCGCTGAGATCGCGGGCGAAAGATATTTTAGAGCCGGCGCGGTGTTTGCCGTGGGATAGAGGGTTGAAGAAAGGCTGACTCCGGCTGTATTTAACAGAAACACCAGGAGGGCCGAGGGCACCGCGAGCTTGAGCGAAGCAGCCAACCAGATTATATAACGCGCCCGGGCTGGCCCGCGCCGAAGTAAAACCGTGGCAACAAAAGCCACTGCGAAAAAGAGTGTCGCCTGCCAGAGATGATTAACCAGCAGACGCCAGGTCCAACTTGACCACTCACCGAAAAACTGTAGGTAATTCATGGTAGCCATTCCCCTTGCGCCTTCAATCGCTGGCTAGCGTTTTCGTGTACCTCGTTTTTCCGCTTTGCTTTCTCTTGGTCCGACTTCCAGATCCCCTTCTAACTCGCGTATGTCATCAAGCGTTAACTTTCCGATCTCCACCAGATGAGCCATCAAGGGCCGGGCTGAACCACCAAACAAATCCAACAACTCCCCAATCAACCTTCTGTGCGTCGCCTGGCGGGTAACCACCGGTGCGAAAATATGGGCATTCCCAATCTTTTTGACTCGACGGACTGCGCCCTTTTCTTCCAGACGATAAATGATCGTCTGAACGGTGGTGTAGGCTGGGCGCTTCTGAACAGGCAAGTGCTCCTGGATCTCGCGCACTGAAGCCGTGCCCAAATCCCACAGCGCACCCATGATCTCGAGTTCGAACCTGGTCAACTTGATACTTTTCTGTTTCAGAGACTTCTGCTCCCTCCTGTACTACATTTGAGGGTTACGCTACGACTGAAGTAGTAGCGTGTCAAGTATTTTTCTTTAGTCTCTATCGTTCGCAAAAACGTTCGCAAAAATTTAAAGACAACTTCAGTTTCTCGTATGTTTTCGAACTCCGATCCAATTACTTATAGCTCAAGTCGACGACCTGGCCGTGATAGATCTCCTTATAGAGTAATTCAGCCTGGACAGCATCAAGCTTCTTAAGTAGTGCGTATTCTCCCAACGCCCCCGTTCGATCATTTAGTGCCATATAAGCCAGGGCCAGGTTGTGATGCGCCTCAGAAAATGAAGGGTTCAGAGCGATTGCTCGCTGATAAGCCTTTACCGCTTGTTTGAACTGATGCAAGTCGGCGTAGGCAACGCCCAGATTATTGTAGACTTCTTCATCATCAGGATGGCGATTGAGCATACTCTTAAAGACATCGATAGCCTCCTTCAGCAGGCCGGCCTTGTAATAGGCGCAACCTAATCTTCGCTCAGCGACCGACAATCGGGAATCCAGGGATAAGGCACGCTTAAGGATGTCTATTGCTTCGCCATAGCTGCCCATCTCGAGGTAAGCAACGCCCAAATTGTTTAGCGCTGCTGCGTTATTCGGATCGAGTCTAATCGTCTGCTGAAAGCAGCCGATAGCCTCGGCAATTCGGCCGGCGGTGTAATAGGCGACACCCAGATTATAATGAGCCGTAACGTAGTCTGGCTTGATGGCAAGCGAGCTCTTAAGAGAGGCATACGCCATTTCGTAATCCTCGAGGCGAAGGTAGGCAATTCCGAGATTGTTGTGAGCCAGGGCGTAATCCGGCCTTAACCGGATTGCCTGCTGGTAGGCTTTTATTGCTTGCAGATACCTTCGTGTCAGAAAGTAGGCATAGCCGAGATCGTTTTGTATCAGCGCCGAATCAGGTCTTAGTCTGAGGGCCAGCTGGAAGGCCTCAATGGCCTCGTCATATCGGCCCCGCTCAATCAAGGCTGTGGCTTTTTTGTAAGCAGGCTGTGTCTCTGGTGGGGCTTGCGCCAGCAAAGTAACTCCAGTGGCGATGAGAATAATGATACAGGCGCGAAGATGAATCCATTTCATACGACCCCCCCAGGGCTTTAAGCCCGACACACTCGACTGGCGACGATGGACACAACAAAACACACTACCACTTCCCGAATCTTGAATCTTAGAAAACAAACGCAGCGCTCCTACATCTGTAGCGCAGTCTACTACAGATGTAGTATCTAGGACAACTACTATTTAATTGGATTTAACTAACAGGTATTGAGCGAAATTCGGTAGAATGACTCGTCAAGAGCAGGTCCGTACCACTACGCGGTGAAGCTGTGAAAAATTAGAGTCGATCCAAGATACTATTCAACATAGGAAAATGTGCAGGTTGGGAAGGGCGGTTTACCCCCGCTCCGCCATCCGCAAATCTGGCCGAGTGCACCATTCCTTCAATGCATATTCCTCTTTCTAATCAATTCCGCGTGGAACTGAAACATGCACGAAACTAGCTTCAGTATGGAACACCCTAAGCTTGGTCTGATCGGCTTTCGCTATGATGAAAACTCGTCGTTTATGAAGGGCGCGGCCGATGCGCCGCCACAAATAAGAGCTGCCCTGCGCTCGGAGGCTGCTAATTTATGGAGTGAAACAGGGGTTGATTTGGGAGCAGAATCGATCTTCTTTGATGCGGGCGACGTCGAGCCGGTCGCGGGGACCGAGATGCTCTCTCTGATCGAGCAATCAGTGCTCACCCTCTTGAATGATGGCTTGATCCCGCTTTCGCTCGGCGGCGACCACTCAATTACATATCCCATAATCAAAGCTGTCAGCAGCCAGCAAAAGAATTTGAGTGTGCTGCATTTTGATGCCCACCCGGACCTTTATGATGATTTCCAGGGCAACCGCTATTCCCATGCAAGCCCTTTTGCCAGATTGATGGAGGAAGGACTGGTAAAACGGCTGGTCCAGGTTGGTATTCGCACAATTAATCGTCACCAGCGAGAGCAGGCTGATCGATTTGGCGTGGAAGTTTTGGAAATGCGTCATTGGCAAGACGACTATGTCCCACAGTTCGATGCGCCAGTCTACATTTCTTTTGACATCGATGCTCTCGACCCGGCCTTTGCGCCCGGCGTATCTCACCGTGAACCTGGTGGACTAACAACCAGACAGGCATTAGACCTGATTATTAATTTACGCGGCCAGATTGTGGGCGCTGATATTGTGGAGTTCAATCCTCGTATGGACCCACTTCACGTCACGGCAACCGTCTGCGCAAAGCTATTGAAAGAGATTGCCGCAAAGATGTTACTGGGGAGTTGAAGTTCTATGGTGCCTGCGTAAAGGAATTAGCCAAAATACCTCGCTGGGCGACTTGCTGAGACAGCTGTCAGGAGGGCCGAAGATGCGAAAGTCTACAAAGTGTGCAAAATTTGGCTGTTTAATTTTGCTGGCGATGACGGCTTTGCCAATCTCGTTGTTGGCCCAGCACGGTGGTAAAGCTGAGCCGCTGCGAGTTGAATTCAAATCAGGCACCAACTCCGCTACTCTGACTGGAAAAGTAAAAGACCAGGAAGAGGCAGAATACAGTTTTGTCGCGAAGAAAGGGCAGAAACTCACGGTAAAGCTAAACTCGACGCCACGACAATCATCGGTGTTTAATTTGGTAGCTCCCGAAAACGCGGACCTCGGGATGGAATTCGACGCGAACTGGAGTTATTCGGGAGTATTGCCCAAAACCGGTGAGTACCTGATCACTATCGCCAGACCCACTTCCGACCCGGGTACCTCAAATTATCGACTGACAATAACGATTCGTTAGTCGCCTGTTCTCCTAAGACGTTCCCCGCTGCTTCATGGGAACGTACTTACGCGTCCTTTCACCAAGATAAACCTGACGAGGTCGAGCGATCTTTTGATCTGGATCGTCAAGCAATTCGGCCCACTGGGCCAACCAACCCGAAGTGCGCGGAATAGCAAACAACACCGGAAACATATCCACGGGAAAGCGCATCGCCTGATAGATAATCCCGGAGTAGAAATCAACATTGGGATAGAGTTTGCGTTTGACGAAATACTCATCCTCAAGCGCGATTCGTTCGAGCTCTAAAGCTATGTCGAGCAGCGGATCCCTGCCGGTCACTTCAAAGACTTGATCGGCCACCTGCTTGATAATTCTCGCCCGCGGGTCGTAGTTTTTGTAAACGCGATGACCGAAACCCATTAAACGAAATTCGCCCGCCTTTACTCGCTTAATATAATCCGGCACCTTATCCACGGAGCCGATCTCATTTAGCATCCGCAAGACCATCTCATTTGCGCCCCCATGTAAAGGACCATAAAGCGCGGCGGCGGCGCCTCCCAGAGCAGAAAATGGATCAGTGTGAGCACTACCAATGCTGCGCATCGCATTTGTACTACAATTCTGCTCATGGTCCGCATGGAGAATGAACAGGACCGTCAACGCATGTTCCAAAACCGGGTTCGGCTGGTATTTGAGCTCGGTGGTCTTGAACATCATGTTAAGGAAATTACCTTCATAGCTGAGGTCGTTGTCCGGATAGGCATACTGCATTCCAATACGATGACGAAAGGCAAAGGCCGCGATGGTAGGCACTTTCGCTATTAAACGATAGACCTGTTTCCAGCGACTATCCTGGTTGAAGATGTCTTTTGCATCGGGATAAAAAGTAGACAGAGCTCCAAGCGTAGCTTCAAACATGCCCATTGGATGGGCGTTATAGTGAAATCCATCCATCACCTTTTTGATGTTTTCATTGATGAATGTGTGATAGGTGATATTGTTCGTCCACTCGGCCAACTGCGACTCCGTCGGCAGCTCACCATAGAGTAACAGGTAAGCAACTTCGAGATAGGTGCTCTGCTCGGCGAGTTGATCGATTGGATAACCGCGATATTCCAGAATGCCCTGGTCACCGTCTATGAAGGTGATTCGACTCTTGCATGAGGCTGTATTCATGAAGGCCGGATCATAAGGCATGAGACCAAAATCCTCATTAGAAGTCTTTATCTGGCGTAAGTCCATCGCCTTAATCGTGCCATTCTCAATCGGAACTTCGTACTGTTTTCCTGTCCGATTATCGGTGATCGTCAAGGTATTCCCACTCATATAATGGTCTCCTGTAAAAGAGGGCGGTTCTAACTCTGTTGCAGATTACGCCGCAGAAGTAAACTAAGCAAATTACTGATCGGACTTTGACTGGCGGATTAGACCGATCTCCATACATGGCCCAATCGACCCATGAAGGCTCTGAGCAATTTAATCATTCTGGGCACGAAAAACATCGACAGCACCAGTATGAAGAGTATAAAGATGATAAGAACCACGGGGAAAAACACCGCCAGAAAAATTGAACCAATCGCGACTACATCTTCGGTGAGACTAACAACAATATTTGAAACCGGCTCGGGACTTAAGTTGATAGCGGCGCGCGCCGTCGCCTTGGTCCCATGAGCGGTAAGTGCGAGGCCGCCGCCTAACAAGAAAGCGACAACCTGAACGCGCGGGTCGAAGTCGCCAAAAGCCGTCGCGGCCAAAACCGCTCCCGCGGGTATTCTAATGAAGGTGTGTATTGCATCCCAGGCACTATCCAGGTAAGGAATTTTGTCAGCAAAGAATTCTATCAGATAGAGCCCAAGGGCAAATCCAATAATCCACCAGTTGCTGAGCAAACCTAGCTCCCCAGGAAGCCGTAAGTGAGCAAACCGGCCGAGCAGACCAAGCGTGGCAACCGTCGCATAGAGGTTGATTCCCGATACCCAACCAGATCCCATTGCAATGGCAAGTGTTCCGATAAGGTTCATTTATCACCTCAGACGCTAACAAATACGATTTTTAGGCAGGCTGTTCAAAATCGGTTGCTGATTTGTATTGGTTTGAGTCTGGGTGGTTATTTGACGCTCAAGAGTTCAATCTCAAAGATCAAGGTCGAGTTTGCTGGAATAGTTGGCGGTCTACCAGCAGCTCCATAAGCCAGGGCTGGTGGAATAATCAGTTTGCGCTTGCCTCCAATTTTCATCGACATCAAACCTTCGTCCCAGCCCTTGATTACGCTTCCGGTTCCAATGCGGAATTCGAACGGTGTTCCGTGGTCGAAAGAACTATCAAACTTAGTCCCGTTTTCCAACCGGCCAGTGTAATTGACTGAAACCGTTTGCCCAACCTGGGGACTGGCGCCCGTGCCTTCAAGAGTGTCGACATACTTTAGCCCGGAGGCCGTGGTTGTTTCGGCGCCCACGGTTCCACGATGCGTAATCACGTATCCGACGGTCAGGATTGTTAATGCGACAACAACGATGATCGCGACTGCCCTTAGATTGCGGTTCTTGTTTCCCGGAGGACTCTGACTTGTAGCCGGGTACGTGGCTTTGGGACGCTTCTTCGCTCTTACGGTTTTTCGATGTCGACTCTGCGGCAAGTATTACGCTCCTTGAGGGCGCTTCATCAGTGGGAGTTCGAGTTTATACCCTCTTTTGGCAGGTTTTGACAACCGCTAATCCGAAAACACGACAAGATGCGACACCCAGGAGAAATGTCGAAGGAGCGTCGCGCCTGGAAACTTGCGCAAAACACTCGAGCCGCGAAGGAGTCTATCGTAATAGAGAACTCTGTGGGTCCTCTGCGTAGTAATTTCGTAAGTTCTTGTTTTTTTGAGCCAAGATTTGAGCTGAAAGCGCACTCTCCCTGGGTGTTAATCGAGCCCGTTAGTGGCAGAACAGGTTTCACCCCGTTAGGGGTCGAATGTTTATAGTTTGGGCCAGGCAATACCTCCGGCGCCGTTCGCAGGAGCGGAACTCAAGTTGACAAGTACTCATCTAGCAACGTTCCGCTCCTGCGAACGGTGCTGGTTTTTTGTGATGTCCAAGTCTATAGACATTCCCCTCCTACGGAGTGAAGATCATTTGCTCGATTGACGCTGTGTGCCGGTAACAAAGCGAGGGAAAGTCGAGGTCTCACATCAGGCGGCGCAGCGGGCTTCGCTTGAGTGAGCCTTTGCCTGGAATCAAACAGTGACAGGCATGTCAAGTGTAACGGCCTTGGCCGCGCTGCGTCCTCGGCGTCTCTGTGGTGAATGTTTTGCGTCTAAATTCACCTCTGAGACGCGGCGTCGCCGTCATCAACCTGAGGAAGAGCCGCCCTGCGACCCCATCTTTCCTCACACTTGCGTCGGTTGTGTGACCGCTTTAATGCGAAAAGATTGGCTTGGGTGCCCTATATCGTGTGTCCCAATCGGCATAAGGGACATCGGTAGCGCCGATTACATACTGTACAACTCGCCATTTTCCGTTTACGTTGTGGAGCAGAGCAACAACCGAGTCATCAAACGCTCCTGCCTCCAGAGCGTCTTGATAGATCGTCTCTTTATAATCAATGGCCTTCCCTTCGGGAGTACGTGGCACACCTTGCATAAATGCCCAACCATTCTGCACCTTCAAGTGATCGATTTTAAATATAACCGCTTGCTTTAATTTCTTTTCCACGGGAACACGCAAAGAATCCATGATTGCTTTCCGCTCAACTGAACCCTTTTCAGGCGTGTATGCTTTTTGATCCGCTTTTGGACCACCGCTAATTGACCCGCCACCCTGGCTGGCCAATATGGGCGTGCTTATTAAAAAGAAGCCGCACATCATAATTCCAATTGTTGCCGTCTTGCGATTCATGACTTAGATACCTCTAGCGGTTATCGGCCGCAGCCTATCATCGTCGCCCGAATGACTACAAGACGGCGACAACGCGGGCACGCGAAGAGCCGGGAAACGCGCACGTGGAGCAATGGAATCTGGGTATTGGGCGCGACTTGGTGGATAATCTCTGCGCATGACGCTGATTGCTGTTATTTCTGCACCAAAGGCTTCCGTTGAGCTGCGTGAAGTTCCAGCGCCGACTCTCGAAAACAACTCTGCGTTGCTTGATGTGGAGCTGTCAGAAGTTTGTGGGACTGACGTGCACCTCCAGCGAGGAACACTACCAGGTGTTCCATACCCGCTTATCCCCGGCCACGTGTCAATCGGCCATCTTGGTCAGATTCGCGGGAAATTGTTCGATGTTGAAGGTCGACCTTTGCGGGAAGGTGACCGGGTTACGTTTCTAGATGTTCACCGCACGTGCAACGCCTGCTGGTATTGTCTGGTAGCTAAAGCCTCCACCCGTTGTCCACAGCGCAAGGTTTACGGCATTACTTACGGTCTCGCTGATGGATTATGCGGTGGCTGGTCCGAACAGATTTACCTGAAACCCGGCACGCACTGTATTCGAGTTGAAGCGCAGACGGAGCACTTTATGGCCGGCGGCTGTGCATTACCAACCTCATTGCATGCAGTTGAGCGTGGGGAAGTTGCGCTCGCCGACACGGTGCTCGTTCTTGGGTCGGGACCGGTGGGCATATCCACGATTATTGTTTCGCTAATTCGTGGTGCGCTTCGCGTGTTTTGTATTGGAGGGCCAACGCTCCGTCTCAACGCGGCACTGCAGGCCGGAGCCGCCGGTGTTATGGATGTAGCATCCAGCAACGAGCAAGAGAGACTGCAATGGATTTTAGCGCAGACAGACGGTCGCGGCGCAGATGTAACTATTGAGGCTACCGGAGACCCGGAGGCGGTTGTGCAGGCTATGCGCTTTACACGAGATGCAGGCAAGGTCGTAGTTGTGGGGCAATATACGGACCATGGATCAGTGGCCGAGGGGTTTAACCCACACTCGGATTTGAACAAGAAACACCTGGAGGTGCGCGGGTGCTGGGGTTCCGATTTTTCTCATTTCTTTCGTGGCGTGAAGCTAATCTCGGATCCACTGCGCTCTAAACCATTTGCCGCTATGCAGCCTGAACGTTTTGGAATTGCACAGGCCAACGAAGCACTCGCTGCGGTAGCGTCCGGCGCCGTAATCAAGGCATTTATTGATCCACGACGATGAGGCTTTTAGTGAATGGTAAATGGTAAATGGTAAATGGCGTATCGAGGATTGGGCCATGCGATACAAAACACTCGTCGGAAAAGCCCCTCATCATCAGCCGTTCAACCTCAAGCTAACCAGACAAATTGAGTATCCTCTCAGGTTGGGAAGGTGGACCCTGTCCCCGCCTCAACTTCGAAAGCCATTCAACCTCAACCCCTCAAGCTCACTCTCAGGAGACAAGGGGACCTTGACCTGTGATTCTGTCGAGGTTGAGTGGACTAACTTGCGATGAGTGGATTTCAACGTTGAGGCGGGGACAGGGTCCACCTTCCTTACCTGAGAGGTTGCTAAAGTTGAGCGGTTTAGCCCCTGTCTCCTGCACCTGCCTCCTGGCGCCACCGTCGTGTGGTAAACTCTGCCTCCAGGTTATCCAGCAGTTCAGTCTCTTTCATACCACCATATTCAGGAGAGAATTATGCTTTCACGTAAGGCCATGATTACCTTATGTCTGCTTCTGGCCCTTCAGGGTCATCGCCGGTCAATTGCTTTTGGACAGGAGAGTTCCCCTTCTCCTCCGCAGGAAACCTCGCAATCATCAACCGACCCATCCAAGTCGCCCATCGAACGAGCGTTGGAACGACTTGAGTGGCGCAACATTGGACCAGCTAATATGGGGGGGCGCGTTGCCGACGTGGAGGGAGTGCCGGGAAATCCAGCCATTGTTTATGTGGCCTCGGCTTCGGGCGGACTCTGGAAAACCACCAATGCCGGTGTGACTTGGAAGCCAATTTTTGAACGAGAAGGCACAATCTCCATCGGTGACATCGCCCTCGCTCCTGGTAATCCAGATCTGATTTGGGTCGGCACCGGGGAATCAAATGTGCGCAACAGCGTCTCTTTTGGCGATGGAGTATACAAATCGACGGATGGTGGCAAGACCTGGCAGCACATGGGACTCAAGGATTCTGAACATATCTCCGCCATCGTTATCAACCCGCAGGATCCAAACATCGTTTATATTGGAGCCCTTGGTCATGCTTTCGGGCCAAATGAAGAACGCGGTGTTTTCATGACAACGGATGGTGGTAAGAACTGGACCAAAACCCTGTATATTGACAAAGAACACGGCGTGTCCGATCTGGAGATTGATCCCAGCAATCCCAATATTCTCTTTGCTGGCATGTGGAGTTTTGATCGTAAGCCGTGGACCCATCGAAGCGGCAGCGAGAAAGGTGGAGTGTTCAAGTCTATCGACGGCGGTCGCACCTGGAAAAAGTTAACCAACGGCCTCCCTAAGCTGCTTGGCAGGATCGGGATCAGAGTTGCTCCCAGTAACCCCAACGTCGTTTATGCGATCGTCGAGTCAAAGGAAGGCACGCTATACCGCTCTGACGATCGAGGGGAAACCTTCAAGCTCATTTCCAAAGAAACGCGCATAGTTTCCCGGGGATTCTATTACACCCGCGTGCGCGTGGACCCCGGCAATGAGAATCATGTCTATGCCGTAGCCTCAACTCTTTTTTCCTCGATCGACGGCGGTAAGACGTTTCGCTCGATAACAGGGAAAACGCACATCGATTATCACGCTATGTGGATCGACCCAAAAGATCCGAAGCGAATATGGGTAGGCGAAGATGGCGGTTTTTCAGTATCGGCGGACGGAGGAGAAACCTGGGATCCTATTTACAACATCCCGCTGGGCCAATTTTATCAAGTGCATGCTGACAATCGGCTCCCCTTCTACTACTTAATGGGCGGACTTCAGGACAATGGCGCCTGGACTGGACCGAGCCGCACGCGGGAGCCCGGGGGTATCATGAACGATGATTGGCGGATGGTGAGTTTTGGCGATGGCTTTTACATCTTGAATAGCGCCGACGATCCGGAGATTTATGTTTCCGAGTCGCAAGGTGGAAGTATTTCCCGAACAGATATGCGAACCCGCCAGCAACAACAGATAAATCCCTGGGGACACAGCAGCGGTGATGGACCAGCTGTTGGCCAGAAATACCGTTTCAACTGGAACACACCGATTGTCGCTTCACCCCATGACAGGAACACGATCTATTTGGCCGGCAACGTTGTTTTTAAATCAACCGATTTCGGCAAAAGCTGGGAACAAATCAGCCCGGATCTGACCACTAATAACCCGGAACGACAAAAGGACGCAGGCGGACCAATAGCCGTGGAAAACTCCACGGCGGAGTATTATACGACGATCATTAATATTGCTGAGTCACCGGTGCAGAAAGGATTGATTTGGGCCGGAACTGATGACGGCAATCTCCAGGTAACCAGCGACGGCGGCAAGAATTGGAACAACATAGTGCGCAATGTGAGAGGGCTTGCTCCTGAGTCTCCGGTTTCACATATCGAACTCTCGCGGACGGATGCGCAGCTTGCCTACATCGCTTTTGACCGCCATATGTTCGATGATTTTCGTCCTTACATTTTCAAGAGCACCGATGGCGGAAAAAATTGGGTGAACATTGCCGGCAATTTACCTGCTAAAGCCTATGTTCAGGTAGTTCGCGAGGATCCAAAAAATCCAAACTTGCTCTACGCCGGAACCGAATTAGGACTTTTCGTTTCCTATACCGAAGGCAAGGATTGGGTCGCGCTGAATCTAAAGAATCTCCCGAATGTCTCCGTTCACGACATTCTTGTCCATCCCCGGGAAAACGATCTCATTCTCGCGACACACGGCCGTAGCTTCTGGATTTTTGATGATGCTACAGCAATCCAGCAATTAACACCGCAGATCCTCAATGAGAGCGCACATCTGTTTCCGATACGACCGGCGCTTCGTTTTGCGAGCCGGTTTACTCGTTATGGATTGGGAGATCGAGTATTCACCGGGCCAAATACCTCTTATGGCGCTCTTATTACTTACTACCTGAAAGATAAACCCGAGGATAAGAGCACCTTCAAGATTGAGATTTTGGACCAGAACGGAAAGGTCGTACAGGAACTCGAGAAACCGGCAAAAGAGAGGGGCCTGAATCGCGTGGCCTGGAATATTAGATATGACGGAGCCGAGGTCCGCCGTCCGCCCGCCGAGGAGGAAACAGCCTTCGGTGGACCACCGCGAGGGCCACTGGCACTGCCTGGCATTTACACCGTCAAACTCACAGTCGGCAATCAGACCCTAAATGAGCACGCCGAAGTGCGTCTCGATCCCACGATCAGCGTGTCTCCCTCGGACTTACAGGAACAACTCGATTTCGGAATGAAACTGCGGGATATGCAGACTGCCATGAACAATGGCTTGCGTTTTCTTGACAGCCTGGAAGAACAACTGAAACATACGCAGACTACCGTTAAAACGCTTTACAAAGAACCGGATGCTGAGTTAATGAAGTCATTGGAAAGTTACATTCAGCAGATCGATGCTCTTGAGGACCGCCTGGCGCGACGCAGCGATGGTTTGGGTTTTCCAGGCAAATCGCAGGTCACAAACAAAATCGGAGAACTGTTCTCGAGTATCGACGGGACAAATGCGGCGCCTAACGCTTACCAAAGACAATATCTTGAGGAAATTCAACCTGAGTTTCGCTCCCGCCTGCAGGAGATGAACAAGTTTATCAGCGAGACAGTACCGCAATGGAATGAAAAACTGCGGGGTTGGAACGTACCGACCCTGACAACAAGGAAACCCAGTTGAGTTTTATGTCGCGTAGACCTGGAAAAGGAGCGTGTGTGGTAAGCATGTATCAACGTCTCAAACAGATTTGGCCCGGCCTGATCCTGGTTGCGGTCCTGGCCGTTCGACTTCCGGGGCAGGGACCACCGCAGGAGGCGGGACCTTTTCGCAAGCCCGACCTCGTGGAAATTGTCAAACTGGATAACTCTATAAAACTGGACATCCGCTACGCGACGAAGAACAACTTTTTGGGGCGACCGGTCTACGAACAGGCACGTGCGTTTCTCCAGCGTCCGGCAGCAGAAGCACTGGTACGGGTAAACCAGGCACTGCGGAAAGAGGGTTTTGGCATCGTGGTTTTCGATGGCTATAGGCCATGGTCTGTAACCAAAACCTTTTGGGATGCTACGCCGCAAGATAAGCGTATCTTTGTTGCCGACCCCAGCCAAGGCTCCAGACATAATCGAGGATGTGCCGTTGATCTCTCCCTCTTTGACCTGAAGACAGCTCTGTTAGTGAAGATGCCCAGTGACTATGATGAAATGACGGAACGGTCGCACATTAAGTACGCCTGCGCGACTGAAGAGGCAAAGCGTTTGCGAGATCTACTGAAGTCAGCAATGGAAGCAGAAGGGTTCGCCGTCTATGAGCCGGAATGGTGGCACTACGATTATCGAGATTGGAAGGAGTATCCGATCCTGAATATCAAGTTTTCTGAAATCCATTAACAGATCGATCTCAGATCTCAGATCTCAGATCTCAGATCTCAGATCTCAGATCTCAGATCTCAGATCTTTACGGTTGACCGCTTGGCTTCGGAAGAATTCGACGCCGCAGCAACTCTGGTAAGTCGTATATTGCCATTTATTCCATGGGCCGAGATGGAATTGCCGCCGGTCCCCACATGAGCCGAGTAACTACCGTGTTTTGCCTTCTCCAGTACGAACTCTGGCAGATCTGAGACCACATTGCCATTCATCCCGTGCGCTTCTAACTCGGCACTAACACCTTCACCGAGCGTCACCACGATATTGCCGTTAATCCCGTTGATAGTCATACCCTCTCTGTCGAGCTGTTTTAGAGCCAGCAAAACGTTGCCATTAATACCGTGAAATTCCGCTGAGCCACCCGCATGTGCGATGTCCACTTTTCCATTAATACCATGTACTTCGACCGCCCCTTCGATTTCACCAGCAATCACTTGACCATTTATCCCGTGGGCGTCCAACGATATCTGGCGGGGCACCTTCAGAGTTACTCGCTCGGAAGGTTCGGAGCAAAATAATCTCGCGAGGAAGCTAACATCACCCCTCTCACCACGAATAGCTAAGTTATTGCTACTATTCTGAATCGTAATGTTGCGGCGTCCCAAAGCCTCCCGGCTCTTTGCGGTCCGTTCAATATAAACCTCAGCTGTCTTGTTCTCGGAAGTCTCAATTTTGACTGCGCCATTAATTCCGGAGACCTCAACACGAGCGCCAGGAGAGAGTTCGTAGCTCTTTCTAATCTCTTCACGAGCTTCACCACCCTGGTCCGACTCACCGCTTATGATCTGCGGCAGTTCGCTGACACTCGTCACTCTTATCGCGTGCGAATGAGAACGCACAATGCCTGCGACTCCGGCTATTGCAATCAGCATAACGACCAAAATCACTCTTTTCATGGGTTTCTTCTCCCGGAGGTCAAAAGGAACACGCTTCGCCAGAATCCCTACTGAAGTTTAAACGTAAAAGGTAAGCTTTAGGTTCTTGGTTTTTTCAGGAGATGGAGGTTACCACAAAATTACGGGCTGGAGATGTCCCTCCAGCCCGTAGTCCAGTTCCTAACTTTTTCCGGAGTTAGAATTGGTAACGAAGTGCAAATTGTATTACACGGCCCGCCTTGTTTTCACTAAGCGAAGTCTGAGTGTTCGTCAACTTACCGAAGTCCGCGGGCACTGTTCCTCCCAACAAAAACGGATCAGTGCTCAACCCAGTGCCCGAGATTGGACCAGTCAGTCGCTGGGTGTTTGTAACGTTGTAAACTTCCCAGCGAAATGTGATCGTTTGACCTTCCCAGGGCAGCTTGAATGTCTTATACAAGCCGGCATCAAGAGCTATATATCCTGGATAACGGAAAACGTTGCGATCGCCGCCTTCACCCGGACGAGGGTCTCTAAAACTGAGGAAGGCTGCCTGCGGATCACTGAAGATGTTTGGCCCACCCGCTACATTCTTTGAAGGTGAGCTCTCAAGGGGACGCACGCGAACCATTCCTGATGAGATTTGCCAGTTTGTCGCCCAGCGCTGAAAAGCGAATGGACGACTGTTGGCTGTGGGTAACCCTGAGTTGTAACGAAATACTCCAGTGAGTTGCCACCCGCCGAACAAGGCGTTTGTCAATCCATGCGCGTCGCTGAAGAAGGCCTTGCCTCGCCCCATAGGCAAACCGACCAGCCAGTTGGCATTTATGACGTGCCGCGCGTCAAAATCCGAATCAGCATAGTTTTGCTCAGGGGTCAGCGGATTGAAAATCAGTGATGTCGTTGAAAAGTTCGCGGCGTTTTGCAAACCTGAAGCGTCGTCCAGCGAGTGAGAATACGTGTAATTAAAGTCGAATGTGACGTCGTCCCTGAGGCGCTGCCGGACGCTGATTTGGGCGGCATTATAGTTGGAAAGCGCGAAGGTGGACCAGGTGTTAAGTGCGGCATATTGAGGATTGACGAACGTGTTGTTGAAAATCGACGCCGGCTTATCGTCCCAACGTGCTCCAGACTGCAGGAAGGTGTAATCGGTAACATTCAGCCCACCGACTACTGGCAGAGCGATGCGCATGTAGGCCCTTTGCGTCGACGTCAGTGACGTAGGAACACCAAGCACGTTGAAAGTACCGGCGATGCCGGGAAGAATGTTTTCGAAGAAAGGCAGCGGCTGCACGGATTTAATGGGAACGCTGGCGTAGCGCAGATCAATCAGCGCGTTCATTGCTTCGTACCAGGTCTGCCCTGATTTCGCGTCACGAAGATTGTTGAAGTGCATGATGTCGCGCTGCCCGAGCAGGTTGCGAGCAAAGCGCCCAACGTAACTTCCTTCAATCGATAAGCCCTTGCCAATTTCGCGGCCGTAAGAAAAATTTACGCTGTAGTTGCGTGGTGTAGTAATCGTATCGTCAAGCGATGTTTCGATTCGCTCTGCCCCGTTTGCCGGTTGCGTCAGCGGGAAGGTTAAACTTGGATTAAAAAGCCCTGCAATGCCCTGTAAGGTGCGTACATCCATCGGGCCACCAGTGAAGAGCGGAGCCAGCTTGGTACTCACATTGTAGGTGTTAACCGGGACGGTTAAGGCGGAAGCGAATCCGAGCTGATTGTTTAGATCGAAATTGACGGCGAGAGCGCTGCCGATACGGTCGTAGACCACGCGAAAACCGCCCCGCACTACACTCTTGCCTTGTCTGCCGATCAATCTTCCCCAAAAGTTATCACCAAGGTCGGGGGACCATGCGAAAGCGACGATGGGGGCAAAATTGTTCCAGTCCTGCTTGTAGAACCCTGGCTTATGGTTGGCCTTACCGGATAGATCCAGCGAGATCGGGTCGTTAAAAGGAATACCCTGATTTGCACTCTCTTTTCGCATCTCAAAATAACCACCAAGGCTCGTCGTTGGCTGCACCTGAAAACCGTTGACTTCATAGACTGGGGTTGAAGTTGTATAACGCACGCCATAGGTAAGCGTGAAATTGGGGCGCATACGCCATGAATCCTGCCAGTAACCTTCATACTCCTGGGTAGCAAAAGTGCGATCAGTGGGCGTGCCGGCCGGCAGGAGTTTGCCGGTCTGGTCGTAGTTGAAGTTGGCTGTATATTGTGAGAAACGTCCAATAAAGGCAGCCAGCGCATTGCGCAGGGGAGTCAAAGAGCTGGGAGCCACATCCGGAAAGATTGGCCCGCCAGAGGCGTCAGCGCCCGCGGATGTTAACACCGCCGCGGAAGCGTTATATCCCGAAGGGTTTGTCGTCAAGGTGTCAAAGGCGCTGGCAAATGAACTGCGCGAGTTTCGGATCAACCTTACGTTTCCGCCGAATTGAAGAGTGTGGTTGCCCTTAAGATAGGACATGTCGTCTACAAGGTTATGGACAGGCGTGACGCGCGTGAGCGCTGCGACGGGAGCCGGCGAAGTGGCGGTAGCCGCCGGCGCAAAAATGAACCGAAAAGCCACCTGATTTTCGATGATATCACCCTGGCGTGTGAAAGCGGCCCGCGTCAAGCCGTAAGTGAATCGATTGACGAATTTATTGGAGGCGGTCCATGAATGACCAATGGCGAGGCCTTTCGGATGGTACCAGATCGAGGGAGGCGCCGTATCCGGGAGGGCGGGTGTTTGACCGGTTAAATCATCCTGATAGTTGCCGCGCACGAAGAGCGTCTGCCGGTCCGTGAGATTGAAATCCAGCTTCGCGGTATAAGTATCGTACGTAGTCGGCGTGGGTGAGTTGAAGCGAAAACCACCCGTATTAATTCCGTCGCCAGAGGTTGTGTCATTCGCAGGATAACGTCGCACCTTGTCGGCGAGAAAAGCCAGGGCAGCGGGATTGACTCCTGGTGAGACGCCGTTTGCCGCAAGATATGCGGCGTTAATCTGAGCGGCGTTCAAGCAACGAAAACCTGAGGGGGTGCCCGCCGGGCACGTTGGGTCGCTCGCCCCACTGGCGGTTTTGTAACGAATAATACCCTGGGCCACGTGTGGCAAGGGAACGACCTGGAGCCCACCGGATGAGGTAGCTTCACGAAATCCTTCGTAAGTAACGAAAAAGAAGGCGCGGTCATGTTTGAGGGGTCCACCAAAGGAACCCCCGAAAATATTGCGCAGTAATGGAGGGCGCGGGAGCCTTGCATCGCCTACTTTCGCCCGCCCACTGATCACTTGTGGATCTGTGGCAACGTAGCGTCCCGCTGCATTATTAAAGAAGTCATTGGCGGTGGTAACAGTATTGCGATGGTATTCAAAGACGGAACCGTGAAACTCATTCGTACCTGATTTCGTGACGAGCGACACCTGTGCTCCCGACGAACGCCCGGAGTCGGCGTTCGGATTGGTCGTGACTACACGAAACTCCTGCACGGAGTCTGGCGTTACTCGCAGCACGCTCGCAAACGCTTGATTCGTGACGATGTCGAGACCGTTCTGCTGCTCGTTCACGTCCACGCCATCCAGCGTGATATTGGATTGGTCGGCACGTCCGCCATTGACATAGCCGGTCTGCGTCACACCCGGCTGAAGCGATAAAAGACCAACGACATTTCGTGCGTTCAAGGGCAATTCCGTAATGCGGCGCGACTCAAAGGTATTACCGATAGTGGCATCAGTAGTATTAAGCGGCGCCTCTGCTCCGGCGGTTATGCTGACGGTCTCGTTGACATCGCCAACCTCGAGTTGAATATCCAAATCCTTGGACGTATCAATTTGTGCTCGAACGTCACTGATCGAAGCTTTCTTGAATCCTTTGCTTTCGACCTCAACCCGATAACTACCGGGAGAAATTGCGCTAAACAGATAAGCACCGCTTTCACTCGTTGTTTGCGTGCGGCTGAAATTCCTTTCTATATTAGACAGTGTAACGGCGGCGCCGGAAATCGGGTTTGCCTGGGGATCAGTAACGATGCCCCGCAAAGAGGCTGAACCCGATTGGCAAAAGGCGCTGCTACAAATCAGCACTAACAAAAAGGTTGCACTTACAAATAGGCCGATTTTCTTGTTGAGACAGTGGGCTCGCTTCATGTAACTCCTCCATCAGAGAATTGTTCTGGGGTTGAACCTGGGTCGGTTTATGCTCGACAGTTTCTCAGCAGTGTTTTGGCGTGTGACTCTCGGGGTCACCCTTGGCAGGACGCAATGGGCCACGGTGAATGAACACCACTAGATTTTGGTGAAGCAAATAGCTGCACTCCGAAACGAGCACAGAGCAAATGCTTCGCCGGAATTGAAGTGGCTTGTGAACGCCAAACAGCACGAGGTACGAATCACGACTTGTCGTTTGCGCACTATGCAGTTAGCGTTCCATGAGGTTGGACCGACGGTGGATCTGTTTGTATTCGTGAAAATTCGTAGCAGCTAAAACTATTGGCTTTGAAGGGATCCAAAGAAACCCTCCAAAAACCTGACGATGGTTGGAAAATTTGGATTACGAATTCTCGTAACTTTTTCTAATCATTTGGATTAGCGGATTTATCAGACGACCGGGAAAGGTCGAGGCGTGCCAGAATTACATATTCTTTTTATTTGCAGAGATGTACTGCTCGAGCCTCTTCTTATCGGGATAGTCTGGTTTCTTCTTCAGGTACTCTTCATACTCGATTGCCGCTTTGTCTTTCATACCGGCGGCATTGTAGAGCGCGGCCAGACGCAAATGCGCTTCGGCCTTACCGATGGGATCGAGCTTGAGCGCTTCGTAAAGATAGACCACCGCTTTCGAGCCTTTTTTGACCTGCAGATAGGCTTCGCCAAGATAGTAGTTTGCCTCCGCCGAGTCCGCCTTAAGCACGACAGCCTTTGAGAGAGTATCTACCGCTCCATTAAAATTCTTAGTCATCAAGCGCAGACGCCCTAAATTCATCAACGCCTGCAGGTAGTCTGGTTTTATATCGATTGCTCGCTGATAGGACTTTTCCGCCTCGATCAAATTCATTTGGATAAGGTAGACCGTACCCAATTCTGTCCAGGCTTGGTAATCGCCTGGTTCGTCCGCCAGCACTACCTGCAGCTGCGCAATCCCATCTTCGTATTTCTTCTTGTCTACGGCCTCACGCGCCCGCTCAAATTCCTTTTGATTCTTAGGTGTGCGTTTATAGAGATCTACGGTTGAAATCCCTGGTTTGATTTTCTTACCGGGTTGTTCATGCCACTCCAGTGCAATATCTTGACGAATATCAGTTTTGAAGCTTTAACGTAGAAGGTAAGCTCCAGGTTCTTGCTTTTTCCAGGAAATGGAGGTTCTTCGAGTTACGGTTCTATCTGGCTTAGAAGGGGTGTGAAAATGCAAGACGTTAGAAGAAAAGAGCCCGCGCGGTGGACGGCTGAAAATAGCACAGCACTTCAGTTGGAGAAGACCAAGCTTTTAGTGTCTTCCTTCTTCGGTTCGATTCTACACACCTCTAGCCTTCGAGGGAGGGAGGGAGGTACCCTCGAGGTAATGGAGTAAATAGTCTTCAGTCGGCTTTCAGGTATCTGCAGGTGAGCCGCTGAAGAATCGTATTCGCTCCAACAGGACTGCCATTCAATGGGTGTTTTCTCGTTTCCTTAGCACTCCCTGCCATGCCGGTGCTGACCCTCTGCGGTTGAGTATTACTAAGGCAAGCGGCGTAAACCACCCTTCCCAACCTGCGAATTTCTGCCTCTTGAGTGTTATCGCCGATCGATTTTCAATTTTTCACAACTTCGGTGGCGGGTGGGTCACGCTCCCAATGCACATGCTGCGACGATTCAGACGGCTACCTGCAATTAGCTCTTCTTGTTGGATGAGATATACTGCTCAAGTTTTTTCTTATCCTGATAGTGCGGCTTCTTCTTCAGGAATTCTTCATACTCGGCAGCAGCTTTATCCTTCATGCCCGCAGCGTTGTACAAAGTAGCAAGCCGCAGGTGTGCTTCAGCCATTCCGATCGGGTCGAGCTTGAGCGCGTCGTAAAGGTAACCGATCGCCTTTGACCCTTTTTTCAACTGAAGGTAGGACTCCCCAAGAAAATAGTTTGCCTGCGGAGAGTCAGGTTCGACCTTGACCGCCTGAGTTAGAGCCTCGACAGCGCCATCAAAGTTCTTCTGAACAATTCTTAGTCTGCCAAGACTGATCAAAACCACGACGTAATCTGGATGCTGCTTTAACGACTCTATGTAAGCCTTCTCAGCCTCAGCAAAATTCTTTTGGATAAAGTGGGCCCTGCCTAGTTCTTCCCAGGCCTGAAAATCCCGTGGGTCAGCCTGAACTATATCATCGAAGAGTAGTACGGCTTGATCGTAGTGTTTCTTGTCCATGGCCTCGGTTGCTTTGCTAAAACCGGCAATGTTCCTGGATGGCCGGTTGTAGTTATCTGCCGCCGAAACAACGCCCGCCTTCTTGCTTCCCGCCGCCTCACGCCACTGAAATTGTATGTCCTGACGACTGTCGGTCTTCAACGGCGAGGAGAAATCTACAGTTAATCTCGCTACCTCATTATTTTCAACCTCGACTACGATCTCATATCTCCCTTCGGTTAAATTCACAAACCGATAACGCCCGTTACTCTGCACGGTCTGCCGGGAAACGAGATTTCCACCTTCGGTATATAGCAGCACATCTAATGCGATCGGTTTAAGACCGCTCGTCTGGCCCTCCTCAACCCTGACATCTCCATAGACAGTGTGAGTACCACCTGTTCTCACCGCACCTCTTTGACCCTGCGCCTCGGACGCCGCCAGGAAAAGAAGAACGATCAAAATCCGACTGATTCGCTTCATGTCAAACCGCTGTCTTACTCTAATGAGCATCAACTAGTGCTGAATTCGTGAATGCCCAATGAGCACGAACTGACTTGGATGCCCCACAATTGAACTAACTTTTCTTAGCATAGAAGGCGCGCTTTTCAGAAATGTTGATGCGGGCTGAAAATCGAACCTCAGCCCGCATGCCTGGTTAACCGATCGACGAGCGATTCTAGAATTCGAACCTGAACCCGAATTGCAATACCCTGGGCGTTCCCTGAATGGCCGTGAAGTTTGACCACTGTGTTGGCGGACTTGCCGTCTCTGGATTGACTGTTACCCCAAATCCGCCGCGACTCGTGTCGTACTGCCCTAGCCGCTGTGTATTGGTAACATTGAAAGCCTCAACGCGAATCTGCAGCCTTTGTTTTCCGTCTTCGCTCCAGGGCATCGCAAAACTCTTGCCCAGACCCATATCCAGAGTTACATATCCTGGAACGCGAAAGACGTTTCGGTCTCCCGTTTCGCCTGGCTTCGCATTCCGGAAGCTCTGGTAGGCGGCCTTTGTATTACAGCCAAACAGCTTCGGCGGGTCAATGCCACCACGTGTCGGGCAGGTATCGACCGGCTTGATGCGCACCACATTGCTTTGCGCATTCCAGTTTGTGGCCCAACGAGCGTCGTCAAAGACACCGCTGTCTCCATAAAAACCGACAGGCAAGCCAGAGTTCCAGCGGTAGATGCCTGACAGCTGCCAACCACCGATGATTGCGTCAACCCACTTGTTGGTATTGCCCAAAAACGCGTGGCCATGCCCAATCGGTAACTGCCATACAGCATTGGCATTTATGATGTGCCGAACATCAAAGTCTGAGTTCGCATAACTACTGTGCTGCAGTATCGGGTTAAGGATGAAAGCTCCGCCATAGGCTCCGCTAGTTGCCAGACCGGACGCATCATCCAGTGAGTGTGAGAGAGTATAGTTAAAGTCCATGGTCAGAGCGGTTCCGAGGCGCTCGCGAATAGACACAGTCCCGGCGTTGTAGTTTGAGTTGGCGATGCTGCTGAAAGTAGAAAGCGCACCATACTGCGGCTGGAAGAACAGATTTCCACCTATCGCTTGATCCAGTCCATCCTGGGTGTCCGTCCAGTCATTATCAAAGACGTCATGGGCCATTGCATAGACCGCCTGGGTCTGATTGAGTGTCTCATCAATCACTGCGTCGCCAAAATAGTTTTCGTTAAGCAGATGAGCGAGGTTCGCTGGAAACAGGTTCTGAAAGTAGGGGATCGTCTGGATCGCTGAGATTGGGACGCCATTGCGTCTTAGATCTTCGAGTATTCCACCAGCGGTGTACCAGTCCATTCCTGACTTAGGATCTACCAGGTTATTCAGGGCCATTACGTCTCGGGACGCGATCAGATGTCGTGCCGCTCGGCCGATGTAGGATGCCTGAAAGACGAAACCGTGAGGTAACTCACGCTCGAATGTGGCATTCCAGCTATAGTTGATCGGCGCCACCAGGTTCTCATCCAATGAAGACTGGATAGGTCGCGCAGTGGTGCGGGGCGCCGTTTGGGGAAAGGTTAGATTGCCCGGAACGGTTATGCCGGGCAAGGGCCGTATGGCCTGTCCGAATCCCGTGAGTAACGGTGCCAGTGGTCGCCCGACACCATTAATACTGTAAGTGTTGGCGTTGATGTTTTTGCTCGAGGAAAAACCAAGCGCATTATTCAGGTCAAAGCTTACGGCCAGTTGTTGACCATAGTAGTCGTTGGTAATTCCAAAACCGCCGCGGATCACCGACTGGCTGTTCGTTCCGAAGATAGTTCCTAGAAAGCCTCCCTTGAAGTTGGGCGACCAGGCAACAGCTATGCGCGGCTGAAAATTGTTTTTATCCCAGTGATATAGAGGTGTTTTGCCATTCGCTTTACCCGAAAGATCAATTGAGATAAAGTCGTTGAAAGGCATGCCGGCTGCGGCACCCGCCAAGCGCTTGTCGAAAAAGTCCGAAAGGGGGATGTTCGGCTTGGTCTCGAACCCATTCTTTTCGTAGATCGGATGGCTGAGGCTGTAGCGCAACCCGTAGGTTACTGTCAGATTCGGTCGCAGCTTCCAGACATCCTGGGTATACAGATCGTATTCCTGAGTGCGAAAATCGCGGTTGGCCGGCGATCCAGGCGGCAAAATGTTCCCATCATGGGCGAAAGTGAAGAAAGCAGAGTACTGGGAAAATCTGCCGACAAGAGCGGTAACTGCATTCTGAACCGCGGTAGTGAATCCCGCGCCGATAGGTGAAAAGTTATTGACCGGCGTCGAAATAGTGGTGCCTGCCCCGCCGGAATAGAACGACGGATTCGTTATGGCGTTGTCATAGGCGTTGGCGAAGCTTGACCGCACGTTACTAATAAGACGGACATTCGTACCAAACTGCATCGTGTGGCTGCCGCTGACCCAGGAAAAATCGTCAGTGATGTTTCTCACGGGAGTAGTCCGGCTCAGAGTGCGGGAGGCCGGGGTCAGAGTAGGCGAGAAAACAAACCGAAACTGGATTTGGTTTTCCGCCGAATCGCCTTGCTGGCTGAATGCTTCTCTGGTGATACCGTAACGGAAGTTGTTTACGAACCTGTTGCTGATCGTCCACGTGTGACCCGCCACAAAACCCCAGGGATGTTCCCATAGATTCGGTGCTGGAGTGTCTGGAAACTGCGCAACACCTCCAGTCAGGTCATAGATTATGTTGGCGCGGAGAAACACCGTCTGCGTGCTGGTGAGATTGTAGTCAAAGCGACCGGAATGAGAATTCAGCTTCACCGGAGTGGGTGCATTGAATCTAAATCCTGCGGTGTTCAATTGGACACTCGGTGAACTATCGCCGGTGGTAGTAAAATCATTAGCGGGATACTTGGCTGCTGCCTGAGCCAGTGCCGCGATGGCAATTGGATTCATTCCAGCGGCGGGAAAGATTGTATTTAGTTGAGCAGTAGTCAGAGTAGTGACCCCCCCTGAGGGATTCACATAGCGGAGCTCGCCCCGTCCCAAGCTAGCTAGTGGAACAGTTCGAGTAACTGGCCGTTGGCTGACATCATGACGTCCTTCGTAGCTATAGAAGAAGAAGAGCTTGTCCTTTACGATCGGTCCACTAACGGCGCCCCCATAGGTATTGCGAATCAGCTTCGGCCGCTCAAGACCAACACGGTTGTTGAAGAAGTCGTTCGCGGTTGTAGCCGTGTTTCGATTGGCCCAAAACAGCGCGCCGTGCCACTCGTTGCTCCCGCTCTTCGTAACCAGCGCGATCTGGGCACCGGAGGAACGGCCCTGGTTTGCATTCGCATTGGTCGTAGTTACACGAAACTCCTCGATTGCTTCAGCGTTCAACCGAATAACCGGGTGGCTATCTGGACGAGGTTGACCAGCGGCATCTGTAGTTGAAGTATTTGGAACTGCACCTGTAATGGAGTTTGTCTGCGCTTCATTAATATCAATTCCGTCAAGGGTCACATTCGACTGATCGGTACGGGCCCCGGCGACGTAACCCTCTTTTGTCACGGCCGGCTGCAGCGTAAGCAGAGAAATGGGATTGCGTGCCTCCAGGGGCAGTTGGGTGATCTGCCGATTGACGAAATTATTGCCGAGCGTCGCATCTTGCTTATTTATCAGAACCTCGCCAGTGTTGGACACAACGGTAACTGACTCTGAAACATTCCCAACCTCGAGTTGTATTGTTAGATCAGTAGGTTTTGCTACAAGCGCGCTCACCGAGGTCACTACAGCCTTTTTGAAACCTCGAGCTTCTACCTCAACGGTATAGTTGTCAGGCGAAACTAGCGTGAACGCAAAAGCGCCTGTATCGGTTGTCGTTTGATTGCGACTGAAATTCTTTTCAGCATTAGTCAAGGTTACAGTTGCACCGGCTACAACATTTCCCTGCAAATCCTTAACGGTGCCGTGCACTGATGAAGAACCACTTTGAGCCACAATACTGTAGCTGCATGCTAGCGAGAACAGCAGGCCCCATACAATGGCGAGTAGGTGGCCTTGCCTAAAGCTCAGTCTTTTCATGGATCCCTCCAACGGAAGATGTTTGAACACTGGACTTGGCTCGGAACTTTTTAAAAAAGCAATTCAGCTTGGAAAAACCAAACGCTTTCTCTTGCAAATAACTACGATGGTTGAACGTAGTCTATTTACCCTGAATCAAATGATGGGAGTAGAAAAATGCTTCGGAATATGCCGACGTACCGCTCGGCCAACCTCACTCGAGGCGTGATAGCCGCTTAAACTCAGGCCGTACTTCGGTATCGGCTCATTTAACATGCAGGTCGTGTTCCAAGGACCGGTAAGATTCCGAGGCTAAGCAAAGTTCTTTGTTTCAGCTTCTTCTTGATCGTTAAACTATCGGCAAGGAAAGAATCAAATCCAAAACTTTGATAATTGCATTCAAAAATTTGGATGCAAACGAACCTTTGTGGTTCGATCCCTTCGGATCCAGAATCAGTGAGGATACGTTTTTGCGTACTCAAAGGAGTCTCTCAGCACAAGGGTTAGGCCGAGGTTCAGGTTCTATTATCGACTACTTTGCCCTACATTAGGCAGCTGCCTTTCGAAAGTCTACGATCTTAGTACGATCATTTTTTGATCAAACCTTCCGTTAATGTTAAGGAAAGGCGCGACATTAATAGGTAAGCGGGATTATCGACTGACCAGTTCACTTCCGGAATGTCTTCGCAGGTGATGGCCATGCCGATGCGTCCTTTCTTTGCATAAACAATCCCCATGGCGCTGCGCAGGTGATCGAGCGCACCGTACTTTGTGGCCATTGGCACGTCCCAGAGCGTGCGTCCAATCGCGAGATGGTCCTGCTCGTGTTTCATCAACTCGATCATCTCTTGGGAAACGGCAGGGTTGACAATTTCGCCACGCTCCAGTTTTTCCAACAGCAAGACCATCTCGCGAGGGGTGGCAAAGCCTAGACCGAATTTCTTATTTTCAGGATCTTTTCCCGCCCTACTGTCGCCACCACTGCCGATCTTGCGTAAGATCTTGATGTTTTTAAATCCCAACGATTCCATGCGCAGATTCACGGCATCAGTCGTGAGTACATCAAGCACAAGGTTCGTGGCGGTGTTGTCGCTAACCAGCATCATCAGATTTACGCCATCCCTCAGTGTGAGATGAAGACCATCGGACAGCTGTTGCAATATTCCCGAACCGGAAACCTTCTTCTCTTTTGTAAGGACCAGGTCATCGGTCCATTTTGCTTTACCCTCTGCAACCCGGGCGAAAGCTTCAACCATGACGGCAATTTTGATCGTGCTGGCCGTGCGGACACGGTCGTCCGCGCCGAGCGCGTACGTTTCACCAGTATCAAAGTTCTTAGCGAACAGATTGACCTTGCCTTTGAACGACGCGGTCTCGTTCTTGACTCGCGAATCGAGCGAATCAGACTGCGGCGTGGTCGATGTTGAATTTGAGGACTGGGCGAGAGAAACAGAACAGATAAGAGTGAGCAACACCAAGGACAGTGACCAGATTAGTATTTGTCTCATGTGTCTATGCGATGATGTTTGATTGAAGAGCGCCGAGCGGCATTTAACGATTCGGCTTTAGCTTGTCAATGGAGACGCTACTTATCACTTGCTTACGGCGCATGACGTCAATGCCACCACGCGGTAGAGACAGTGTAACTCCCGTAGGGGAGAGCAGGTAAGTACCACCACGCGGTAGAGGTTGTGTGAAAACGCCCGAGTTCGAGGGCAATGGAGTCAATGCCACCGCGCGGTAGCGGGTGGGTCTGTGCTCAATTACATGCGTCCTTGCAGACCTGAGACCCACCCGCTACCGAGACTGCGTCAATACTTTGAGTCTGCTTGCAGCTTTGAAGCTCTGGATTTGGACAATTCAAGCTGAGTAAATTTGCAGGTCAGGAAGGGGGCAGTCGTTAGTTTCAAGGTTCGGTAGATTCAAGGCGCCCCCGCTCAAGGCTCAGAGGGCTTCATCGTTGAATCAATCAGAGAATGTAATTTGCGGCTGAGGCTTGAGTGATAGGGGTTTACCGCAGTCATGCGATCAGAAGCCCGGGCTAAAGCCTCGGCGTTAATGAGAGACTAGAAGATATGGCCCAGCATGTCGATTAAGCGCAGGAAGCTCCATCGCATCGTTTTCGGCGCGGCGGGGCTTTACAACCTTGCCTGGGGTCTCTATTCAGCAATCGACCCACAATGGCTCTTTCGCTTTGCAGGAATGCCGCTGCAGAATTATCCGCAGATCTTCGCCTGCCTGGGGATGGTCGTAGGAGTCTATGGCATTCTCTACTGGGAGGTAGCGCGAGTTCCGGAACAAGGTTGGCTGATAGCTGCGGTTGGTCTCCTGGGGAAGGTGCTTGGTCCTATTGGGCTCGCGCATCTGATCTGGAGCGGCCAATGGCCGCTCGCGACGCTGGTCCTTTCTATTACAAACGACTTCATTTGGTGGCTTCCCTTCTCTCTCTATTTGTATGATGCGTGGCCCCTGCGGGGCAACTCAACACAGAACAGTGAGCGGTAGCGACCTTCGCGTCTGCCTTGACTTCTTTTTGCGACGGCGAGGCAGAGCCCCGCCTTTCAAGATATTTTGGATCGGCCGGAAAGCTGGAAGCTTTCCGCACGGGAGGCGGCAGAGCCGCATACGTTATGAGTTTTGAGAGACCCACCACCGTGGCCGCGCCACGTATTGAAAACGGAACTTGCCACGTCGCAATATATTTGGCAGCGGCAAGACTGATCTCTGCTTGAGTCGCGGCGAGCAGCCTATTTATTCATCTCCTGGTAGAGCTTTTGCGCGGTAGCCCCATCCAGCCGTTGCAGGCTTCGATACTCTTCCATTGCTCCAGCTCTATTCTTCATCAGCAAATACACTATGCCGAGATTATAATGCGCGTCTACCAAATCAGGTTTTTGCTGAATGGCCGTTTTGTATTCCCCAACAGCGTCTGCATAGCGATCCGTGCGTCGATAAGCGTACCCCAATTCAACGTGGGCTTCCGGATATTCAGGTTTGATACGAATCGCCTGTTTTAACGGCTCAAGAGCTTCGTCATAACGCTTTAAATCGTTATAGCACCAGCCGAGGTTGTAGAAAGCTGTGGCATTCTCTCCCTTGAGGCGGAGACCTTCCCGATATGCATTGGCGGCTTCAGCGTACTGTTTCGTGTTGTAAAAGTAGACGTCTCCCAATCCGGTATACGCCGCTGCTATGTCCGGCTTCAACCGGATCGCCTCCTTATACTCGCGGATCGCTTCTGGAAATCTTTCAAGTTTACGATAAGCATAGCCTAGTTCAGTGTATGCGTCTGCGTAATTCGCTCTGAACTGTATTGCCTGCTTTAAAGAAGTGACCGCATCTGCATATTGTTTGCGTTCGTTGTCGATCCAGCCGATTTCGTAGAAGGCAGTAGCTGAGTCGGGTTTAAGGCTAATCGCCCGACGATAGGAGCTCATTGCTTCATCGTAGTGTTTAAGATTGCGATGCGAATAACCAAGTTCTATTAGCGCGTCCGGATAATCCGGCTTAAAACGGAGGGCTTTGGTCAATGCATCGACTGCCAATTCGTAATCCTGCTGATCGTTATGAATCCAGCCGATGCCGTAAAAGGCTTCAGCATAGCGAGGATTCAATTTAATCGCGTTATTGTAAGCCTCGATTGCTTCAGGATATTTCTTGTCATTTAGAAACCTATTTCCGTCATCGTAATAGTCGTCCGCGTCCATCCCATTACTTTTTGCAGCTACAGACTTGCGGCGCACTGGAGGAGTCGGTCGCCGTGGTGGCTCCCTTACGGGCGCACGCCCGCTCTTAACCGGAGTCGAGACCGTCCCTCCCGCAACATCCTTAATTGAACCGCCGCTTGGCTCATGTTGAGCAAGAGCGGCGCGGGCCGAAAGGAATAGAACAAGCACAAACACGACGCGAATTATTTGCAAAGGCATTCTTGTGACAGGGAAATAGGTAGTCATTGCTCACCTCGGGGGAAATAGGAATTCAGTATTTATAAGGGCCTCTTTGGATTATTACTCTGCTTACGGGCTGGTGGCTGAGTGAGTCGGTTTGCTGTCCTGCATTCGAACATTTCTCACACCGGAGAACTCAAGTAGATATTATAGGACGCAAAGTGATTTTGGATAGAGATTTATTCCCCAGCTACCAATTTTCTACAGAGAAATAGTTGTGAGATGGCACGAATCAGCGCGTTGACAGTCTACGAATCAGTACGGTAACTTAGCTCTTTGTTGTCAACCACGCGGCAACTCTCCTTGTATGTCCCGTTCGTCTAGTGGCCTAGGACATCGCCCTTTCACGGCGGCAACACGGGTTCGATTCCCGTACGGGACGCCATTTCTTTCAATCACTTACAAGATCTTGCCATTTCGCCGCGGGTCCAGAAAGGTCCATTAACTAAATCACTGCCCTACGAATACCTGGAAGAAGCATCTTCACAACCTTGTTCTGCGCCTCTCGCTTTTCATCTGTCACAGCTTGGACGTAGGTGTCCATCGTGACCTTGAGATTGGCATGACGCATGAGCTCCTGAATGACTTTGGGGTTCTCTCCATTGGCATTCAGGATCGTCCCAAACGTATGACGGAAGGTGTGCCAGCCGATACGCTTCCGTAAGCCAATTTTGTCCGCTGCTCGCTTGATGTAAACGCGATAGATAGACTTTGGCCAATACGGCTGCGTACCTTTCTTGGCAGGGCTGGCATACACCCAGTCGCTGGGACGGTTGTAACTCGTCGTCGCCTATGAAAAAGAATTAGGCTGTAGGCTGCGCCTGTTCTTTCTTTGGTCTCAGTGTCATAGACGAAGCTTCCCTGGCGATCCTCCTCAGTCAAGCTACCGGTTGGATCTATGTCGTCTCCTTCAAGATCCCTCTTGATCTCCTCTGCCAAGCTATAGGCGAACTCCTTAGCATCTTCGCTGCTCGCGGTAAAGAGTTCTCAGCTTGCAACCATAGCCTGTTTCAGCTCGTCTCCGAAATTCAGTACGATCCGCTGCTCGAAGACATTGGTGTTAAGAGCCTCGACGATCCCGACCCGGAAGTCGCGATGACTGCCGCAACTATGCTCGGACAATTTGGAACCTGCCGCGGAATCCGCTCTCTGGCAACGCTACGCGAGTTGGAGCGCGCAGTGGGTAGGACGTGAGCCGGAACTGGATATAACGTTTGCCGAGGGCCTCAATGAAAAAGTTAATCAGCTCGGATTGGGCCTGAACCTGATGCACGCTCTGGCCACGGGCAAGGCGTGGTTGTCGGACAAAACCGAGCTACAAAGACTTTCACAACTGACGAAGGTGCGGCGTATCCAACAACAACTGGATAGCTATCTGAAGATCTGGGAAGACCAACCACTGACCATCTTCCTGTATGATAGATCGTCGCCGGTCCAGTTTGATGCGCGAGTCGCCCAATATGAGTTTCATTCCAAGGATGCTCTGAAGCAGAAGCTTACCCAATTTCCTTCCGGAACAAAGTTCCTTCTCTCTATTTCACCGGTCGAGTCGCCGGCCAACGATCAAACTCTCACTGAACTCCGCACTTTTCTCAGCAGCCATGGTATGTCGTTGGCAGGAGAAAAGCGCGCCCAGTGAACGCTTAAATACACTCACCGCAGAGCCTCCCGGCTTGTCTTCGACAAGCAGATAATGGGATGAAACTTTGGAGGTGTGCGATCTGCAGGTAAGATGTAGTGACTTGCAGGTCGAGAAGGCCGTGGCGTCACTGGTGCGAAAGTGCCCGTCGCAG